>Ga0209254_10000662_pt1 | contig 29081 bp, 30 predicted proteins | sample FrelakmetDIP11DI_FD_187148 | JGI IMG/M metagenome (GOLD analysis project Ga0209254, IMG submission 187148) | Freshwater lake sediment microbial communities from the University of Notre Dame, USA, for methane emissions studies - DIP11 DI (SPAdes)... | ecosystem: Environmental > Aquatic >... | reverse complement strand
TCGCCCACGACATCAGCTCCTACAGCTTTGCCGCGCTGGCCAAGGCCGCACTGCCGATGATGGAAGGCCGCAACGCGGCGGTTCTCACGCTCACGTATCTGGGCGCGGTGCGCTCCGTCCCCAACTACAACGTCATGGGCCTGGCCAAGGCCAGCCTCGAATCCAGCGTCTACTACATGGCGCAAAGCCTCGGCCCCAAAGGCATCCGCGTCAACGCCGTATCGGCCGGCCCGATCAAGACCCTGGCCGCCTCCGGCATTGCCAAATTCAACGACAAGCTTGATCTGGTCGCCAAGAACGCTCCGCTACGCCGCAACGTCACCATCCATGAAGTCGGCAACGCCGCTGCCTTCCTGCTGTCTGATCTGGCCTCGGGCATCAGCGGCGAAATCACCTACGTGGATGCCGGCTTCAACACCACGGCTGGCGCCGACGACTGATGTGACCCTGCCCCAATAAAAAACGCGCCATCAAGGCGCGTTTTTTATTGGGGCAGGACCGCTATTTATCTACCTTCAATCGCGTTAGGTTGAATTTTCACTTTCTGCCCGGCTTTCACCAGCGCGATCATTGCCTGCATGTCGGCCCGCTGCTGCGCCTGCATGACACCCGATTCGATCGACGCCACCAGTTGCGGGTCCATCGCCGGCGCATCCATCACACGGCTCACCCGCACGATACGGTACGAACCGTCCGGACGCGCAAAGCCGGTGTAGGCAGGCAGCTTGTCGGTATTGAGCTGGAACACCGCCTTGACGCCGGCGGCATCCAGCGCGGGCGAAGGCTGGCGTCCCACGATCTGGAAAGCCGACCAGTTCAAGCCGGCCTCCTCGCCTTTCTTCAGCGACTGGATGGTCGCTTCGCCTTGCTGTGCCAGCAAACGCGCGCTCTGTTCGGCACGCAGCTTGGCTTCGATCGCCTGCGACACTTCAGCCAAGGGGCGCACACGCGCCGGACGATGCTCCACCACGCGCGCGGCGACCAGGGTGCCGGGCTGCACTTCGATGGCCTCGGTGTTCTGTTTCGACTTGATCGATTCCGGGCTAAACAGTGCCGCCGACAGGCCGGCATGATTGAAGGGCGGCGGCGCCTGCTTGGCCGTCATCCAGCCACTTTGCTGAACCGTCAGTTTGGCGGCGGCAGCGGCAGGCTGTAACGAGGCGGCATTTTCGTAAACCAGATTGCCGAAATTGTCAGCCAGACCTGCGAAAGCTTTTTGTGCCTGCTGCTTGCGCAGTACGTCGATCACCGCAGCGCGCACCTGCTCCAGCGGCACCGTTTGTGCGGGCTGAACGCCATCCAGACGGATGATGTGATAGCCGAAGTCGCTTTCAACCGGACCGCGAATTTCGTTGGGTTTCATGCTGAACACGGCATCCTCGAACGGCTTGACCATCATGCCGCGGCCAAAGCTGCCCAAACTGCCGTCCTGCGCCGCCGATCCCGGATCCTGCGACTGGGTACGCGCCAGTTCGCCAAAGCGATCCGGCGTTTTCTGAACGGTCTGAGCCAGTTCGGTCGCTTTCGCCTTGGCTTTTGCGCGCGTCGCCGCGTCGGCATTTTTATCCGCCGCGATCAGGATATGGCTTGCGCTACGCTGTTCGGGCTGTCCGAACTGGGCCGCGTTGGCCGCATAGTAATCCGCCACGGCCTGATCGCTGACGACGATGCCGGCCGCCACGGCGACCATATCCAGCACCAGATATTCAGCGCGAATTTGTTCGGGCTCGGTGAATGCGGCCTTGTTGGCTGCGTAGAAGCGTTCCACATCGGCAGGCGTCAGCTTGATTTGTGACGCCACGGCGGATGCCGGCACGTCCAGCCAGGCGATTTCGCGCTGCTGCGTCACCAGCCGAGCGATCTGCGCCATTGCGGTGCCGGAGGGGAATCCGGCGAGCAATACCGGGCTGGCGACCGCTTCCAGCATGTAGGACTGGCGGATGTCATTTTCAAACTGGGCGGGCGTGCGGTTGTTCTGACGCAGAACGGCCTCGTAGCGCTGCGGTGAGAATTTGCCATCCTGCTGGAACGCCGGGATCTGCCCGATCACCGACGCAACATACGCGTCGGGCGCCAGGAACTTGAGTTTCTGCGCATCCTGCAGCAGGGCTTTGCGCTCGATCAGGCTGTCGAGCACCTTCTGGCGGAAGTCGGCCGATTCGACGAGCGCAGGGTCAAACGCCGGGCCCATTTCTTCGCGCATGCGATCGCTCTGTCCCTGCAGTTCCCGCGTCAGTTCTTCACGCGAAATACCGACATCGCCCACCTCGGCAATCATGCCGCCGCTCTTGTCGCCCGACATATAGGAATCGACGCCAAACAGGGCGAAGGTAATTGCGATCAAGGCCAGTATGACTTTGGCCAGCCAGCCCTTGGCGTGTTTGCGTATTGCTTCGAGCACAGATCTACTCCAGTAAAAACATCAGCGCGGATTTTCGCGCACTTTGCGTCTCACGTCTGCCCCTACTCCAATTTAATTGAACCGTCTAAGCGGGTCCCCGGGGAATTTGAATTGGGGCATTGAAAACGCCGAAATGAAAAAAGGCGAACTTTCGTTCGCCTTTTTGGTGTTGGCGGAGCGGACGGGACTCGAACCCGCGACCCCCGGCGTGACAGGCCGGTATTCTAACCAACTGAACTACCACTCCCTTCGCCCCAATCAAACCTGATGGCCTAATCAGTGCGAGTAAACTTTACTTTTACCGCTTGTTTTTATTTTGCTGCTGGTGGGTGCTGAGGGGCTCGAACCCCCGACATCCTCCGTGTAAGGGAGACGCTCTACCAACTGAGCTAAGCACCCTACGAAGACCAAAATTATACAACTTTTTTCTTGGTCTTGCCAAATGCAAAATGCGATTTTTATTTCTTGTTGATGGCGTCTTTCAGACCTTTACCAGCGCGGAATTTCGGAACCTTGGCAGCTTTGATCTTGATGGTATCGCCCGTACGCGGATTGCGGCCGGTGCGCGCAGCACGCTCGCCGACGTAGAAAGAACCGAAACCCACCAGAGTGACCATGTCACCTTTTTTCAGTGCTTTTTTAACTGCCTCGACAGCACCATCCAGCGCACGGCCTGCAGCAGCTTTGGAAATGTCAGCGGAATCGGCGATGGCGTCGATCAGTTCAGATTTGTTCACGTGTTGTCCCCTTCAGTCGAGTGGCACAGGAAAACCCTGTGGTCGCTTTTATAGCAACCCGCAAAACCTTGTGTCAAGCGGTTTTCAGGGCGATGGCCAAAAAAATCCCGCGACTGGCGCGGGATTCGGGGCGACTGGTAATAAACCACTAGTGTTTCAGCGATGCTCCGGTGCCCGCTTCATCTTCAGGAGCAGGCAAAGCAGCTACTTCGGCTACGGGTTCGTCGCTCAAGGGTTCGGGCAAGCGCTCAAGCGCCAATTCCAGAACCTGGTCAATCCACTTCACCGGATGAATATCGAGCTTGTTCTTGATGTTGTCCGGAATCTCCGTCAAATCCTTCACATTCTCCTGCGGGATCAGCACCATCTTGATCCCGCCCCGATGCGCCGCCAACAACTTCTCTTTCAGGCCACCGATCGGTAGCACTTCGCCACGCAGCGTGATTTCACCCGTCATCGCAACGTCTGCGCGCACCGGAATGCCGGTAAGGATCGACACCATCGAGGTGCAGATGGCAATACCCGCAGACGGTCCGTCTTTCGGTGTTGCGCCTTCCGGCAGGTGAATATGGATATCGCGCTTCTGGTAAAAATCATCCAGGATGCCCAACTTGCGTGCACGTGAGCGCACCACCGACAGCGCCGCCTGGATCGACTCCTGCATCACCTCACCGAGCTTGCCGGTGGTGGTCATCTTGCCGCGACCGGGCAACGACACAGCTTCGATGGTGAGCAGTTCGCCTCCGACCTCGGTCCAGGCAAGGCCGGTCACTTGGCCGACCTGGTTGTTCATCTCGGCGATGCCAAAGCTGAAACGGCGCACACCCAGGTATTTTTCGAGGTTGCGCGAGGTGACCATGATCTTGGTTTTCTGCTTTTTCAACAGCAGCGCCTTCACCGCTTTGCGGCAAATCTTGGAAAGCTCGCGTTCCAGACTGCGCACACCGGCTTCACGCGTGTAGTAACGCACGATGTCGCGGATGGCCGATTCGGCGATGGCGAGCTCGCCTTCCTTGATGCCGTTGACCTTGAGCTGCTTGGGCGCCAGATAGCGCTCGGCAATGTTGATTTTTTCGTCTTCGGTGTAGCCCGACAGCCGGATCACTTCCATCCGATCCAGCAACGGTGCCGGCAGATTCAGCGAGTTGGCCGTGGCGACGAACATCACGTCCGACAAATCGTATTCGACCTCGATGTAATGATCCTGGAAGGTATGGTTCTGCTCGGGATCGAGCACTTCCAGCAATGCGGAAGACGGATCACCGCGAAAATCCTGACCCATCTTGTCGACTTCGTCGAGCAGGAACAGCGGGTTCTTCACCCCGACCTTGGTCAGGCTTTGCAGAATTTTCCCGGGCATCGAGCCAATATAGGTCCGACGGTGACCGCGAATCTCGGATTCATCGCGCACGCCCCCCAAGGCCATGCGCACAAACTTGCGATTGGTCGCGCGCGCGATGGACTGGCCGAGCGAGGTCTTGCCGACACCAGGTGGCCCGACCAGACACAGGATCGGCGCTTTCACCTTGTCGACGCGCTGCTGCACGGCAAGATACTCAAGGATGCGTTCCTTGACCTTGTCGAGCCCGTAATGATCTTCGTCCAGCACCTTTTCGGCCTTGACCAGATCCTTGCTGATCTTGGTCTTCTTTTTCCACGGCAGGCCGACCATGGCTTCGATGTAGCTGCGGATCACCGTGGCTTCGGCTGACATCGGCGACATCATGCGCAGCTTTTTCAGTTCACCCAGCGCCTTGGTTTCGGCTTCCTTGGACATGCTGGCGTCCTTGACGCGCTTTTCCAGTTCTTCCAGCTCGGCGCCTTCTTCGATATCGCCCAGCTCTTTCTGAATCGCCTTGACCTGCTCGTTCAGGTAGTACTCGCGCTGGCTCTTCTCCATCTGCCGCTTGACGCGGCCACGGATACGCTTTTCCACCTGCAGGATATCGAGTTCGCCTTCCAGCAATCCGAGCAGATGCTCCAGGCGCTTGTTGACGCCGATCATCTCCAGCACTTCCTGTTTTTGCTCCAGCTTCAGCGGAAGGTGCGCAACGATGGTGTCGGCCAGGCGGCCGCCTTCGTCGATCCCCGACAGGGAGGTAAGAATTTCCGGCGGAATTTTCTTGTTCAGTTTGACGTACTGGTCGAACTGCGTCAGCAGCGCACGGCGCATGGCTTCGACTTCAACCAACTCCTCACCTTCAGCGGGCAGGACTTCGGCGCGCGCGGTGAGATGGGTGCCGGTATCCGTCACGTCGAGGACGCGTGCACGCTGGGTGCCCTCCACCAGCACCTTGACCGTGCCATCGGGCAGTTTCAGCATCTGCAGCACGGTGGCGACGCTGCCGGTGTCGTACAAGTCTTCCGGGGTAGGGTCGTCCTGCGCGGCGGTTTTCTGAGCCACCAGCAGAATGCTCTTGCCGGATTCCATCGAGGTTTCCAGCGCTTTGATCGATTTGGGACGACCGACAAACAGCGGGATCACCATGTGGGGAAACACCACCACGTCCCGAAGCGGCAACAGCGGCAGATCGACCTGTTCCTTGGATACGTTGTCGCTCATCATGATTTCCTGGTAAGGGTTTAGGAAAGGATGCGCGGCACAAAACCACGCTCATCCACAATTGGGGGGCATAGTTTGAAATTCAAGATGGCTGATAGGTTCCCCATCAGCCATTCCGGTTCAAGCTCCGGCAGCCAGAGGCTGATCGCCCTGATCGGAGTAAATCAGCAAGGGCTTGCCGTCGCCAGTCACCAGGCCGTTGTCCACCACCACCTTGCTGACCCCCTTGAGCGAGGGCAGGTCGTACATGGTATCGAGCAAGGCGTGTTCGATGATCGAACGCAGGCCGCGCGCGCCGGTACGGCGCGCCAGAGCACGCTTGGCGATCGCGTTGAGCGCATCCTCACGGAATTCGAGTTCGACGCCTTCCATCTTGAAAAGCTTGATGAACTGCTTGGTCAGCGCGTTTTTCGGCTCGGTCAGAATCTGCACCAACGCAAGCTCGTCAAGTTCGTCGAGGGTCGTGACCACCGGCAGGCGGCCGACAAACTCCGGGATCAGCCCGTATTTAATGAGATCTTCCGGCTCAACCTGATGCAGCAATTCAACATCGCGCTTGGTGTCGTCAATGTTCTTGACCTGCGCGCCGAAGCCAATGCCGCCTTTTTCGGTGCGGCCGCGAATGACCTTTTCCAGCCCGCTGAACGCGCCGCCGCAGATGAACAGGATGTTGCTGGTGTCGACCTGGACGAATTCCTGATTCGGGTGCTTGCGCCCGCCTTGTGGCGGCACTGAAGCAGTGGTGCCCTCGATCAGTTTCAGCAGCGCCTGCTGCACCCCTTCACCCGACACATCGCGGGTAATCGAGGGGTTATCGGCCTTGCGCGAGATCTTGTCGATTTCATCGATGTAGACAATGCCCTGCTTGGCTTTATCGACGTCGTAATCGCACTTTTGCAGCAGCTTCTGGATGATGTTTTCGACATCCTCACCCACATAACCGGCTTCGGTCAGCGTGGTGGCATCGGCAATCACGAACGGCACGTTCAACAGACGCGCCAATGTTTGCGCCAGCAGGGTCTTGCCGGAGCCGGTCGGCCCGATCAGCAGGATGTTGCTTTTGGCCAGCTCGACATCACCGCTTCCAGAATTGCTGCGCAGACGCTTGTAGTGGTTGTAAACCGCCACGGCCAGCGCTTTTTTAGCCTGCGCTTGACCGATCACATATTGATCAAGAATGTCGCTGATTTCATGCGGGGTCGGCAAATCGGAGCTTGCACCCTTCTGGTTGTCGGCTTGCTGGATCTCCTCGCGGATAATGTCGTTACACAACTCGACGCATTCGTCGCAGATGAATACCGACGGTCCAGCAATCAGCTTGCGCACTTCGTGCTGGCTTTTGCCACAGAAGGAGCAGTAAAGAAGTTTGTCGCTCGCGCCTTTGTCAGCCATGCCCGTTCCTTATATCAAGCCGTTGCTTCAACACGGCTGGTCAGCACTTTATCGACCAGACCATAATTCACGGCATCATCCGCACTCATGAAGTTGTCGCGATCGGTGTCGCGATCGATCGCTTCCAGACTCTGGCCGGTGTGCTTGGCCAGCATGTCGTTGAGGCGTGCCTTCAAGTAGAGGATTTCCTTGGCGTGGATGGCGATATCCGACGCCTGTCCCTGAAAACCGCCCAGCGGCTGGTGAATCATCACGCGCGAGTTCGGCAGGCAGTAACGCTTGCCCTTGGCACCCGCGGTCAGCAGGAAGGCGCCCATGCTGGCCGCCTGTCCGATACACAGGGTGGACACGTCGGGCTTGATGAACTGCATGGTGTCGTAGATCGCCAGACCGGCCGAAACTGAACCACCAGGCGAGTTGATGTAGAAATAGATGTCCTTGTCGGGGTTTTCCGACTCGAGGAACAGCATCTGTGCGACCACCAGATTGGCAGTCGAGTCGTTCACCGGACCCACCAGGAAAATGACCCGTTCCTTGAGCAGGCGCGAGTAAATGTCATACGCGCGCTCACCGCGGCCGCTTTGCTCAACGACCATGGGCACCAGCCCCAGCCCTTGGGGCTCAAAGGATCGCGAATTGGAAGAATCACGTTCAAATTCAATGCGCATCAGGCACGTCCCATCAATTCTTCAAAAGAGGTTGCCACATCTTCTACCGCGGCCTGGCCTGCGGCCCATGCTACCACGTTCTCTTCCAGCGCCAGCGATTCGATCTCCTGCATCCGCTCCGGGTTCTGATAAAACCATTGCGCGACCTGCTCCGGCTCTTCGTAGCTCTGCGCCTGCTCCTGGATCAGGCTGCGAATCTGCTCGGGCTGCGCCACCAGCTTGTTCGCCTGCACGATTTCGGCCAAGATCAAACCCAAACGCACGCGGCGCTCAGCCTGTCCTGTAAACATATCGGCAGCAAGCTTCAAGCTCTGAACCCCGCGCGACTGCATATCCGCCTCGGTCATTTTCAGCAAGCGCTCGGTTTCCATCGCCACCAGGCTCTGCGGCAAATCCAGCATGCTCTTCTGCAACAGCAGTTCCATCACCTGTTCCTTCAGTTTGGTCTGCACACGGCGTTTGACCTCACGTTCCAGATTCGACTTCACCTCGGCCTTGAGCTTGTTCACATCGCCGTCCTCGACGCCCAACGCCTTGGCAAACTCCACATCCACCGGCGGCAGCATGGCAGCCTGCACGTCCTTCACCTGAACCTCGAAATGGGCAGCTTTGCCGGCGAGTTCCTTGGCGGCGTAGTCGGCCGGGAACGTCAGGTCGAATCCCTTGCTGGCACCAGCCTTGAGCCCGATCAGATTCTGCTCGAAATCTTTCAGCAGACGGCCTTCGCCGATCACGGCAGCGAAATCGTCGCCCTTGCCCCCCTCGAATGCCACGCCGTCAACCGTCCCCTGATAATCGAACTTGACCAGATCCCCCTCGACTGCGGCCCGATCGGTCGGCTCGAACGTGCGACGCTGCTTTTGCAGCACTTCCAGCGTTTTCGCCACGTCGGCTTCGCTCAGGCTCACCACGGGGCGGCTGATCTTGGTTGTGCTCAGGCTATCGATCTTCACCTCAGGATAGACCTCGAAGCTGGCGCTGAATGTCATTTCCGCGGCAGCGGTTTGGCCGGCTTTCGGCTCGAAGCGCGGGTAGCCCGCAATTTTCAGGCGGTGGGTTTGAACCGCCTCGCCAAAACGGGATTGCAGGGTTTCGCCCAGCACTTCCTGACGGATACCCGGGCCATGTTGACGCGCCACCGCGGAAAGCGGTGCCTTGCCGGGACGGAAACCGTCCATCTTGACGTTGCGTGCCAGGCGCTTGAGGCGGCTTTGCACTTCGGATTCCAGCTGATCCATGGGCACGTTGATATCCAGGCGCCGGACCAGTCCTTCGAGAACTTCAAGATTTGCTTGCATCAAAATACTTCCTGACTGAATTGAGATGGGAGGACTGCAATAATTCGGTGGTGCGAAAGGGGGGACTCGAACCCCCACGCCTTGCGGCGCTGGAACCTAAATCCAGTGCGTCTACCAATTCCGCCACTCTCGCGGCGTGGCCGCAAAACGTTTGACCGATTAGTGTAATATAATCAATACGATGCTGTCACCCAAACCTGTCGGGCATCTTACCTAAGTCATTATTCCCATTCCGTTTTTTTGTTGCCGGTGCCGGTCGAACATTACGAAAACTTCCCCGTTGCATCCTGGTTGCTGCCCAAACGGCTGCGCCGGCCGGTCGAAGCCATTTACCGATTCGCCCGCAGCGCGGACGACATAGCCGACGAAGGCGATGCCCCCGCCGCCTCACGACTGGCACAACTGGCGGCTTACCATACCGAACTGGACCGCATCGAACGTGGCGACTTGCCGACTGACCCGGTGTTCGGTCCCCTAGCGACAGCCATTCACGCCCACGCCATTCCGCTCGCCCCATTTCGCGACCTGCTGTCCGCCTTTGCGCAGGACGTGGAAAAGACCCGTTACGCAAATTTTGGCGAGGTCATGGACTATTGCCGCCGCTCGGCCAACCCGGTGGGGCGCTTGATGCTGCATTTATATGGTGATCACGACCCGCGCCATCTGGCCTATTCCGACGCCATTTGCAGCAGCCTGCAACTGATCAATTTTTTGCAGGACATCGCAGTCGATTATCAGAAGGACCGTATCTACCTGCCGCAGGATGAACTCGCTGCACTTCACGTCAGCGAAACGCAAATCGCCCAGGGCGACACACGCGGGATGTGGCACGCCATGATGCACCGGCAGATCGAGCGTGCCCGCAAACTGTTACAAGCCGGTGCGCCGCTGGGCCGGCAACTCAAAGGGCGCATCGGGCTGGAACTGCGCGTGACCATCCTCGGCGGCGAAACCATCCTGCGCAAGCTGCATGCTGATCCCGGCTGCGTATTCCACAACCGCCCGGTGCTGACCCGGAAGGACTGGATCGTGATGCTTGGGCGCGGGCTATTCTGACGATGGATGTCCACCAGTATTGCCAGGAACGCGCCGCCGCCAGCGGCTCCAGTTTCTACTACAGCTTCGTCTTCCTGCCGTCGGATACACGGCGCGCGATCACCGCGTTTTATGCGCTATGCCGCGAACTCGACGACGTGGTGGACGAATGCCATGAGCGCGCCATCGCCGAGGCCAAGCTCGACTGGTGGCGCGAGGAAATCGAACGGTTTGCAGCGGGCGTACCGGAACATCCGGCCACCCAGGCCCTGTTCGACACCCCGCGAGGCCGTCACACCTCGCCGTCCCTGTTGCTGGAAATCGTCGATGGCATGGCGATGGATCTGGATCAGCTGCGTTACCCCGATTTCAAATCGCTCAATCTGTATTGCTATCGCGTAGCCGGCGTAGTCGGCGAAGTCGCAGCGGCGCTGTTCGGCAGCGAACGCGGCGAGGACGACCGCGCGGTTCGCCGCTATGCACACGAACTGGGGCTGGCGTTCCAACTCACCAACATCATCCGCGATGTCGGCGAAGACGCACGACGCGGGCGCATTTACCTGCCACAGGACGAACTGGCCCGATTCGGCGTGCACGAAACCGATCTGCTGAATGGCCGTGACACGCCCGAGTTTCAGGCCTTGATGCAGTTCCAGTACGAACGCGCGGTCGCCTGTTATGAACGCGCGCGGGAAGCCCTGCCTGCCCGCGCGCGCCGGGACCAGCGTGCCGGACTGGTGATGGCGGCGATTTACCGCACCCTGCTGGACGAAATCCGTCGCGACTGCTTCCCCGTTTTGCGCGCGCGCGTCTCGCTCACGCCGCTGCGCAAATTATGGCTGGCCAGTAAAACCTGGCTGTTGCCGTGACGGCTCATGTTGCGGTGATTGGTGGCGGCTGGGCCGGCTGTGCTGCCGCGCTGACGCTGGCCGAGGCGGGCGTGACCGTTACCCTGTTTGAGGCCAGTCGCACGCTGGGCGGGCGGGCGCGGGCGGTCGAAGTCGATGGATTTTCGCTCGACAACGGCCAGCACATTTTGCTTGGCGCCTATGAACACACCCTGCAATTGATTGACCGGTTGCATTCCACGGATGGCTTGTGGCGACTGCCGCTCGCCCTCGACCAGCCGCCGGATTTCAGTCTCGCCTGCCCGCGCCTGCCTGCCCCCCTGCATTTGCTGGCGGGACTGCTCGGTGCCCGCGGACTGAACTGGCGCGAGAAACTGACCGCCGCTCGCTGGGCGCACACGCTGCTGCGCGACACGGTGGCATCGGATCGGCTGACGGTCAGTCAACTCACCTGCGACCAGCCCGAAAAACTGCGCCGCCTGCTGTGGCATCCGCTGTGCGTTTCCGCACTCAACACGCCGCCGGAGACGGCAAGCGCTGCGGTTTTCCGCAATGTGATCCGCGCCGCTTTCGGCGGGCGCAATCACCACAGCGATCTGCTGCTGCCGCGCCGCGACCTGACCGCCCTGTTCCCCACTCTGGCTGCCACACGGATCACCGAACGGGGCGGCATGGTGCGCTCGTCCTGCCGGGTGACCGCGCTCGACGCGACAACGGATGCCGTCACGCTGCACACACGCGACGAGTCGGCCACCTACAGCCACGTCGTCCTCGCCGTCGCACCACAACATCTGGCGGGTTTGGCTGCCCCCATCCCGGCGCTCGAATCTGTGGTGCAGGACGTGCAGGCCTATCATTACCAGCCGATCGCTACCGCCTATGTGCAATACGACCGCGCATTCCGCTTGAACAAACCGCTATTCGCTCTGGCGGAAGGTCCCGCGCAATTCGTGTTCGACCGTGGGCAGAGTCATGGTCAAGCCGGGTTGCTGGCCTTCGTCGCCAGCGCGGCGGCAAACCTGCCCAGCGACTGGATGGATCAGGCTGAAGCCCAATTGCAGCTGATTGTTCATCCCGGCCCTGCGCACTGGCGCAAAAGTATCGTCGAAAAGCAGGCCACCTACGCCTGCGTCCCCGGCCAGGCGCGCCCTGCCAACCGCACCGCCCACCCACGCATTTTCCTGGCGGGCGATTACACCGCCGGGGCGTATCCTGCCACGCTCGAAAGCGCGACATCGAGCGGGGTACAATCGGCCCACTTCTTACTCGAACAGCTATGAAAGACTATTCTCCCCGCCCCGATCTGCTCGCTGGCCGCGTCATTCTCGTGACGGGTGCCAGTTCCGGCCTGGGCCGTGCCGCCAGCCTGGCGTTTGCCCGTCACGGCGCCACCGTTGCCCTGCTGGCGCGTGATGAAGCCCGGCTCGAAGCGGTGTACGACGAAATCATCGCGGCGGGTGGCGCTGAGCCCGCAATGTTTCCGTACGACCTGGCCGTCGCCGACGACCGCAGTCTGGAAACCCTGGCCAGCACCCTTGCGCATCACCTGAAACGGCTCGACGGCTTGCTGCACAGCGCGCATCAGTTTTACAACCTCACACCGCTGGCGCTGCAAACGCTGGACCAATGGCAGACCCTGATGCGGGTCAATCTCATCGCTCCGTTTGCGCTCACCCGCGCCTGCCTGCCCTTGCTCAGGCAAGCGCCGGATGCCTCGGTGGTATTCACCGGCGAAACCCACGGCCACCAGCCCGCGGCATTCTGGGGCGGTTATGCCGTGGCCAAGTCGGGGCTGGAAACGCTCACCCGCATCTGGGCCGACGAGGTGGGGGCGGAGGAAAACCTGCGCATCAACACCCTGATTCCCGGACAGGTGGCGACCACCCTGCGCGCCCGCACCCATCCCGGACTGTCTCCCGAATCCCTGCCCAGCATGGATGACCTGATGCCCTGGTACCTGTATCTGATGGGCACGGACAGCCGTGCCGTGCGTGGCCAGATCGTCGAGTGCCACAGCTGAGTTCAGCCACCGCATGAAAATCGGTCGCTACGAAATACTCGAGGAATTGGGCCAAGGTGCAATGGGCACGGTCTATCGTGCCCGCGACCCGCTGATCGAGCGAACGGTGGCCATCAAGACGGTCTCGATCTCGCTGTTGCAGCAGGAAGGCGCAGACGCGGAATCGCGTTTTCTGCGCGAGGCGCAGAGCGCCGGGCGACTGTCGCACCCCAATATCGTGACCATCTACGACGTGGGCGAAGCCGATGGACTCGCCTACATCGCCATGGAATACCTGACCGGCATGACGCTGCGCGACGTCATCGACAAGGGCCCGATTCCGCTGGAACTGGCACTCGACACCGCGGTGCAGATGGCCGAGGCGCTGGCTTTCGCGCACGAGCATGGCGTCATCCATCGCGACATCAAGCCTGCCAACGTCGTCGTCACCGGCCAGCGCGGTCACGTCAAGCTGACCGATTTCGGGATCGCACATCTCGTCAACAGCAACCATACGAAAACCGGACAGATGCTGGGGTCGCCCCGTTACATGTCGCCGGAACAGGCGATGGGCCGCGAGATCGATGGACGCTCGGATATTTTCTCGCTCGGCGCCGTGTTGTACGAAATGCTGACCGGGCGATACGCTTTCGACGGCGACAGCTTGCCCAGCATTGTGTACCGCGTCATCAGCGAATTACCGGTAGCAGCGGAATTGATACGCCCGCAACTGCCTGCCGAACTGCTCGGTTTGCTGGCGCGCATGTTGAACAAAAATCCGGAAGCCCGGCCCGATGCGCGTTCCCTGGTCGACGCCCTGCATGCGCTGGCTCAACCTGCAGAACCCGTGCCGGCGCCCCCCCCGGCTGCCAATCGAACCCCACGCCTGCTGGCCAGCGTGGCACTGGTGACGCCGATCGGCGTGCTTTTGCTGATCGGGCTAGGCATCATCGTCATCGAGCATTTCCTGCCTTCACCTGCGCAGGAGGCCGCAACGTCAACGCTGCCAAACACCCAGATTACGCAAAGCCAGTCGCCGCGGCGGACAACCGGAACAGCGGCAGTCAGTTCCGTTGCCGCGGCGCCAGGCGAGACCGGCCAATCGACACCGAATTCGCTCGCAGAACCCGTCCAAACCGATCCCCCTCGTGCAGCTGTTGTGGCGCCAGACAGCTACCTCGCCGGTCTCGACGCAAAAGCCGTCGAACTGCGTATCAAGCGTACCGAATTGTTATTGGCATACACCGAGCAGCATCCCGACGTGGTGCTGGTGGACCGGCAGTTGGACCAGTTGCGTATCGAACGGCGAAAATACCTGCGGCAAAAGCAGAGAAAATAACCTGCAGTCGGGCTGTTACCAGCTGGTCTCGCGCTCGGCAGTGGCCGACACCTTGTGGATGCTGAGATCGGCACCAGTGAACTCTGCTTCCGGACTCAACCGCAGGCCCATCGTCCGCTTCAGGACGCCGTACACCAGCGTACTGCCGATCAAGGCCACGGTCACTCCACCCAACGTGCCCAATATTTGCGCGGCCAGGCTGACGCCGCCGATGCCGCCCAGTGCCTTGGCGCCAAAAATACCCGCAGCGATGCCGCCCCATGCGCCGCACAGGCCGTGCAAGGGCCATACCCCCAGCACATCATCGACCTTCCATTTGTTTTGCGTCACCATAAACATCCACACGAACAGCCCACCTGCAATCACGCCGGTCAGCAGCGCCCCCAGGGGATGCATCAGATCGGAACCCGCGCACACAGCCACCAGGCCCGCCAAGGGTCCGTTATGAATGAATCCGGGGTCGTTCCTGCCTATCAGCAGAGCAGCCAGCGTGCCGCCCACCATCGCCATCAGTGAATTGACCGCCACCAGTCCCGAAACCGCTTCGATCAACTGCGCCGACATTACGTTGAACCCGAACCAGCCCACCGTCAGAATCCACGCACCGAGTGCCAGAAACGGAATGTTGGATGGCGGATGCGCCGAAATCATGCCGTCCTTGGTGTAACGTCCGCGCCGCGCGCCCAGCAGCAACACAGCGGGCAAGGCAATCCAGCCTCCGACGGCATGCACCACCACGGATCCGGCAAAATCATGGAACTTGGAACCCGTAATGGTCTCCAGCCATGCCTGGATGCCGTAGTTGCCGTTCCAGACGATACCTTCAAAGAAGGGGTATACCAGTCCCACCAGCGCAAACGTCGCCGCCAGTTGCGGGCTGAAACGCGCACGCTCGGCAATGCCGCCCGACACAATCGCGGGAATGGCCGCCGCAAACGTCAGCAGGAAAAAGAATTTGACCAGTTCATAGCCATTCCTGGCGGACAAGGCCTCGGCGCTGGAGAAGAAGCTGACCCCGTAGGCAATGCTGTAGCCGATGAAGAAATAGGCAATGGTGGAAACCGAGAAGTCGGTAAGAATCTTGACCAGCGCGTTGACCTGGTTCTTCTTGCGCACCGTGCCGAGTTCGAGAAAGGCAAACCCCGCATGCATGGCCAACACCATGATGCCGCCCAGCAACACGAACAATACGTCACTTCCTGACCTCAAAGCCTCCATACAGCCTCCCCAAAGTATTTTTAAGCGGTTGGATAACGCCATGCGGCTTGATTGCACCAAGCCGCCTGCCTGTAGCGCGTATCAACCGGTTTTATTTCTGGTCGCGTGGCCCGGGTTCACCCTGACCCGCCTCGATGCGATCCAGTTCGTTATCCATGTCGGATTCGGACATCGGGACATAATCCGATCCGGCCTCAGGCTGGGGCCGGGTGATCAAGCTGGCGACGACAATTCCCAGTTCATACAAAATCCACAGCGGCACCGCCAGCATGAACTGCGAAATGATATCGGGTGGGGTAAAAATCGCGCCCACCACAAACGCGCCGACGATGACGTAAGAACGAATTTCGCGCAGCTTGGCCACCGACACCATGCCCATCTTCACCAGTAGCACCACCGCCACCGGCACTTCAAAGGTGATGCCGAACGCCATGAACAGGGTCATCACGAAGTCGAGGTATTTGCCGATGTCGGTCATCACCGCCACGCCTTCGGGCGCGACACCGACGATGAAGCCAAACACCACCGGAAACACCAGGAAATAGGCGAACGCCATCCCCAGCGCAAACAGGATCACGCTGGCGATCACCAGCGGCACGCCGAGGCGCTTTTCATGCTGATACAAGCCTGGCGCAACAAACGCCCACGCCTGATAAAACACCCACGGCAGCGCCAGCAGAAATGCCGTCATCATCGTGACCTTGATCGGCACAAAGAACGGCGTGGTGACTTCAGTCGCGATCATCTGCCCCCCTGCAGGCAGCGCCGCCAGCAGCGGCTTGGCGAGCAGCGCGTACAAATCCTGAGCCCATGGGAACAGGGCGATAAAAATGATGACCACCGCAAGCACCGCGCGCAGCAGACGATCGCGCATTTCGATGAGATGCGAGATGAACGTGTCTTCAGTATGGCTCATGCGGATTTGTCGGGGTTGTCGCCAGATGCCCCTGCCTGCTCGGCAGCGGGCACGCGCACATGGGTGTTCTGATCCGGCTCGTCTAGCAGCAGGCTTTGCTGCGGCGATTGCTCGGTTGGCTTCTGATCGGCTACGGGTGGCATCTTCACAGCCGGGGGTACGGGATGATCACGCTCGGGCAAGGTTATCACCCGCTCGGCCTCGGCCACCTCGTTGCGCAAGTAGTCATCAACCACGGTTGCCTGCTGTTCGGCGCCAGCTACGGCCGACTCGATGGAATCCTTGAACTCCTGCCCGGCGCGACGAATTTCATCCAGCTGAATTTCCTGGCTGATGTCCGATTTCACCGATGAGACATAACGCTGCAAGCGGCCGTACAGATGCCCCGCCGTGCGCGCGACTTTAGGCAGGCGCTCGGGCCCGATGACGATCAGCGCAACCACGCCGATGACGATGAGTTCAGTAAAACCGATGTCGAACATGGGTCAGGTACAAGGTTCAAGTCGCAAGTTTCAAGGAAAACCCTTGCAACTTGAGTCTCAGCTCTGCTGTTTGTCCTTGACCTCGGCGTCGATGGTGCGGCCGGAGTCGGCTGACTCGTTCAGCTTCGGCGCGTCTTCCTTCATGCCTTCCTTGAAACCCTTGACCGCGCCACCGAGGTCGCTGCCGATGTTTCGCAGTTTCTTGGTGCCAAAAATCAACAGCACGACGACCAGTACGATCAACCAATGCCAAATGCTCAAGCTGCCCATGATGAATCTCCTTTAATTTAAGTGCGCGGAACGGGGTCGCCGCCACCAAATACATGTACGTGAATATGGAACACTTCCTGGCCACCGCCACGCCCGGTGTTGATCAGTGTCTTGAAGCCGGTGGTCAACCCTTGCTCTTTTGCCAGGCGCGGCGCCAGCAGCAGCATTTTGCCCAGCAAGCCTTCATGCGCCGGGGTGCAATCGGCCAGCGTGGCGATGTGCAGCTTCGGGATGATCAACAGGTGCACGCGCGCAAACGGATGGATGTCGTGGAACGCAATGACATCATCGTCTTCATACACTTTGCCGCAAGGCAGTTCGCCCGCGACGATTTTGCAAAAAATGCAATCACTCATGTCGATTCGCCTTGCCGATTCGCTTTTTCAACCAGACCGGACAAACCCTCACGGCGCGCCAGCTCGTTCAGCACATCAGAAGGTTTCAGGCCCTTGTGCGCCAGCAACACCAAAGTATGAAACCATAAATCGGCGATTTCGTAGATGATCTTTTCAGACTGACCGTCCTTCGCCGCCATCACGGTCTCGGTCGCTTCCTCGCCGATTTTTTTCAGGATCGCATCGGTGCCCTTGGCATACAGCTTCGCCACGTAGGAACTATCGGGCGCAGCCGTCTTGCGCGCTTCCAATGTCTCGGCCAGACGATCCAGAATGTCGCTCATCTGCGGTAAATCTCATCGGGGTTTTTCAGCACCGGAGTCGTCGTCACCCAGTGGCCACTATCCAGCTTCTGAAAAAAGCACGAGCGTCGTCCGGTATGACAAGCAATGCCGCCGACTTGTTCGATTTTCAACAGCACCACATCGTTGTCGCAATCGAGGTGGATTTCGCTGACGTTTTGCACGTGGCCGGATTCCTCACCCTTGCGCCACAGCTTGTTACGCGAACGCGACCAGTAAACGCCACGCAGCGTACGCGCAGTTTCCTCCAGCGCCTCGCGGTTCATCCACGCCACCATCAGGATTTCACTCGTGACGGCATCCTGCGCAATCGCGGGCACCAGACCGTGCGCATCCCATTTGACGGCATCGAGCCAGTCGCTCACAGCCGCACCTCGATGCCGTGCTGCTTCATGTAGCGCTTGGCTTCGTCCACGCCGTATTCGCCAAAGTGAAAAATGCTCGCCGCCAGCACGGCGTCGGCACGACCCACCTTGACGCCGTCCACCAGGTGCTGCAAGTTGCCGACGCCGCCACTGGCGATGATGGGAATATCCACCGCATCGGAAATCGCGCGGGTGAGTTCGAGATCAAAGCCGCTCTTGGTGCCGTCGCGATCCATCGAGGTGAGCAGCAGTTCGCCCGCACCGAGTTCAGCCATTTTGCGCGCCCACTCGACGGCATCGAGGCCGGTCGCCTTGCGCCCGCCGTGGGTGAAAACCTCCCAGTGGTCGCCGACACGCTTGGAATCGATCGCCACCACGATGCACTGGCTGCCATAACGATCAGACGCGTCTTTCACCAGCTGCGGATTGACCACGGCGGAGGTATTGATGCTGACCTTGTCGGCGCCGGCGTTCAACAGGCGCTGCACATCCTCGACCGCGCGCACGCCGCCGCCCACGGTCAGCGGAATGAAGACCTCGGAGGCCACCGCTTCGATGATATGCAGGATCAGATCGCGGTTGTCCGAGGTGGCGGTGATATCGAGGAAAGTCAGTTCATCCGCGCCCGCTTCGTTGTAGCGGCGCGCGATTTCCACCGGGTCGCCGGCGTCCTTCAGTTCGACAAAGTTGACCCCTTTGACCACGCGGCCGTCGGTGACATCGAGGCAGGGGATGATGCGCTTGGCTAGCAAATCAAACTCCGAACACGCCGCCCGCCAGCTCGTCGGCGAGCTTCTGCGCAGCGGAAAAGTCGAGCGTGCCCTGATAAATCGCGCGGCCGGTAATCGCGCCGATGATGCCGTCCTTGGCTACCGTGGAGAGCGCCTGCACGTCGTCGAGGTTGGTGACGCCGCCGCTTGCGATGACCGGGATCGACAGCGCCTGCGCCAATCTTTGGGTGGCTTCGATATTGACGCCGGTCAACATGCCGTCGCGGCCGATGTCGGTGTAGATCACGGCTTCGACGCCGTAGCCTTCGAAACGTTTGGCCAGATCGATGACGTCGTGGCCGGTGATCTTGGACCAGCCTTCGACCGCAATCTTGCCGTCCTTGGCGTCGAGCCCGACCATGACGTGGCCGGGGAAGGCGTCACAGGCTTCGTGCAGGAAACCGGGATTTTTCACCGCAGCTGTGCCGATAATCACATAGCGCACGCCGTCATCGAGATAGCGCTCGATGGTGGCGAGGTCGCGGATACCGCCGCCGAGTTGCACCGGCATCTCGTCGCCGACGGCATCCACGATGGAACGGATCGCTGCATCGTTGACGGGCTTGCCGGCAAACGCGCCATTGAGATCCACCAGGTGCAGGCGGCGGGCGCCCTGTGCTTTCCAGTGACGGGCGGTGGCTGCCGGGTCCTCGGAAAACACCGTGGCCTTGTCCATTTCGCCTTGTTCCAGGCGCACGCAGTGTCCGTCTTTAAGGTCGATCGCAGGAATAATTAACATGGCTGATCAGCAGGTCGTACAAGAAAGAAGTTAGACGCAGGTCGCGCCGGACATATCGCGGGTGGCTTCGTGCTCGCCCGGATTCCAGGTTACAAAATTGCCCAGCAACGTTAATCCGGCGTTCTGGCTTTTTTCCGGGTGAAACTGCACGGCAAATATGTTGGCCGTGGCCACCGCGCAGGTGAACGGAAACGGGTAATGCGAAAACCCGGCGATCACGTCGGGCGAAGTCGGCTGCACAAAATAGCTGTGCACGAAGTAGAAACGTTCACCCTCCTCGATGCCCGCCCACAACGGATGCGGACCCGCCTGATGGACATTGTTCCAACCCATGTGCGGCACCTTGAGCTTGTTGCCCTCCGCATCGACCATCGCTTCGGCGGGAAAGCGCTGCACCGTGCCGGGCAGTATGCCCAGGCAATCGGTATCACCCTCTTCGCTGTGTTCGAACAGCACCTGCATCCCCATGCAGATACCGAGAAACGGTTTGTTGCGGGCGGCGTCGACAATCACCTGACGCAGGCCACGTGCATCGATTTCGCGCAGGCAGTCGGGCGCGGCGCCCTGCCCCGGAAACACCACACGTCCGGCCGCCGCAATCACTGCCGGGTCGGACGTCACCACCACCGACATCGCCGGGGCCACGTGCTCGATCGCCTTGGACACCGAACGCAGATTGCCCATGCCGTAGTCGATAACGGCGATATCGACGCTCACCGTGCAGCCTTTTTGTCAGAACTCATAAGGTGCCCTTGGTCGACGGCATCACGCCGCTCATGCGCGGATCGACTTCCACCGCCATGCGCAGCGCGCGGCCGAACGCCTTGAAAATCGTCTCGGCCTGATGGTGTGCATTGATGCCGCGCAGGTTGTCGATGTGCAGCGTGACACCGGCGTGGTTGATGAAGCCACGGAAGAATTCCAGGAACAGGTCCACGTCGAAATCGCCGATGCGCGCGCGGGTGTAATCGACGTGGTATTCGATCCCGGGCCGTCCCGACAAATCGATCACCACGCGCGACAGCGCCTCGTCGAGAGGCACGTAGGCGTGGCCGTAACGGCGGATGCCCTTTTTGTCGCCGAGCGCCTGCGCGAACGCCTGACCGAACGTAATGCCCGCGTCTTCCACCGTGTGGTGAGCGTCGATGTGGAGATCGCCCTTGGCCTGGATATCGATATCTATCAAGCCGTGGCGGGCGATCTGGTCGAGCATGTGGTCGAGAAATGGCACGCCGGTAGCGAGCTTGGCCGTGCCGGTGCCGTCCAGATTGAGGCTGACCGTGATCTGGGTTTCCAGGGTATTGCGGGTGACTTGGGCGGTGCGCATGGCGTCGGGGATTCAGGCGGTAAAAGAATTCTAGCAGGCAGCCAGGGTTTTCAATGCGGCAATCAGCGCATCGCATTGCGCATCGGTGCCGATGGTGATGCGCAAAAACGGCGCAATGCGGGCGGGTTTGCTGAAATGGCGCACGATGATGCTGCGCTCGCGCAGTGCAGCGGCGAGTTCGGCGCCGTCGTGCGCCGGGAGGCGCGCGAAGATGAAATTGGCTGCCGAGGGCAACACCTCGAAGCCCATCTGCTCCATGGCTGCCACCAGCCGGGTGCGCGTTGCCACCACCCTGGAGCAGATGGATTCGAAATAGGCATGGTCTTCCATCGACGCCAGCGCGCCCGCCTGGGCAAAACGGTCGAGCGGGTACGAATTGAAGCTGTCCTTGACCCGGCTGAGCGCCTCGATCAGATGGGGCTGGCCAATGGCATATCCGACGCGCAGGCCGGCCAGCGCATGCGATTTCGACAGCGTGCGGGTCACTAACAATTGCGGGTAACGCGCCACCAGACCTACCGCCGATTCGCCACCGAAATCGATATAGGCTTCGTCGATCACGACTACCGAATCCGGATTCCCCGCCAGCAAACGCTCGATTTCGTCCAGTGCCAGCAGGCGTCCGGTCGGCGCATTGGGATTGGGGAAAACCACCCCGCCGTTGGGCGTCAGGTAGTCATCCACGTTGATCTCGAACGACTGCGTGAGCGGGATCGGGCGATACGCGATTTCATACAGGCCACAATACACCGGATAAAAGCTGTAGCTGATGTCAGGAAACAAAATGGGCGCGTCGTGCTTGAGCAGGGCCATGAAGGCATGTGCCAGCACTTCGTCGGATCCATTGCCGACGAACACCTGATCCGCGCTCACACCGTGATAAGCCGCAATCCCCGCGCGCAGGCGATCGGAATTGGGGTCGGGGTACAGACGCAGGGTGTCGGCGGCTTCGGCACGCAACGCGTCGAGCACCCTGGGGCTGGGCCCATAGGGATTCTCATTGGTGTTGAGCTTGACCAGATTGGCGAGTTTGGGCTGCTCGCCCGGCACATAGGGCGTCAGGCCGCGCACCACGGCGCTCCAGTACGTACTCATCGGGACCGCGAACTCATTTGTGAATCAGGCGATATTCGGCAGAGCGCGCATGCGCCTGCAAGCCTTCACCATACGCCAGCGTGGCGGCGATCTGCCCCAGTGTCTGCGCACCGGCCTGCGACACGTGAATCAGACTGCTGCGCTTCTGGAAGTCGTAGACGCCCAGTGGCGACGAGAAACGCGCGGTGCGCGAGGTCGGCAGCACATGGTTCGGCCCGGCGCAATAATCGCCTAGCGCTTCGCAGGTATTCTTGCCCATGAAAATCGCACCCGCGTGTTTCAGCAGCGGCAGCAGCGCATCGGGGTCGGCAATCGACAATTCCAGGTGTTCTGGCGCAATGCTGTTCGAAATGGCGGCCGCATCAGCCAGGTCACGTGTTTTGATCAGCGCGCCGCGATTGGTCAGCGAGGTGCGGATCACTTCACTGCGCGGCATCTCCATGATCAACTTGTCGATGGCGGCCGCAACGGCATCGAGATAAGCCGCGTCGGGCGACAGCAAAATCGACTGCGCCATTTCGTCATGCTCGGCCTGCGAAAACAGATCCATCGCCACCCACTCCGGCGGTGTATTGCCGTCGGCAATCACCAGGATTTCCGAGGGTCCGGCGATCATGTCGATACCGACGGTGCCGAACACCCGGCGCTTGGCTGCGGCGACGTAAGCGTTACCGGGGCCGACGATCTTGTCGACCTGCGGCACAGTCGCGGTGCCGTAAGCCAGCGCCGCCACTGCCTGCGCGCCGCCGATGGTGAATACGCGATTCACCCCGGCAATCGCAGCCGCCGCCAGCACCAGTTGATTCTGTTCGCCGCCCGGCGTCGGCACCACCATGACAAGTTCGCCCACTCCGGCGACCTTGGCCGGTATCGCATTCATCAGCACCGACGACGGATAGGCGGCCTTGCCACCCGGCACATACAGTCCAACGCGGTCGAGCGGGGTGATTTTCTGCCCCAGCACGGTGCCATCATCTTCGGTGTAGGTCCACGAGGTCTGAATCTGCTTCTCGTGATAGCGGCGCACGCGCTCGGCGGCGGCTTCCAGCGCCTGACGGGTGTCGGCCGGCAAATGGTCGAGTGCGGTCTGAAGTTGCGCTGCGTTCAGTTCCAGACTCGCCAGCGAGGCGACCGCAAGGTGGTCGAAGCGCTCGGTGTATTCGAGCACTGCCGCATCCCCGCGGGTCTTGACGTCTTGCAAGATCGCAGCAACGGTATGCTCGATGGCCGCATCAGCGGCATCATCAAATTGCAACAGGCGCGTCAGGCGCGCCTGAAAGTCTGGCTGCGTACTATCGAGTCGGGTGAGCGTAACCACGGGATTCCAGCTTTCAAAAATCTAATCAAAAACCTGGCTCCGATTGTACCGTTTTTTGGCGTCCCGCCGTCCCTGGCAAGCCTCTCCCAAATGGTTTTCATACCCATTCCGGATATTAGACAAAGTCCAGATTGCTGATTATCATGGCGCATGCATTACACGCGCGACAACATGGCCGGCCTTCTGCGTGGCCACGACATCAACCCGACCCATCAGCGGATCGAGATTGCGTACGCCCTGTTTTCGCGTCAGGAGCACCTGTCGGCCGACCAGGTGATGGCGATTGCCAACACCAACCATTCCGAAACCTCCAAGGCCACGGTTTACAACACCCTCAAACTGTTTCTGGATAAAGGCCTGGTGCGCGAAGTCATCGTCGACCCCAGCAAGGTGTTCTACGACCCGAACACCGGTCCGCATTACCATCTTTACGAAGTCGACAGCGGCAAGCTCTCAGACATCGATGCCGGATCGGTTTTCATCTCCGGCCTGCCGTCGTTGCCGGACGATATGGTGACCGAAGGCATCGACCTCATCGTGCGCGTCCGCCGCAAGCCCTGATCTCCTTCCCCGTCGATGAAACGGGTTCACATTGCCGCCACCCTGCTCGACGCCCAGCTCGCTGTGGATGCCTTGTCCAGTCTCGGCATTCGCACCCACATCTTCAACGCCAATGCTGCCGGCGCCTTGGGCGAACTGCCGTTCATGCAGGCGCAACCCGAGGTGTGGGTCGATGACGACACGCATGAACTGCGTGCACGCGCGATTCTGGCCGATGTGTTGAACCTTGTCCCGGGCGAGGAAAAGACTTGTCCGCACTGTGGCGAACGTAACCCCGGCAATTTCCTGAGTTGCTGGCAATGCGGGGGGGCGCTACCGGCTTGATCCCCTGCAGGATCAGGGTGGCGGCAGGGTTGAGGCCAGCGCCTCGCGGTGCTTCTGATACTGCTGCGCGAAGATCCGCTCCAGTTCGTCAATGACTTCAATGGCGGGTACGCCGTGAATCAGGTGACGGGTCATCTGCGCCGACGCTTCGTGAAAAATCTCGTTGCGCTCCAGCATCGGATAGGTCTTGGTCAGCCGCTGAATCGCCTTGACCACGTTTTCCTTCTCGGGGCGCGGAATGTCCAATGGCTCGGTGGGCGGCGCCGCAGCGATTTCGGCGCCTTCCTTACCTGCCAGAAACTCGGCATATTCCAGCAACGCCTGTTGCCTGGATTCAGACAGGGACCGGAATATCGATAGCAGGCGTTTGCTGTCCCGCATCAGCGTGCGCCACCCTTGAGTGGACGTTTCAGCGGAACGACATCGATATTGCACTGCTGGAATTTGTTTTCAACAAAACTGATGAAGGCATCGAGCAGTTTGCTGCGAAATTTTTCCGGCGCGTAGACCATGGACAACTCGCGCGTCAACCGGGGGCTCAGCGTCACCGCGACCAGCGTGCCGAGGCGGATTTCCTTGGTCACCGTGGATGCCGACATGATGGCCACACCCAGCCCGGCCTCCACCGCACCCTTGATCGCCTCGCGGCTGCCCAGCTCCATTTCGATATGCAGATCGTCCGGGTTGACGCCGTGACCCTTGAAGAAATCGTCCACCACTTCGCGCGTACCAGAGCCGTGCTCGCGCGAGACATAACGCTGCTCGGCAATATCCTGCGCGGTCACACTGGAGCGCGAAGCCAGCGCATGATTCAGCCCGCAAATCATTACCAACTCGTCTTCGCAGCACGCCAGCGTGGTCAGGTGGGGGTTGTGCGATGGCGCTTCGATCAGGCCGATATCGAGCGAATGGTCGGCCACTTTGGCGGCGATGGTTTCCGAATTGGCTACGGTCAACCGCGCCTGCACCTGCGGGAAACGTTCCTTGAATTCGCCCAGAATGCGCGGCAGCTGATATTCGGCAATCGTGGTGGAGGCACCGATCATCAGGGGGCCGGTCACCTGCCCGGTCAACTCGCCCACCCGCGCTTCCATTTCGCCGCTTAGAGCCAGAATGCGCTCGGCGTAGCCCAGCACCAGATCGCCCACCGGGGTCAGTGAAATCTTGCCGTGGCTGCGCTCGAACAAACGGGTATTGAAATGTTCTTCCAGCTGCTTGACCTGAAAGGTCACGGCCGGCTGGGTCATGTAGAGAATATCGGCCGCTTTGGTGAAGCTGAGCTGTTTGGCAACGGTATAGAATACTTGCAGTCTGCGGTCGGCCATAAAATCTTGCTCGTGGGTCAGAAAAGATTTTTATTGAACCACAAACGCGACGGCCTTGAAAACCATGGCCCACCAAGTTGCTGTAATCTCACGCGTTTGATGATGGCGTCCAGCGGTTCTTCCCGCTTTATTCCACCCGACCGAACACTTTGAATCGCGCGTTCTACACCATCCTGCTGGCGCAATTTCTGTCTGCGCTGGCCGACAACGCCCTGCTGTTTGCCGCCATCGGTTTACTGGTGTTTTTTGACGCGCCGGGCTGGCATTCGCCGCTGCTGCAAACTGTCTTCGTCATCGCCTACATCGTGCTGGCACCGCTGGTAGGGCCGTTTGCCGACGCTCTGCCCAAAGGCCGCGTCATGCTGATCGCCAACGCAGTCAAATTTGTCGGCTGCCTCACCATGCTCGCCGGACTGCATCCACTGCTGGCCTACGCGCTGGTCGGTATCGGCGCCGCCATGTATTCGCCCGCCAAATACGGCATCCTCACCGAACTGCTGCCGCCCAGCAAACTGGTCGTCGCCAACAGCTGGATAGAAGCCACCACCGTTGCCGCCATCGTGCTCGGCGCCATCATCGGCGGTGCGCTCATCAGCCCGCAACTGGCCGAAGCCGCGCTCGTCAGTTTCGGCATGAGCGACTGGATCATCGCCCCCAAATTCGCGATCATTGCCACCACGGGCATGTACCTGGCGGCGGCGATCGTCAACCTGTTCATCCCGCGCCTGCCGATCGACCACAAAATTCCCAGCACATCGCCGCTCTTCATCCTGCACGACTTCTGGCACAGCTTCACCCTGCTGTGGCGCGACCCGCTGGGTCAGGTCTCGCTTGCGGTCACCACCCTGTTCTGGGGCGTTGGCGCCACCCTGCGCCTGCTCATCATCGAGTGGGCCGCGCTCAACCTCAAATTCAGCCTTGGACAAGCCACGCAACTCACTGCCGCCACGGCGGTTGGCATCGCCATCGGCTCCATCCTGGCCGGCAAATACGTCCGACTCGAGCACGCCATCCGCACCCTGCCCGCCGGCATCGTTCTCGGCCTCATACCCGTTTCGCTGATCTGGGTCGAAAACCTTGCTCTGGCGTTGGGCTTGCTGATCCTGCTCGGCACCCTCGCCGCCTTTTTCGTGGTGCCGATGAACGCCCTGCTGCAACATCGCGGCCACCTGCTGATGGGCGCAGGCCACTCCATCGCGCAGCAAAACTTCAACGAAAACATCAGCATCCTGCTGCTCACCGGCGGTTACGCCCTGATGGTGCGCAGCGACTGGCACATTCACACCATCGTCTGGGTGTTCGGTCTGTTTATCAGCGCCGTGATGACAGCGATCTGGCTACGCCACCGGAACGATATCGTCCATTGAACGGATGCCAAGAATGGCTAAGATGACCCATACAAGGCGCTGATCCGAAAACCGTCATCTTGCCATCGGGAGGGACTTAACATGAACGCCACCCCCAAAAGAGGCGCTGCCACCCGTGGCCAGGTTGCCAAAAAACTTGCCGGAGTCGATGCCATCGAGATCAAGGTGACGATTCCGGACGCCCAAATCGATGCCGCGCTGAAGCGTTATAACCTGACCATCGACAACGACGAGGAACGCTACATCTACTTCTTCGACACCCCGAATCTGGACTTGTACAAAGCCGGCATGATCGCTCGGGCACGGCGCATCGTCGGCGACCAGCACGACAGCACCGTGAAATTCCGTCCGGTGGTGCCGGGCGAGGTGCCGACCGACTGGCGGAAATTCGAGGGATTCAAACTGGAGGCCGATGCCAGCGAGACCGGCATGGTCAAGTCCGCCTCGCTGACCATGCCGCTGGAAAACGGCCTGATCAAGCAGGTGGTCGCCGGGGACAAGGGCATTGCCAAACTGTTCACCCAGGAGCAGGAAGACTTTCTCACCGCCATTGGCAAACAGCACATCGACTACGACACGCTGAGCGTTCTCGGTCCACTGCAGGCGCACCGCTGGAAATTCGATGATCCGGCCTGCCCCTGGCGCATCACCGCCGAGCTGTGGAAGCGGCAGGACGGTGCGCGCTTGATGGAGATGTCGATCAAGACCCCGGTGATCCAGGCCGCGGTTGCCATTGCCGGCTTCACGGCCTTCCTGGCCGAGGTGGGCGCCGAGCAGGATGTGGCGCAGCAGACCAAGACTCGCTGGGCGTTGCATCATCATGCAGAACTGCTGCGCAAAGCGGAACCGGAGGGCAGACCGGCGTAAGCGGCCTCACCCCACGCGGGGGATGGTGTGTCTTGGGTGCTGCTGCCTGGTTACGGCTGCGGAGGAAATAGCTGAATGTTGCGCACCTATTGGCCAACCCAAGGCTGAGCACCTGGCTCGATCAATACCGCCGCCCCCACGCTGCGCCCTTCTGCCACGAGGATGTTGTAGGTGCGGCACAGCGCACCGACATCCATCACTTCCAGCCCGATGCGCGCCTCCACCAGCGCGCGCGTGATCGAAGGATGGGGAAAGCGCAGGCGCATGCCGGTGCCCAGCAGCAGAATATCCAGTTCGCGCAGCGCGACCCAGTCGAAATGAGCGGTGGTCAGCGCATCAAAGCCGAGACCGGCCCAAGGCGCGATCTCGATGCCGCGCGCGGTCAGCAGCAGGCTGGCATCGAAACGCTGGCCGTTGATGAGCACATGGTCGGCGCCATAGCCGGTAAACAGTTTCTGGTTGGCACCGGTGTCGAGATGCAATTTCATGGTGAAACCTTAGCAGATTCGGCGGCGCCAAGCCGCATGGCGTTTGCCGGGGTGGGTTGCGTCCGGTAAAATCGCTGGTTTTCCAAGGTGTTGTTTTGCCTTGGTTTTACGCGCCATGATTCTATGCGCCATGATTCCACGCAAACAGGACACTCAACGTGACGGCTGACAACAGGCCACGCTTACGCACCATCCACAAATCCGCCAAGCTCGACAATGTCTGCTACGACATTCGCGGGCCGGTGATGGCGCGCGCCAAGCAGATGGAAGAAGAGGGCCAGCGCATCATCAAGCTGAACATCGGCAATCCGGCGCCGTTCGGTTTCGAGGCGCCGGAAGAAATCGTCCAGGACGTGATCGTCAACCTGCCGAACGCGTCCGGCTACAGTGACTCCAAAGGCCTGTTCGCAGCGCGCAAGGCGATCATGCACGAGACGCAGCGCAAGGGCATCGCAGGCGTGCAGATCGACGACATCATCATTGGCAACGGCGTCTCCGAGCTGATCGTGATGTCGATGCAGGCACTGCTGAACAACGGCGACGAAGTGCTGGTGCCGGCACCCGATTACCCGCTGTGGACAGCGGCGGTGAGCCTGGGCGGCGGCAAGCCGCGCCATTACCTGTGCGACGAGGGTGCCGGCTGGCTGCCCGATCTGGACGACATCCGCGCCA
>Ga0209254_10000661_pt1 | contig 29085 bp, 21 predicted proteins | sample FrelakmetDIP11DI_FD_187148 | JGI IMG/M metagenome (GOLD analysis project Ga0209254, IMG submission 187148) | Freshwater lake sediment microbial communities from the University of Notre Dame, USA, for methane emissions studies - DIP11 DI (SPAdes)... | ecosystem: Environmental > Aquatic >... | reverse complement strand
GAGGAATACCATCCTGATGAGCTTGCAATTGAAGCCCCTTTTTATGGTAAAAATGTTCAGTCGATGTTAAAACTGGGCAGGGCACAGGGCGCTGCGATAGCAGCAGCACTGAGCCGTTCCGTTCCCATATTCGAATACGCTCCGAGAAAAATTAAAATGTCAATAACCGGAAGAGGTTCTGCTTCAAAAGAACAGGTAGCTTCAATGCTGATGAAGATACTCAAATTCAGTAAAATTGAAGTCAAGCTCGATGCCACCGACGGACTGGCAGCGGCATTATGTCATTTTTACCAGACAAATACCCCATCCCCGGGTAAAAGCTTTAACAGCTGGAAGGATTTCATCAATAAAAATCCCAAAAGGGTTAAAAAGCAATAGAGCTTCAGATAACAGACCAGGCCAGTGCTGCAACGCTGACCTTCACATTTTCAATTTTAAGCAATTCACTGGCACATGCTTCCAGGGTTGATCCGGTGGTTATCACATCATCAACCAGGAGGACATGCATGTTCCTGATCCTGATCTGATCTGTAACCCTGAATATATCATCAACATTGGTCCAGCGGTCGTATCGTGTTTTGCGGGTCTGGGTCTTTGTAATAGTTTTCCTTACCAGCATCCCCGATTCCATTGGTATCCCTGAAACTTCAGATATACCAAGTGAAATCAGGTCACTCTGATTAAAACCCCTTTGCCGCTTTTTTGAAGGATGCAGGGGAACCGGTATTATCAGATCGATATCATTCAGAAACCCGGAAGATTTAAGTGTCCTTGCGTAGATCCTCCCAAGTTCGGAACCCACTTCCCTGATACCTTTATACTTAAGCTGATGTATCAGTTTTCTTATCCTGCTGTCCCTGGTATAAAATGAAAATGCGGCAGCCTGTTCAATCAGGCACCGGCCCCAGAACAGTTGTGAGACCGGGTTATCGGGTTTCAGGTGAAAGTTGGTTCTTGGGATCTGAATATAGCATTCAGTGCAGATAAGCTTTTCATTCCTCATCAGATGATTGCCGCACCCATAGCAAAGACGCGGAAAAAGGAGACTTATAAAATCATCCCACAAATCATAAAAGTAATTCATGCAGCGAGCCGAATTATTCTTATAAAGATATAAAATGGAACAATAAATATTGAAAAATCTGAACCTGAATTACAATTTTACCTTATCACTTATTCTTTTTGCGATTTTTGTGAACTCTTCAGGAGTGAATTTAAGTTTGGGATTCTTAAAATTAAGGTCGCCCATGGTATTCATCGGAACCAGATGAATATGTGCATGGGGTACTTCCAGGCCAAGAACAGCAACACCTATCCTGGCGCATGGGATTGCCTTCTCAATAGCCAGAGCTACCCTCTTCGAAAACAGCATCATTCCTGTAAGGTCATTGTCATTCAGGTCGAATATATAATCTGTTTCTGTTTTAGGAACCACCAGGGTATGACCAGCCATAAGGGGATTTATATCGAGAAAGGCAAAATATCTTTCATCCTCGGCGATCTTATAGCATGGGATCTCCCCCCTGATTATCCTGGTAAAAATAGTTGCCATTATACTTGATTTTTATTGTGCTGAAATTGAAAGTATCTCAAACGGGATAATACCGGAAGGTACTTTTATCTGAACTGAATCCCCTACTTTTTTTCCAATAAGACCCATGGCAATAGGGGAACTGACTGCGATTTTTCCAAGCTTAAAGTTCGCCTCACTTTCAGGAACAATCTGATATTCCATCACACTGTTATTTGTCTTGTTCTTTATTTTTACCTTATTGAGAAGCCTGACAGTAGAAGTGTCGATCTTTGATTCATCGATTATCCTGGAACGCGTAATAATATTTTCCACCTTTGAGATCTTCATTTCAAGCATTCCCTGAGCTTCCTTGGCAGCAGCATACTCCGCATTCTCAGAAAGATCCCCTTTGTCCCTGGCCTCTGCAATCATTTTAGATATCATCGGCCTCTCAACCAATCTCAGCTGATCGAGTTCTTCTTTCAGCTTCTGAAGTCCATCTTCTGTTATGTAAATGATATCTGACATTTTCCACTCTTCCAGTTAAAAAATAAGAAGAATCCCGGGAATCCCGGAACTCTTCAGTAACAAATATATAAAATCTTTTAATTATAACCAAATAAAATCGCTGAGAATGGGTATAATACAAGTGCTTATCCCTGAAAATCTTGTCAGTTGTATTTTTTACCGGTCTTTCTTGCTGCCTGCTTATTCCGTTTTTTCTTTTCTTTATATTTTAAATCAGCTTCTTTCCGGTTATTAATCATGCGTGTTTGCACTTCCGGCGACTGAATTTTCACTGCGCGTTTACGCTGGTCCTTAATGTAAGCCTCATACTCTTTATTCAATTTTTTCTCATTTGCTTCCTGCTTTTTTTTTGCCCTTACGACACTGGTAGGTTCTTTGTATTTTACACTCTTGTTATTCAATGACTTACCGAACAAGGCCTTTTCGGGATTATTTCTTTTACCTTTGGTTTTTTGAGCTTCGCACACAGAAAAAGATAATAATATAATCAGTAAGAGCTGAATCAGTTTTTTTACCTGAAGGTTCTTCATGCCTTTGTTTAATAATTTAAATATGCAAAGTTGTTGATTTATAAACTGTAATACTATTTTTGTTCCGTTATTTATAACGCAGAATGACATGATGGCATATTTAAAACCATGGATTTTTTTTATCGGAATATATTTGCTGGTACTGAGCTCCTGTAAAAGTTCTGATAATGATATAATTCCGGATGTTTTTGTCGATTTTACAATCGACCTGCTTGATCCTGAATTTGTTAATCTCACCGCAATAGGTAATTCCGATACTATTGATGCTTCAAACTGGGGATACAGATCGGCAGGATATGACGATAACGGAATTATTATTTACAGTGGTCCCGATGAATACTTTGCTTTTGACCGTACGTGTCCCCACGATCATGCAGTTAATGATCTCAGCGTCAAGGTAAAAATCGATTACGCTGTTGCCATATGCCCTGTTTGCTCTACCAAATATGCTCTTTCTGCTTATGGCACTCCCATATCGGGTATCGGAAAATATCAGCTGAAAAACTATAAAACCAGCTTTGAAAACGACAGATATGTAAGAGTGTGGAACGAGTAAGTTGACATAAAGAGGGGATATTATCCAGATAATAATCCGAGAATCCCCCCTTTTTACGAAGTAGAGAAGGGGACAAAGGGGGTGAGTACGTTTCGCAGGGGATGAGGCATTAATACCTGTAATGATCCGGTTTAAACGGCCCGTTCTGTCCCACTCCAATATAATCGGCCTGTTCCCTGGTCAGTTTAGTCAGCTTAACGCCCAACTGATCAAGGTGCAGCCTTGCTACCTCTTCATCAAGATATTTGGGAAGCCTGTAGACTCCGATCTTATATTTATTCTTCCACAGGTCAATCTGTGCTAATGTCTGATTGCTGAATGAGTTGCTCATAACAAACGAAGGATGGCCGTTTGCACAGCCAAGATTCACAAGCCGGCCTTCGGCAAGAAGGAATATTGCGTGGCCGTCGGGAAAGACATATTTATCAACCTGCGGTTTTATATTGATTTTTTGAATCCCCTTCAGGTTGTTCAGCCCGTCGACCTGTATCTCATTATCAAAGTGGCCAATGTTGCATACAATTGCCTGATCCTTCATTTTCATCATATGATCGAGCTTTAAAATATCCATGTTTCCTGTTGCAGTAACATAAATATTGCCCTCGTCAAGAGTATCTTCAACAGTTTTCACTTCAAATCCTTCCATGGATGCCTGCAAAGCGCAGATCGGATCAATTTCGGTGACGATAACTCTTGCCCCATAAGCTCTCATTGATTTTGCACAACCTTTACCTACGTCGCCATAACCGCATACAACAACTACCTTACCTGCTATCATTACATCTGTTGCTCTCTTCAACCCGTCTGCAAGCGATTCACGGCATCCGTACAGATTATCAAATTTTGATTTCGTCACAGAGTCATTCACATTTATTGCAGGAACAAGAAGTTCTCCGTTCTCCATCATCTGATACAACCTGTGAACTCCTGTTGTGGTCTCCTCGGAAATTCCTGTCAGCTCGCTCACCGTCCTGTGCCATTTACCGGGCTCCTGTACGAGCAGCTCTTTCAAAGTCTTAAAAATTATTGCTTCCTCCGTACTCGAAGGTTTCTTATCCAGGATTGCGTGATCATTTTCTGCTTTGTAACCAAGGTGTACAAGCAATGAAGCATCCCCTCCATCATCAACAATGAGATTGGGCCCTTTCCCATCGGGAAATGATAAAGCCTGTGCAGTGCACCACCAGTATTCCTCAAGCGATTCAGCCTTCCATGCAAACACTGGAATTCCCCTTGCTGCAATTGCTGCAGCTGCATGATCCTGAGTGGAAAAAATATTGCAGCTTGCCCAACGGACATCAGCTCCCAGCTCAGCAAGAGTTTCAATCAGAACTGCAGTCTGGATTGTCATGTGAAGCGATCCGGTTATCCTTGCACCTTTAAGAGGCTTTTCTGCCGAGTATTTCTTCCTTATTGACAGAAGCCCTGGCATCTCTTTTTCGGCAATCTCAATCTCTTTCCGTCCGAAGGATGACAGAGAAATATCCTTTACAGCGTAAAGCTTATTATCGGTTGTCACATTCATCGGTATATTTTTTAGTTGATTTTATGAATGCAAAGCTAACAATTAATTCATTGACATTGTTCAGGAAAGCAACCTCACTGCTTCCTGTTTATCAAGTTTCATTTGATCTGCAAGCTGTTCTGTATTATCAAATTTTTTCTCGTCCCTGAGCCTGAATCTGAAGATTACAGTGATAGCTTGGCCGTACAGGTCACCTTCAAAATCAAAAATATGAACTTCAACTGACCTGTTGCCCTTAATTTTATTTACAGTCGGATTGAATCCGATACTAAGGACTCCCTGTAACTGCCCGTTGCCAGTCAAAACTTCAACAGCATAAATCCCGTCGGCCGGTATCAGTTTGTAATAATCAGCCGGTTTTATGTTTGCAGTCGGAAATCCTAACACCCGTCCAAGCTTCCGGCCCTGAACCACGGTGCCTGTTAAGCAATAATTATATCCCAGCCATCTGTTGGCATCATTAAGCTGACCTTTGAGAAGCGCATTCCTGATTGTTGTCGAACTTATGGCTTCATCTTTTTCAAATACTTTCTCTGACTGTTCAACTGAAAAATCAAATAATTCAGAACACTCAAGAATTTTCTTCATATCACCTGCTTTATTCTTCCCGAAATGGTTGTCATAGCCAACAATGAGATGCTTTACACCGATCTTGCTGACAAGAATTTCCCGAATGAAATCAGACGCTTCCATGTTACTGAATTCTTTGCTGAACCTTATGATTACCAAATGATCAATTTTAAGTTCAGCAAGGAGCTTTTTCTTTTCTTCAATAGTTGAAAGGAAAGAGATGCCTTTGGTTTTCTCTGACAGAACCAGCCTGGGATGAGGATCAAATGTTATTACCACTGATTCTCCCCCGGTCTGCCCTGCCCTTGTAACAACATGGTCGAGAAGATGCCTGTGACCAAGATGCACACCATCAAAGACTCCTATTGTAACAACAGGGTGAACCAGATTAAGGTTATCATATTCCTCATGAATAATCATTCTTTCCCTTTTTACGGCTGTAAATTTAGTAAAGCCTGTGAAAATGTAATTATTAAGTGATTTAGTTTTCGTAATTTTATAGAAAGTATATGATTCAATAAATTACTATGACCCCTGCCAAATTCTATTCATCTGATCCATGGCTCGATCCGTTCAAGGGCATCATCGAGAGCCGGATAAGTAAGTGTATAGCGAAGGAACTGCAGCTTACCGGTGACGGTAAACTCAGGGAATTTGCGATGGGCCATTTTTATTATGGTCTCCATCGCAGTCAGGATGGGTGGATGTTCAGGGAATGGGCTCCCAATGCCGATGATATTTACCTTACCGGGATGTTTAGTAATTGGAAAGAAAAGTCGGCCTTCAGGCTGGAAAGGATCAATTCATATGGCGACTGGGAAATAAAATTGCCTCCTGAATTATTAAGCCACGGCGATCTGTTCAAGCTTTCAGTGCACTGGAATGGAGGGAAGGGCGAAAGGATCCCGTCATATGCAACTCGCCTGGTTCAGGATGAAAATACAAAGATATTCTCAGCCCAGATTTGGAATCCGGATAAGCCATACAAATGGGAAATTGAAGATTTTAAGGCACCTGTTACAGCCCCTGTAATTTATGAGGCGCATATCGGTATGGCCACTCCTGATGAAAAGCTTGGGACTTACCGGGAATTTACCGGTAATGTCCTTCCCGAAATAATAAAATCGGGATACAACACAATTCAGTTGATGGCGATCCAGGAGCATCCGTTTTACGGATCGTTCGGTTATCATGTCTCAAGCTTTTTTGCAGCATCCTCAAGATTCGGAACGCCTGAAGATCTTAAAGAACTGATCGACAAAGCCCATGCTTCGGGAGTAAGGGTTATAATGGACCTTGTTCACTCCCACTCGGTAAAAAACGTTAATGAAGGGCTGGGACTCTTTGACGGTACACCCGGCCAGTACTTCCACACAAACGACAGAAGAAATCATGTTGCCTGGGATTCATTATGTTTTGATTACGGTAAAGATAATGTTCTGCATTTCCTTTTGTCGAATTGCAGGTACTGGCTCGAGGAGTATAAATTCGACGGATTCAGGTTCGACGGTGTCACAAGTATGATCTATTTTAATCACGGGCTTGAGAAGAGCTTCAGTGCCTATGATGATTATTTCGACGGAGGACAGGATTTAGATGCTCTGATTTATCTCTACCTGGCAAATAAAATGATCCACGATTTCAAGCCAGGAGCACTGACCATTGCCGAGGATATGAGCGGGATGCCCGGACTTGCAGCCGAAACAGCAAGGAAAGGATTTGGTTTTGATTACAGGCTGTCGATGGGAGTTCCCGATTTATGGATTAAGCTTGTAAAAGACACCCCTGATGAAAACTGGAATATGGAGCATCTGATTCATGAGCTCACCCAGCACAGGCCGGAAGAAAAAATAATTTCATATTGCGAATCGCACGACCAGGCTCTCGTTGGTGATAAAACCCTGATATTCCGGATGCTGGATGCAGAAATGTACACAGGAATGAAAAAGGCGTATCATAGTTTTACGATGGATCGCGGAATTGCCCTTCACAAAATGATCAGGCTGATAACCTTCAGCACCTCCGGGGGCGGATATCTGAATTTCATGGGAAATGAGTTTGGGCATCCCGAATGGATCGATTTCCCGCGTGAAGGGAATAACTGGAGTTACAAGTATGCACGCCGCCAGTGGCATCTGGCTTATGATGAGGATCTTAAGTATTCATACCTGCTGAAGTTCGATAATGCCATGGTGAAACTCCATAAGGAATACAGGTTCCTGGATGAGCCAGGCGTATTCAGGATTTATGAGAATAATTATGACAAGGTAATAGCTTACATAAGAGGTGATCTCCTGGTTGTATTAAATTTTCATCCTGTCAATTCATTCACCGATTACGGAATTCCAGTCAAAGGTAAGTTCAGAATTGTTCTTGATTCTGATGATCCGGCTTTTGGTGGTTTTGACAGGGTGAACAGAACTGCCTTTTATACATCAACCAGAAAAACAGATAGGCCGGCACTTGATCAGCCTTTCTATCTTTTCCTGTATCTTCCTTCGCGCACCGCCCTGGTCCTGAAAAGGGAACAAGTAAAAAAGGCGACGGATATTTAATCAATCCACCTCAGCAGGTAAAAATCCTGTTTGTGCGGAAGGTCTTTATGTTTTGGATAAATCCTGATCCCATAGAAAAATGTTCCGGCTTTTTCAGGGACAAGGTTAGCCCTGAACAGACATTTGCCGTTCTTGCTGCTGATAAGCTTAAATTCCTGGCTATCAACAAATTCATATTCTCCAATTTTATTCAGGTGAGTGAATACAAACTCAACTCCCACATGATCTTTTGGAATCTTTTTGATATCAAGGGCAATCTCTGCCCTGTAATCATGGCCTGAATGATAAATATTTTCATCGGGCTTTTCGAATTTATAATTCAGAACTTCAATATTATCCCACTCCTCCCGCATTTTATACTTCCATGAAGCCAGCTCTTTTGATTTCTCAAAATCGTTCGCCGTGAGATACTGGTTTCTTGCCCATAACTTCATGTAATACTTTTCAAAATAGTCATCAAGCATCCTTTTCATCGTAAATTCGGGAGCTATTTTGACCATCGTATTCTTTATGTGGCTAATCCATTCAACCGGAATACCCTGATTATTAAATGAATAGTATGCAGGGACTATTTCAAATTCAAGCATATTATAGATAGTTTCAGCATCCACATCATCCTGAAGATCCTGGACGTTAAATGTTCTCTTCATCGGAAGAGCCCAGCCTGCAAAGGCGTGATAACCTTCTACCCACCAGCCGTCGAGAACACTGAAATGCAGTGTTCCGTTCATAACTGCTTTTTCTCCGCTTGTACCTGAAGCTTCAAGAGGCCGGGTAGGTGTATTAAGCCAGATATCAACACCTCTTACAAGATTTTTCGCGAGCTCGGCATCATAGTTCTCCAGGAAAGTAACTTTACCTGCAAACTGCGGCATCTGGGATACTTCGAAAACCCTTTTGATAAGGTCCTGCCCGCCTCCGTCATGAGGATGGGCTTTCCCGGCATAAATAAACTGAACAGGCCGGTCCGGATCATTTACAATTTTCGAAAGCCTGTCAAGGTCCCTGAATAACAGCGATGCCCTTTTGTAGGTTGCAAACCTCCTGGCAAAACCGATTGTAAGGGCCTTGTCATTGAGATGAGTGCTTATATTAAGCAATGTACGAGGGCTTACATGCTTTTCCATCATATCCGACTGAAGCCTCTTCCTGATATTTATAAACAGATTCTTTTTAAGCCTGGTTTTAATTTCGTAGACTTTCTTATCTTCCAGATTGTACAATTTCTCCCACTGGCTTCTGTCAGTCTGGTCAAAGTTTTCACTGCCTGTCAGCTGTTTATATACCTCCTTCCATTCCGGCGCAAGCCATGTCGGATAGTGAACCCCGTTTGTGACGTAGCCAATATACAGTTCTTCTTTCAGGTAACCGGGCCAGATTTTGTTAAACAATCCCTGCGTCACCTTTCCGTGAAGCTTGCTCACACCGTTTAATTCCTGAGACATGTGAGTAGCAAGATAGCTCATATTGAATTTCCTGTCGGCTTCTCCTTCACAGCGGCCCAATGCCATTAACTCATCCCAGGAAATATTGAGGCGTGCATGATAGTGTGAAATGTATTTTCTCAGGATATCTTCCTCAAAAGCATCATGCCCTGCAGGAACAGGAGTATGAGTTGTGAAAAGGGTTGAAGATCTGATTGCTTCAATAGCCTGGCTAAATGTAAGATGATTATCCTCAATGAGATGTCTAATACGTTCAAGGCTGATAAATGCAGAATGTCCTTCATTGCTGTGGAAAAGATCAGGCTTTAATCCCATCGTTGTCAGTGCCCTTATTCCACCAATCCCGAGGATCAGTTCCTGTTTCAGTCTGTTTTCATGATCACCTCCATAAAGATAGTGCGTAATTGACCGGTCTTCAGGGGTATTATCTTCAAAATCAGTATCAAGTAGAAAGAGCGAGACTTTCCCGATTTTTGCCTCCCACACCCTGATGCCTACCTTTCTCCCGGGCCAGATCAGGCTTATTACAAGCTGCTTCCCACCGGAATCCGTAACAGGGCTTATTGGAATACGGGAGAATTCCTCAGCTTCATAAATTGTAAGCTGTTCCCCTTTGGGACCTAGTTTTTGCTTGAAATATCCGAATCTGTAAAGCAGCCCAACTCCTGTAATATTTATATTGGAATCACTTGCCTCTTTCAGATAATCGCCGGCAAGAATTCCAAGGCCGCCTGAATAGATTTTCAGACATGGATGTATACCAAATTCCATGCTGAAGTAGGCAACTGATGGTTTTTCTTTATCATAAGGCCTGCTTAAATACTCTTTGAATAACCTGTAAATCTTGTCAAGATCTGCTACAAACTCCTCATCATCCTCCAGTACCAGCAATCTTTTATAATCAATCTTTTCAAGAAGCAGCCGGGGATTATGAACGACTTCTTCCCAGAGCGAAGGATCCATTCTCCTGAACAATGCTTCTGCATCAGTATTCCATGACCACCACAGGTTATTGGCAAGTTCCTTCAGTATTGACAGCTTATCAGGCACATCGCTCTGGACGTAAATATCTTTCCAGACAGGTATCTGGTGAGGCTTTCTGATCTGTAAACCGGCAGCTTCAACAAACTGGGTAAATTCCCTGGGTTCCTCCCTCCTTCCGCTACTGTTGTCAAGGGCATTCTCCCAGGCCTCAAAATAGTGCTTTACCAGATTATACCACATCGCAATCCTTGAAATTTCATGGGCCTTTATTCTTGCAGCCCTGACTTCATCGACGGAAAAACCAATGAATTTTCTGATGAATTCCCGGATTTCAGTGATTACCTTATTCTCATTATCATCTGTCCTGTCAATAATGGCAATCCCGTTCCCGGGGTCACTGAAGTATTTTCTGACCCAGAGGCCGAATCCTGAAAGTGAAGTTGTAACTGTCGGAATTGAGAACATTAAGCTTTCAAGCGGAGTATATCCCCATGGTTCATAGTACGAAGGAAATACCGAAAGGTCAAATCCGATAAGCAGGTCGTAATACGACAGATTAAATATCCCGTCGTTCCCATTCAGATATGAGGGGGCAAATATTATCTTAACTTTCTGGTCCTGATTATTTGTGAGATTATTGTCTCTTATGCTCTGAAGCACAGGATCGCTCGACGGATAGTGCAGGCTATGGGTAAGATATTTTTCATTGCCGCCCGCAACCCCGTTATTATACAAAATATCAATGATATCCTGTCTGGGACCCTTATGATAAGCGGGCATGAGAATAAAAGCAACGCACTCCCTGGGAAGAGCATCATTACGATTAAGCTCCCCAAGAGATTTAATAAAAATGTCAGTACCCTTGTTCCGGAATTCATATCTTCCGCTGTGTACTACAAGTGTGCAATCATCCGACAGGGAATAGCCCAGAACCGCCTCTGCAACTTTTTTAAGCTTATTACGGGCTAAAATCCTTTTCCCCTCAAATGTATCATCAGGCGGAACAAATGAATCTTCAAATCCATTAGGTGTTAGTATATCCACTTCTTTCCCAAGGAAATAGGAACATTCCGTGGAAGTAATTTCACTTATCGTTGTAAAAACATCGGCCGCTGAAGCTGCGGTTTTCTCGAGCGATTGCTTGGCGAAAACATTGAATTCCCTTGAAATCTGCACCGGATTATATTCTTTCATCTTTCCGTACAGGGGTCTGTAATTTCCGGCAATGCATCGTCCCAGAACGGTTGCATGGGTTGTAAAACAAGTGGCGATCCAGGGTACAGCGTGTTCAAGGTAAAGAATACCGGTACCGGTCATCCATTCATGGAAATGTGCAATTATATTATGACGCTCATGGTAAAAGGAGGTGAAGCTTTCAATAACTTTTCCTGCGGCATAGCCAAAAAGTGCAGGTTCAACATAATCCCACTGACCTGTAATACTGTCAAGCTTATAGACTTCCCAGAACTTGGCAAATATCTCATTCTGCTGTCCGAAATAAGGAGTAAAATCGATCAAAAAGACAATTGGCTTGCCGGCTATGTTCCATCTTCCTGTCCTGACTCTTAGTCCGTCATTTGAAGCAAGTATCTTCCATTCCGCAAACAATGAGTCATCAGGAATAAATTCAGGATTTGTAACCTCTTCCCTCCACGTATCAGGGCCTATTAAAATATAATTGTCTCCAAGCTCATTAACAACATTCAGTGCTTTTGTAGAAATAACAGTATGAATTCCTCCAACCTTATTACAGACTTCCCAACTGGTCTCAAAAACTAGTTCAACATTCATCATCGGATATATTGGTTCAGATTATTAATCGGAAATTCTTATTCGCTTTGTTTTGATCTTTCTTTTTTTGAAGATTTTTTACTTTTGGACGATCTGCTTTTTACAGAAAATAAGGACTTTTCCCCTGTCAATATTTTACCTTTAATAGATTTCTTTTCGCCAATCAGGATCCCATTTCCGGTACTTTTCTTGCGGGAATTCTTCTTAAGACTTTGAAGTTCAGCTGTCTGCTGCTCAATAATAGATTCTTTTTCTTTTATAAGATTATTGAGTTTGGATATTTCATTATGTTCAACTTTATCCGGAATAAACCGGTTAACCCTGATTTCAAAATCGCTTAAAACGTTCATATAATTCATAAATGCGTCATATGGGGTATCATAAGGATTGAAATAGGCATGTACAGCCCCGTCAGAAAAGAATTTTGTTGCCATATAATAAAAATGGTCGCTTGCCTGAAGATACTCCCAGTCCTTCATTATTTGTTTATCCTCGCATCTTATGACTTTATCCGTGAGTTCATAGAGCTTGTCAAGGGCAGCCCCCTGCAGCTCATTCCCGTTCCATGCTGTTATATCACGCTCTTCGTCAGCCCATGAAATAGGGGATGGAATGCTGATGGCAGATACCGGTTGAAGATTCTCGGTAACCTCAGTCGGAGTCATAAACCTGTAAGGAGTCTTTTTTAAGATCGATCCGGGCAGGTGTTCAAGGAAATCGAATATCCCGGTACTCTTATTATTGTGTTCACCAAATGTTTCATAGTCAAGGAAAACATTGATAAGTTCGCTTTTTGAGGCAACCTTATTCAGCCATGAGGAATATTTGTCTGAAGTCAGGGGCCATTCGCTCCAGCCGCGGTTTGAGAATCTGAAAGCAATATCATCGCTCAGGACAAAATTCCTCAAAAGCACTTTAAGCCTTGGATTAATTGAATTACAGTACAGAAAATTCGGGCTCTTCCATCCAAGAACGTGCTTGGCGCCTTCGGTAAGTATCGATTTAAATCCCATATCAGCTACCCATGAACCTATAAGGTCAGAATATATCAGCTCAGTGTTCCTGAACGACGTTGGTTCGACTCCCAGAAATTCCTTTACCATCGCCTTGTGAGAATTTACCTGGCGTTCAAATTCATTTCTTGACTTGATGGATGCAAGGGAATGCGATTCGGTTTCAGCAAGGAATTCAACCATTCCTGTTTCGGCAAGTTTTCTGAACGAGTCAAGTACTTCAGGGGCATAAAGACGAAACTGGTTAATTACCAGGCCGGTTAGTGAAAAAGTAACTTTGAACTTCCCCTTATGTTTCAAAATAAGATCGAGAATTATTTCGTTAGCCGGGAGATAACAATTCTCTGCCACTTTTCGCATGATGGATTCATTTGAAAAATCATCATAATAATAATGATCATGGCCAAGATCAAAGAATCTGTAGCGTTTTAGCCTGAAAGGCTGGTGAACCTGAAAATAAAAGCAAATAGCTTTTTTACCTGTTAAACTCATATTTAGTTCTTATTTTGCCAAATCACTCTGTAATAAATATCTCTCACATGTCGTGCAGAATTGTCCCATTTAAGTCTTACAACCTCTTCTTTCCCGTTCTTGATAAACACCTTGGAAAGGGCGGGATAATTAAGTATCCCATATATTGCATCGGCCATTGCGTCAATATCCCAGAAATCAGTTTTCACGGCATGGGTAAGAATTTCGGACACACCCGATTGTTTGCTTATTATTACAGGGACATTCGACTGCATTGCTTCAAGAGGAGAGATTCCAAATGGTTCGGATACTGAAGGCATAATGTAAACATCGCTCATTTTGAGCATTGTAAAGACATCCTTTCCTTTCAGAAACCCTGTAAAATGGAATCTGTTGGTAATTTTAAGGGAAGCAGCCCGCCTCATCATTTTTTCCATCATGTCACCCGAACCAGCCATAACAAACCTGACGTCGGGCATAACCTTGAGAACTATATTGGCTGCCTCGATGAAATATTCAGGCCCCTTTTGCAAAGTTATCCTCCCCAGAAAAGTAACAACCTTGTCATCAAAACCCTTTTCAATGACTGAATCCTGCGATATCTTTACCGGCTCAACGGCGTTATACACAGTCTCGACCTTATCCGGATTAATATGGTACTTATTAATAACAATATCCCTTGTCAGGTTGCTGACTGTAATGATTTTTGAAGCTGCATCCATACCGAGTTTTTCGATCCGGTAGACATCAGGATTTACATTACCGCCGCTGCGGTCAAAATCTGTTGCATGTACATGGATCACAAGAGGTTTGCCTGAGACTTCCATTGCTGCAATACCGGCCGGATAAGCAAGCCAGTCGTGGGCATGAATAATGTCAAAATCGTTTTCTTCAGCTATAACCGAAGCAACCACTGAGTATTTATAGATCTCGTCCATCAGTGATCCATCGTATTTTCCGGAAAAGTCAATAGTACCCTCATTGTTTGTCTGGACAATAAGCTTATAACCTGTAGTTTCTGTTTCTATTCTTTCCCAGAATTCTTCCGGGTCACAATAGGGGACAATTTTAGATGAGATCTCTATCGTTTCAAGAGGGCGACGGAATCCTTTGTAATGAACCTGCTTATAAGCAACAGGAACATGATTTGCTCCGATAAGCCTGACCCTGGTCTGTTCCTCATCACCCCATGCTTTGGGTACAACAAAGATAACCTCAAGGTCATCGAGTGTCGACATCCCTTTTGTCAGGCCATAACTGGCTGTACCCAAACCGCCTGAAATATGTGGCGGAAACTCCCACCCGAACATTAGTACACGCATATCATACCTGATTTATAAATTTGAATATTTGTTTTCGAGCAGGTCAATTATCCTCAGCACTTCACCCACACTCCAGGCCTGCGATATTGCTCCATTGGGTGCATGTGGCGGATCTCCGTCATAGATCTCTGAAATAGTGCTTACTCCATGCTCGCTCATTACTTCTTCGAGGCCGTAAATAAGCCTCTTAACTTTCTGAACTCCCTGGTCGCCATACACTTTAAGGTATCCCTCACAGAATGGTCCCAGGAGCCATGGCCATACAGTCCCGTTATAATAGGCTTTGTCGCGCTCTTCCTGATTCCCCTGATAAGTTCCCCTGTAATGTTGATTCCCTGGAGATAGGGTTCTGAGCCCCCTGGGAGTTACAAGCTCCTTTTCCGCAAAATCAAGGACTCTCTTCATCTGGTCCTTCGACAGCATCGAGTACGGAAGGGAAACAGCAATTATCATATTGGGCCTTACAAAAATGTTCTTCCCTTCTTCGTCATTGACATAATCAGCAAGATAACCCCGCTGGTCATCGCAGAACAGATCGGTAAACGAATTCTTAATCAGTTCCGGCAGCTCCTCATATTCTTTAATAAATTTTTTGTCTTTAAACACTCTGGCCATATCCAGCGTAAAACAGACCGCATTATACCATAAAGCATTTGTTTCAACTGCATAGCCTTTCCTCTGGGTAACAGGGATGCCATTAACCACCGCATCCATCCATGTTAATGCTTTCCCTGGTCCATCAGCATAAATGAGCCCGTTTTCTCTCATCCGGATATAATCAGAACTGCTGTTTTTGTACATATCCAGTACCATTTTTAAAGCAGTCCCGTAACGCTCCCATACGTCAGTCCCCCCACTCTCAAGATATTGCTGTACCGCCCAGAAAAACCACAGGGGGGCGTCAGCAGAAGTAAATGAATGATCATCGGATGCAGCTGAGCTGGAGGGAAGCCCATTATTAATCCTTTCAACAGGAGTGTCGAGAACTTCCCTGTATAGTTGAAGTCCTTTCTTTGAACGGGCAAGGGCAAGCCCAGGAAGAGCAATAAAAGTATCTCTGCCCCATGATCTGAACCACGGATATCCTGCAATGATAAGAGTTCTTCCATGCCGTTTTTCGATAAACTGCTGAGCTGCATTTTTCAGACAATTGAGAAAGCAGTTTCGTGGTATCTTGCCATTTACGGTCTTGGTGAACTTTGCTTTCAGTCCCGATGGTTTTTCCTCCCTGGTTGAAGCCGAAAAAACGATCACATCACCTTGTTTAACTTCAATTTCAAAAAATCCGGGAGTAAAAAGATCTTCAGAATACTCATATCCCCTTTTCTGTTCCTCTCTATACTCAACTCCCAGATACCAGTCAGGTACCGGAATAAATTCACAATTTACCGAGAATTGCATGTTCAGATACGGGAACCCATCGTAGAGTCTTGCTTTTATCCCGTTATCAATAAAGTCAACTTTAGAATTTGCCGTAAGGTTGGCATGGGTAAGTGCATGAATACTTCTGAAAGCAAGAAAAGGACGGATCTGCAGCTTCAGTGGCTCAGGAGCTTCAAGGATAGTGAACCTCGCCAGATACTGTTCCTCATAATGAACAAGGAGTCTTTCGTGCTTAAAAATAACCTCTCCCACCCTGTATATTCTTGAAGGGATCGTCTCCATTTCAAGCTCTTCGATGTATTTATGCCCTTTGGGGCTGAAATAATCACCCTTGAATTTTCTGATCCCGGTGTTGAAACTTTTGTCATTATTCACTACTGTAACGTCAAGCGATGAAAGCAGAACAAACCTGCCTCCGCCTAAGGCATCAACCGGACAAACCAGCAGACCATGATATTTCCTGGTATTGCATCCAACAATGGTCGTAGAGGAATAAGACCCAGCCCTGTTTGTCCTCAAAACCTCCCTTGCCAATGAGTATTCAAGATTGATAATCTGACCCTTTTCGAACTTTATGTAACTCATAAAATATTCTTTATAACTCAGTACTAAAAAGTCTTTAAAATACAAAATTTTATTGGTTTATGCAAAATAACCCTTAAAATGAAACCCTGGCATCGTCAGATAAAAAAAAGAATAACTTTGCATTTCAATAAAATGTTCTTAATAACTAAAAAAAATTTCTTAATAACCATGATCAGAAAACTAATATTGCTTATTTCAGGTGCAATGCTGCTGGCAGGTTGCGGTACCAAAACCGCTGAAATATCAGGTCTGCTTGAAAATTCAATGCCCCGGGAGTATATTTTCCTCCAGGAACTTAAATCTAACGAGATTCTTACTGTCGATTCTGCCATTCTTTCTTCTGATGGTATTTTTGATTTTAAGAGGAAGGTGAAATTCCCGTCTTTTTATCTGCTCAAAATTAATCAAAATAACTACCTGACAATGCTTATTGAGCCAGGAGAGAAAATAAAAATGACTTCACACTTCGATTCATTGAATTATCCGATGGTTGTTGCAGGCTCAAAAGGAACCAAATTACTGGCCGATTTCAATAAAGCTCTTTTAGAAACTACCATCAAGATAAGGAAGCTGAGTGAGGTACACCAGATGAATCTTGGAAGGCCCGATTTTAACAAGGTTGTTGATTCGCTCGATAACCTGAGCCAGATTTATATGAATGATATAAACACTTATTCAAAGAAGTTCATTGATAATAATATTACCTCTCTGGCATCGCTGATTGCCTTATATTCCCAGCTGGCACCTGGTGTTTATGTTCTTAATCCTGAAAATGACATATCCTATTACTTAAAAGTCGATTCGTCGTTATCAAAGAACTACCCTGAAAATGAACTTGTAACTACTCTTCACGGGCAGGTCAGGGAAATGACTGCATATCTCGAGAGAAATAAACCCTCTGCAGCCGGCTCAGGTGAAAAAGCGGAGGCCGCTGAGATTGCACTTCCTTCACAAGAGGGAGATACAATTAAGCTTTCCTCAACAAGGGGCTCTGTCGTACTCCTCGATTTCTGGGCAGCATGGTGCGGGCCTTGCCGGATAGAAAATCCCAACCTTGTTAAAGCTTATAATAAGTACCACGGGCAGGGATTCCAGATTTATCAGGTTTCGCTTGATAAAACCAAAGAGGCATGGATAAAAGGTATTCAGGATGACAAGCTCGAAAGATGGATCCATGTGAGTGATCTGAAGTACTGGAATTCAAGTGTTGTCCCTTTGTACAAGATCGAATCAATACCTGCTAATTACCTTCTTGATAAGGAGGGCCGCATAATTGCTTCAAACCTCAGAGGTGATGCACTGCAGCGAAAACTTGATGAATTATTTAATTAAACGATACTATAGTTCCGGAAACCGGTAACATGATTTTATGATGAAAAGGTCACTGATATTTCTGCTTCCCGTGCTGTTAACCGCCGGATGCCAAAACAATAATACGTTCACTGTTAAGGGTTTAATAAAAGAACCCGGCAAAAAAGTTGTTTATCTGAACAGGATCAATGTCAATACCCTGGTACTGATTGATTCTTCTGAAATAAACACCAAAGGGGGCTTTAGCTTCAAAGTTAAAGCCGATGAACCTGATTTTTACCAGCTTGGATATTCAGAATCAGATTTTATTACAGTTCTGGCTGAGCCCGGAGAAAAAATAGATCTTGTATTTAACGGGAAGAATCTTTCAGAGGATTATTCAGTTTCCGGTTCGGAAGGAACAGAGAAGATAAAGATGCTTGATATAAGACTCAATGAAACTAAAAGGAAACTTGACTCTTTAAGGACAGCATATGAAGAAGCTTCAGGGGTAACAGGTTCTGAAGAAGAGAAAACCCGGCTTGAGAATGAATTTAATCAGACAATTAAGGATATCCGTAAAAAGAACATTGAATTCATTATCACCAACACCCGGTCGATGGCTTCAATAAAGGCTTTATACCAGAGGATTGATGAAAACGCTTATGTCCTTTATGATCCTAAAGATCTTCAGTACCTGAAAATAGTATCAGATTCGCTGGGCCGGTACTATCCCGAATCCAAACATGTAAAAGCACTCGCTGAAGATTTAAAAAAAGGACTGAACCAGATGAATGCCAGAAAGATAGAAGATCTGGCTAACTCTTCCCCCGTAACAAAGCTTGACCCGAATCTTAAGGATATTAATGGAAAACAAATTGCATTGTCGTCGCTTAAGGGGAAAGTGGTTCTTCTGACTTTCTGGTCAGTCAATTCAAAGGAATGTATTGCTGAAAATCTTCAGTTTAAGAGCCTATATAAGGTCTATAATAAAAAAGGCTTTGAAATTTACCAGATAAGTCTGGATGAAAATGAGGAAAAATGGAGGGCCGAGGTAAAGTTTGATGAATTGCCATGGATAAGCACAAGGGAAGAGGATCCCAGTAACCCCGTAAACGCCATGCTTTTTAATGTCAAATCTTTACCAGCCAATTATCTTTTCGACAGGGACGGTAACCTTGCCGGAATGCATCTGCATGGAAGATCGCTTCAGATCAAACTGAATCAATTGTTCAATAATTAAAATTCTGCATTGAAAGATTCAGGGAAAATATTCTTCGCATCTGATTTTCATCTCGGACTTAAAGCAGGTTCAGATCCCCCCGACAGGGAAAAAAAGGTTGTAAGATGGCTGAACACAATTGCTCCTGACGCCAGGGAAATATTTCTTGTCGGAGATATTTTTGATTTCTGGTGGGAATACAAGCTTGTCGTACCACGAGGATTTACAAGGTTCCTGGGAACAGTTTCCGCTATTACCGATTCAGGGATACCCGTACATTTCTTTACGGGAAATCATGATATGTGGGTCGGAAATTACCTGTCGGAGGAATGCGGAATAACAATTCATACAACACCTTTTACTCAGACCTTCGGCGGGAAGAAATTTTTAATTGTGCATGGCGAAGGTCTGGGCAGTGAAAGTACAGGATATAAGATCCTTCTCGCTATATTCCGGAATAAGACACTCCGTTCCCTCTATTCAATGCTTCACCCCTCCATTGGAATAGGGATAGGACATAAATGGTCACTAAGTTCCCGTCTTGGCAAAGGAATCACGAAAGAATTTCTCGGTGAAGACATGGAAGATCTGATAAAGTATTCAAAATCAGTTCTCGAAAATGAGCATTTCGACTTTTTTATCTTTGGACACCGTCATCTGCCCTTAATATACAATTTGAAACAGGACACGACGATTGTTTTCCTGGGTGACTGGATAAACAGGGGAAGTTTTGCTGAATGGGATGGAAAGCAATTAAACCTAAAGGAATTCTGATCAGGCAGGATTCTCCTCCACCCTAACCGTAAGCATAAAATATGAATAAGCTTCATTAACCCTTTCAAACTGATAATTCAGCTTGCTGCCCGATTTGCGTGCCATTGATATCAGTCCCATGTTTCCGGTACTGTCTGTTTCGATCGATTGCCCGGACAAAGAGGCAAAAAACAATTCTTTCAGACCAGCCTTATCATAAGAATTAATATAATCAAGCTTCTTTTTCAGATCGTCAACCTCGCTGTTCAAAACAAGATTGCCGGTCGTCAGCAAAAATCTTTCATCTTTAAGACCTACAATGGCTACAGGCATTCCATATTTTTCCTCAGGTTCTCTGCCGGGATTGTATTTCGATACATTCTCCAGACTCTCAACCATTATATTGAATACCTTCCGCCTGAAGGCTGAATCAACATCTTCTTCAGCAAGCTTTGATTCGGTAATGGACAGTACTTCTTCCCCTATACCGGATGTAATATGGCCCGACCATGTCAAATAGATTTTGTTTTCAGCCATTAACCTCTCAAGCCCGACAACGGAATCACTTTTAAAAGCCCTGTTCATTTTCTCCGAATGCATACCCATACCGGATGAATCGACTGTTTTGCTTAAAATGAAATACGAAAAATCATCATTCACAGGTACAAAATCATAATCGAGCCTATTACCTGTTTTAATCGCCATTTCAATCAATCCAAGGCCTGCTCCACCTTTTTTGCTGAACTCCGAAGTATTCAAAATCTGTCGGTAGAGATCCTTTATATTTTTGATATCAAGATTATTAACTTCATCGAGCCTTTTCTTCAGACGAACCACATTTTCAGAGGCAATAATATTACCTGTGGTGATTGTATAACCGTCATCTGTCCTTGAGAAAGTAACCAGCGACATATCTCCGTACTGATCATGATCCCCATGCTTGGCAATATTCTGAAGACTCTCAAGGACGTACATAAACAGACGCTTTTGTCCTACGAAACCAAAGGAATCCTCTTTCATTTCATTTTCAAGGAGTGTAATCAATGGAAGGGAATTTTTGTCCGTTATGTCACCCCTGTAAACAAACAAAAGACGTTCCTTAACCATTTTATCGTGAATAGCCCGTGTGATATCCATGCAATTATTATCAGGATGGTTTTTAGAAACAGCAAAAATAATAATATCGGCTAACTTCGCAAACTTTATCATGCTAATGAGTCAGATAAGCTTAAATACTCATACCGGATAATAAGTTTTAATTACCTTTGCGAAGTTCCATTGCATTTATTTACAAAATACAATATCATGCAATTACGGGCATTTGTTTTTTATACTTATTGGTTGCCGTGAAAAATAAAAATGAATAAAAATCTCAGGAGAAAAAATTGATTGATGCTCAGCAGATTTTTAAAATTTATAGTTCCTCCTTTTACCTTCCGTGCCTTTTTCAGAAGGATTTTTTATTCCAACCTGAAGAAAGTCCCGCTTAATAAGCCTCTGCTTTTTGTCGGAAACCATCAAAACTCATTTATGGATGGGGTACTTATTGGTTCCTATCTCCCACAGCCTCTTCATTTTACAATGAGGGCCGATATGTTCAGAAAGCCATTAGCCCGCTTTTGCCTCCGCGAACTAAATGTGGCGCCTGTTTACCGGGCTGAAGAGGGGATGGAAAATGTCCATAAAAACCTTGAATCATTTGAAGGTATTTACGAAGTCTTGAAAAAGAACGGTAATTTTATTATGTTTTCCGAAGGCATATGCATCCAGGAAAAGCGGCTTCATACACTTAGAAAAGGAACTGCCCGGCTTGCATTCGGAGCCTATGAAAAATACGGACTTGACGTTCAAATCGTTCCGGTTGGAATAAATTACACCTATCCTTCAAAATTCCGGAAGGAGGTGATGATAAACTTTCACGATTCATTCAGTATCAGGGAACTTAAAGACGCATATGATGTAAACCCGGCCAGGGCTTTGAATACCTTTACACAGAAATGCAGGGAAAGCCTACTTCATGAAGTTATTATAATTGAAGACCCAAAAAATGACTGGCTTGCCGAACAACTTCTGAAGATGGAGCGCAATAATATGATCCTGCCTTTTTTCAGGTGGCGGTTTGATTCTGACGACAGGCGGCAGGCTGAAAAAAGGGTAAGCGAGAAAGTAAATCAGCTGAGCACGACATCTCAGGCTGATCTGGAGTCTCTTTCCGGAAAGGTAGAAAACTATGTCAATCTTCTTGCAAAAAACAGACTCAGGGATGAGAATGTGGCGCGGAAACTCAACTGGGGATTTCTGAGATATCTTGCGGTCATTGCTGGATTTCCGGTTTTTATTGCAGGGTATATCGCAAACTTTATTCCTTTCATTATCCCGAAAATCATCTGCGACAGGCTTATCAAGGATCTGAGGTTCTACAGTTCTGTTTTCATAGGTGGCTTTACGGTTCTTTACCTCATTTACTTTGCTCTTCTTCTAACTCTTGGAGTAATCTTTGCCGGATGGTCCGGTCTCTTGCTGGTATTGCTCGCTCCTCTGTCAGGATATTTTGTTCTCTATTACCAGGAGATTTTCTGGGAAAGAATGCGGACCCTTCGGTTCAATCTTAAAAAAGTCTTTGATTCGGCCCTTATAAAAGATCTTGCATCACAACGGCAGACTATCCTTAGGGACCTTGACAAAGTCATAGTATAAACAGCTATTAATCCCTGCCAGTTGCTTACTGTTTTTAACATACAAAAATATTCGATACACGACGGAAACGGGGTAAGAACAAATATCTTTTTTAAAGGCTGCCCTCTGAGCTGCATGTGGTGTAATAACCCTGAAAGTATTGAACCTTTCCCATCCATTATGTTCGATGAGCGTCAGTGCATGATGTTTGGAGATTGTATCAAATCAGGCAACGGAAATATTACCTCAGCCGGCGGCAGATTGTTAATTGACAGAAAAAACATAACCGATTTCACATCCCTCCGGAATATATGTCCCTCCAGGGCCCTGACTGTTGTTGGACAACCTATGAGTGTTGAAGAGATTATCAGTGAGATCGAAAAGGATATTCTGTTTTACAGGACAAGCGGAGGAGGTGTTACACTTTCAGGAGGTGAACCCTTTTCACAGCATCCCTTTCTGAAAGAATTGATTACAGAACTCAAAGCAAAAGATATACATGTTTCTGTCGAGACGTCCCTCCACGTACCATGGGAAACAATTGAGAATTATCTGGATATTATTGACGTATTTCTTCCTGATCTTAAACATACCGGCAGTGAAAAGTTCACAAAATTCACAGGAGGCGATATATCTCTTGTTATCAATAACTTCAGGGAGCTTGATAAAAGAGGTAAACCATTTGTGGTAAGAGTTCCTGTTATACCCGGATTCAATTTTTCAGAGCCTGAACTTTGTGAAATCATCAACTTTGCATCCGGATTAAAAAATGCTCAGGAGATAAATTTCATTCCCTTCCATTCTCTGGCCATGGAAAAGTATGCGATGCTGGGAAAAGAATATATCTTTGAAAATCACAGGAATGTTGAAAAGAGTGAGCTAAAACAGTATGTTGAATATGCCGAAGGAAAGGGACTTAAAGCTAAAATCCTGAATTAATATGATTACTGATACAAAAACTGCCGGGGTTACAGAAAGGATCGCAAGGCTGAAAGAGAACATACTTTCAGTTAAATCTACCATCTGTACAGAACGTGCAAAAATCTACACGAAAGCTTACCAGGTACATGAGGGAACCCCGGTTATACTGAAGCGGGCATATGCTCTTGAAAAGACGTTGAAAGAAATGTCTGTTTTCATTCAGGATGGGGAGCTGATTGTCGGGAATCAGTCATCTGCAGTCAGGGCTGCTCCTGTTTTTCCGGAATATGTCACTTCATGGATAATAAAAGAGCTTGATGAATTTGACAAACGCCCCGGCGATGCATTCTTTGTAACTGAAAGGCAGAAGGAGGAACTAAGGGAAATATGCTCCTGGTGGGAAGGACGGACCCTTATTGAAAGAGGTTATTCATTTATGTCACCTTTGAATAAGGAGATCCACGATTCCGGCATCATCAGGGCCGAAGGGAACCTTACATCGGGGGATGCGCATATTGCTGTGAATTTTGAGAAAATCCTGAAGCACGGACTTGCAGGATATCTTAATGAAATCGAAAAAGCCGCCACGTCAGTTAAGATCTCAGATGAGGGATATGTACAAAAACAGAATTTCTTCAGCTCGCTCAGGATTGGAATTGAATCATTCAGGGCTTTTATTCGAAGATTTGAAAAACTTGCTCTTGAACTCTCTGAAAAAGAGGCAGATGAAAAAAGAAAGGCAGAACTTATACTGATAAGCAAAAACTGCAGGAATATTTCGGTAAATCCTCCTTCAGGTTTTTATGAGGCTCTTCAGCTTACATGGTTTGTACAACTGGTGCTGCAGATCGAAAGCAATGGCCATTCCGTCTCGCTGGGCAGGATGGACCAATACCTCTGGAGATTCTATAAAAATGACCGGGACTCAGGCGGGATCACTGAAGATTTTGCCCTGGAACTCCTCGAGAATACCTGGATTAAGCTATTGTCCGTCAACAAAATAAGATCATGGTCGCACACCAGGTTTTCCGCCGGTGGTCCTCTATATCAGAATGTTACCGTTGGAGGCCAGACAGTTGAAGGCAAAGATGCAGTTAACGATCTGAGTTTTCTGATTCTTGATTCTGTCGGAAGGATGAAGCTGACCCAGCCAAACCTTTCGGTCAGGTTCCATAAAAACATCGATCCGCGTTTTCTTGATGAATCCGTGAATGTGATCGGAAAGGGATTCGGTATGCCGGCATTCAACAATGATGAAATTGTAATTCCTTCACTTATTGATCTGGGTGTATTAAAAGAAGATGCTTATAATTATTCTGCAATAGGATGTATAGAAATCGCTGTTCCTGGGAAATGGGGATACCGATGCACCGGAATGAGCTTCCTCAATTTCATGAGGGTCTTCCTTGCTTCAATGAATAACGGTCTGGATACAATGACCGGGAAGATTTTCTTTCCCGGGAAGGGCAGCTTTGCTGATTTCGGAAATTTCAGCGAACTGATGGCAGCCTGGAAACAGCAGGTTGAGCTTTATGCAAAAGCCACAGTCGAAATTGATGCTGCTGCCGATCTCGCTCTCGAGGAATTAGTTCCCGATATTCTCTGTTCCGCTTTTGTTGATGATTGCATTGCCCGTGGCAAAACTATAAAAGAAGGCGGTTCGGTCTACGATTTCATTTCAGGCCTGCAGGTCGGCATTGCCAACCTGGGAAATTCCCTGGCAGCCATAAAGAAGCTTGTATTCGAAGAAAAGACGATAAGCAAAGAGGTCCTTCAGGAAAATCTCAAAAACAATTTTGAAGGTAAAGAGGGGGAAAAGATCCGTCAGATCCTCCTGAATTATGCTCCAAAATACGGAAATGACGATGATTATGTCGATGACCTTCTCATTGAAGCCTATGGTTATTTTATCGATGAGATCGGAAAACACCACACAACACGATACGGACGCGGTCCGATAGGATGCAGATATTATGCAGGTACATCGAGCATATCTTCAAATGTCCCGTCAGGGTCCGTGGTACCGGCCACTCCCGACGGAAGGAAAGCCTTTACTCCTGTTGCTGAAGGATGTTCGCCTACCTCAGGCACAGACACACTCGGTCCGACAGCCGTATTCAAGTCGGTTTCAAAGCTTCCCACAGGCAAGATCACAGGAGGGGTTCTCCTGAACCAAAAGCTGTCGCCATCAGCTCTTACGAACGAAATCCAGAGGCATAAACTCATTTCGATAATCAGTACCTTTTTTGCTGAGCTGAAAGGCTGGCATGTACAGTATAATATTGTGTCGAGGGATACCCTCCTTGCTGCCAAAAAGGACCCCGCGAATTACAGGGACCTTGTGGTGCGCGTTGCCGGATATTCTGCATTCTTCACCACTCTTTCGCCCGATACACAAGACGATATTATTGCCCGAACGGAACAGTCACTTTAATATTTTCTATGGAAAAACTTCTTTGCGGTGTTGACCTTGGAGGAACCAAGCTTTCAGTGGGATTAATACATCCCGACGGAAGGATCCTCGATAAATATGTCGTGTACGATCATATCGCACGCGATGAAAATGGGATTGTTGAATACATAACACAGCTAATAAGGCAGGTTATTTCGGCCAACCGGATGAAGGAAACTGACCTTGAGGGAATCGGAGTCGGATTTCCGGGGCATGTCCGTTACAGGGACGGTTATACAATAACCACATCAAACCTGAAAGGTTTTAAGAATTTCCCGCTGCGTGATTCGCTGGCCAGCAATTTCTCAATCCCTGTCAGGCTCGACAATGATGCTAATGCGCAGGCATTCTGTGAATTCAAATGCGGTGCCGGGAAAGGATACGATGATCTTATATTTCTGACAATAAGCTCAGGTATTGGTGCCGGAATAATACTTAACAGGAAAATCTATCGGGGGATGACAGGCACTGCCGGGGAATTCGGTCACACAATTATCGATCCGCAGAGCGATTATATTTGCACCTGCGGTAACAGGGGATGCCTCATGGGATGTGCATGCGGACTGACAATGCCCCAGATGTTCAGGAAGAAAACCGAAGACGGGATGAAGACCACATTACCTCTTCCCGCTGACTTCGATTTCTCAAAAGTGGACGGAAAACTTATAAAGCAGGGGCTTGATATTAATGACCCTGTTTCCAAAGCGATCGTAACAGACTGTGCCGATTATATAGGTATCGGCATATACAATATCTTTCAGGTTTTTAACCCGCCAATCATTATTCTTGGAGGAGGCCTGATGAATCTGGGAGAGTTCTATTTCGACCGCATCAAAAGTAAATTCTACGAGCTGGCCAGAGATATGATCTTTGACCCCATTGCTATAGTCAAATCTGAAGCCGAAGCTGATGCCGGATTGATTGGAGCAGCAGCGCTTCTCCTCGAATAAATCATAACAGAACGAGCCTTGGTGAGCGAAGCCGAACCAAGCCGAGCTCACCCTGCCCACCCCTCTCTGTCCAGATTCCTGTAATTGATGGCTTCCGAAATATGCTCGGCGGTGATGTTTTCCGATTCATCAAGATCAGCGATCGTTCTTGCCACTTTAAGTATTCTGTCGTAAGCCCTTGCAGATAATCCGCGAAGCTCCATCGCTGTTCTCAATAACCTGCCCCCGGCCTCATCAAGCTGACAGAACCTTCGCTGCATAGACGATGACATCTGGGCATTTGAATAAACTCCTTTCACTCCGGCGAAACGTTGTGACTGAATTTCTCTTGCCCTTACGACCCTTTCCCTCACAGCAGCTGATTTTTCAGTTTTGCCTGTATCTGCCAGCTTGTCATATTTTACAGGAACCACCTCTATGTGAATATCGATCCGGTCAAGAAGAGGACCTGATATCCTGTTCAGGTATTTCTGTACCATACCGGATGAACACATACACTCCTTTTCGGGGTGGTTATGAAAGCCGCAAGGGCATGGGTTCATTGAAGCAACCAGCATAAAGCTTGCAGGGTAATCGCATGTCGATTTTGCCCTTGATATTGTGATGATTCTGTCTTCGAGGGGCTGTCTCATAACTTCCAGGACGCTTCGTTTGAATTCAGGCAGTTCGTCAAGGAAAAGGACCCCGTTATGGCCGAGAGAAATTTCACCTGGCTGCGGGAAAGTACCTCCACCGACCAGGGCGACATCTGAAATTGTATGGTGAGGACTTCTGAAAGGTCTTTTTGTCATCAGTGCCGTATGATCATCGATCTTCCCGGCAACAGAATGGATCTTGGTAGTTTCCAGCGCTTCTTCAAGAGTCAGCGGCGGCATTATTGTGCCCAAACGCTTGGCGAGCATCGTCTTTCCTGCTCCCGGAGGGCCGATCATCAGGAGGTTATGATGTCCCGCTGCCGCCACTTCAAGCGCCCGTTTAACATTTTCCTGTCCGCGTACGTCTGAAAAATCAACATCATATTTATTTACTTCCCCCTTAAAAATCTCCATAAGGTCGACTTTTACAGGTTCGAATTTCCGTAACCCGTTGAAAAAATCAAGCACGTCACCTAGCTTTTCCATACCGTAAACATCCAGTCCGCTTACCACAGCGGCCTCCCTGGCATTTTTAACCGGAACAATGACTCCCTTAAATCCTTCTTCCCGTGCCCGTAGCGCAATGGGAAGAACTCCTTTAACAGGCTGCAGGGTACCGTCGAGCGACAATTCACCCATTAATACATACGATTCGAGCTCTCCCTTTGTGATTTTTTCATCTGCAGCCAGAATACCGGCAGCCAGGGGAAGATCATAAGACGACCCTTCCTTGCGAATATCGGCAGGCGCCATATTAATAACGACCTGCTTACCGGGCCAATGAAAACCGAGTGTCCGTAAAGCAGATTCGATTCTCTGCTGACTCTCTTTGACTGCAGAATCGGGAAGTCCGACAAGAAAAAAGCGGACACCACGCGAAACATTGACTTCAATTGTGACTGTTACGGCATCAATACCGGCAACAGCACTGGCAAATGTCCTTACTAACATAATAATATATTACTTGCACGATTAGCGAAACACAGTATCAAATATAGAATAATAAAGACAAAAGACAAAAGGAAAAAGATAAAAGTTGAGGAATCCTTTATAAACAGGATGACGAAATCCCGCCAAGCGGGGATAAAAGGAAAAAGATAAAAGTTGATATAGAGATTTCCCCCTTTGAGGCGGGCAGAGTGTTAAGAATATGGTTTCGCTGGCAGAATTTCTATAAGTTACTGGCTGGTAGTAAACGTAACTTCATTCCCATATACAATATATTGATCGTGAAAATTATCATATTGGTGATCCTTTGAGACATTGGCAAATGCCCTGACATAATAAAGTGTTCCCGGAGTAAGCTTTGTAAGAGTTTCGGTAAATTCTTTTGCATTCCCGGCAGGTGCAAATTCAACAGGAAACCCTCCGGTATAAGTTGGAGCTGGTGTCGTTCCATAACAAATACCTGTACG
>Ga0209254_10000660_pt1 | contig 29123 bp, 25 predicted proteins | sample FrelakmetDIP11DI_FD_187148 | JGI IMG/M metagenome (GOLD analysis project Ga0209254, IMG submission 187148) | Freshwater lake sediment microbial communities from the University of Notre Dame, USA, for methane emissions studies - DIP11 DI (SPAdes)... | ecosystem: Environmental > Aquatic >... | reverse complement strand
CGGCGCTCGCCGACGGTCGCGCGCACCTCGCCGTCCACTCGGCGAAGGACGTGCCGGTCGAGATGCCCGCGGGATTCCGCCTGGCCGCGATCCTCGAGCGCGAAGACCCGCGTGACGCCTTCGTCTCCAACCGCTACGCCTCCCTCGACGAGCTGCCGGCCGGGGCCGTCGTCGGCACCTCGAGCCTGCGCCGCGAAGCGCAGCTCCGCGAGCGCTATCCGGCGCTCGAGGTGCGGCCGCTGCGCGGCAACCTCGATACGCGGCTCGCGAAGCTCGACCGCGGCGACTACGCGGCGATTGTGCTCGCCTGCGCCGGCCTCAAGCGTCTCGGCCTCGCGTCGCGCATCAAGGCGGTGCTCGATCCCGAGGTGAGCCTGCCGGCGGTCGGGCAGGGCGCGCTCGCGATCGAGTGCCGCAGCGACGCGCCCGAGGTCGCGGCGCTGCTCGCGCCCCTCGACCATCCCGACACCGCGGCCTGCCTTGCCGCCGAGCGCGCGTTGAGCCTCGCGCTCGGCGGCAGCTGCCAGCTGCCGCTCGCCGCCCATGCCCGGCTGGAAGGCGACCGGATGCACGTGCGCGGGCTGGTCGCGAGTCCCGACGGCCGTGCGATCGCGCGCGCCGAAGTGTTCGGCACGCGTTCGCGCCCCGAGGCGGCCGGAACCGAGCTCGCCGCGGCGCTCCGCGCGCAGGGCGCCGACGCCATCCTCGCGGCGCTCGCCGCGGCGTGAGCGGCACGGCGGAGGCGGCCCGAACGCTCGCCGGGCGGGCGATCGTCGTCACGCGTCCGGCCGGGCAGGCGACAGCGCTCGCCGCAGCGATCGCTGCGCGCGGCGGCGAGCCGATCGTGTTTCCGGTACTCGCGATCGCCGACGTCGACGACGCCGGACGTGCGGCGCTCGGGACCATCGTCGACCGGCTCGCGGACTTCGACTTCGCGGTGTTCGTGAGCCCGAACGCCGTGGACAAGGCCTTTGCCGCCATCGGTGCGCGCACCGCCTGGCCGAGCCGCCTGCGCGCCGCGGCGATCGGCCGCGAGAGCGCTGCCGCACTCGGGCGTCGCGGTGTCGCCGACGTGCTCGCACCCGCGGACCGCTCCGACAGCGAGGCGCTGCTCGCGCTCCCCGAGCTCGCCGACGTGCGCGGCCGGCGCGTCGTCATCTTCCGCGGCGACGGCGGCCGGGAGCTTCTCGGCGACACCCTCGCGGCGCGCGGCGCCGCGGTCACCTACGCGACCTGCTATCGCCGGTCGCGCCCCGACGCCGACCCGGCACCGCTCGTCGAACGCTGGCGGCGCGGCAGGCTCGATGCGGTGACTCTCACGTCGAGCGAAGGGCTCGCGAACTTCTGGGCGATGCTGGACGAGGCCGGGCAGGCGTTCCTGCGCGCGACGCCCGTGTTCGTCCCCCACGCGCGGATCGCCGCCAGAGCGCGCGCCTTGGGGCTCGCGCGCGTGATCGCGACCGGTGCCGGCGACGCGGGCCTGCTGGCGGAACTGGAGACCTTTTTCGCTACACTATGACGCTGGGCAAGTCGTCGAGCGAGGCGACGGCTTTCGCTCGTCCCGGGGCTCTCGTGCGCAAGGCCTTTCTCCCCTGTCACCCGCATCGCGACGCAAGCGTTGTCACGGTTGAACGCCCTTCGCGAGCCCGTTGAGACCCGGCCGCCGGTGCCCGAGCCTGCACCGCCGCCCGTCGCCGACGCCCCGCCCGCCGCCGGCGCCGCCGCGCCGCCCGAGCGCCGGACCTACGGCGACCTCGCTCTGGAGCGCTTCCGTGCCGGGCTCAACCTGCCGGTCGTCGCCGCGCTCGCGCTCGCCGCCTTCGCGACCTGGCAGTGGCTCGCGACGCGCGACGAGCTCGCGAAGACGCGGGAGGAAGTCGCGCTGCGCATGCGCGACACCGACGCCGAGGCGCGCGCGAGCATGCTCGCGGCGAAGGACTCGCAGGACCGCACGCGCGACTCGGAGAAGCGCATCGGCGTGATCGAGTCGAAGCTCGCCGAATCGCAGAGCCAGCAGTACGCGCTCGAGGCGATGTACACCGAGCTCGCGCGCGGGCGCGACGACTGGGTGCTCGCCGAGATCGACCAGACGCTTTCGATCGCGGCGCGCGAGCTGCAGCTCGCGGGCAACGTGCCCGGCGCGCTCGCCGCCCTGCAGTCGGCCGACTCGCGCCTCGGCGGTCTCGACCGGCCGCAGTTCCAGGGGCTGCGCAAGGGCATCCAGCGCGACATCGAGCGCCTGCGCGGCGCGCCGACGGTCGATGTCGTCGGCCTCACGCAGCGCCTCGACCAGCTCGTGGCGATGGTCGACGCCCTGCCGCTCCTCGCCGAAGGGCGGCCCGAGCCCGAGGCGGAGCCGGTGGCGGAGGAGCCCGCCGGCTGGTGGGCGCGGTTCACCGGCGCGGTGTGGGACGAGCTGAAGAGCCTCGTGCGCGTGCAGCGCCTCGATGCGCAGGACGCCTCGCTGCTCGCGCCCGAACAGGCGTGGTTCCTGCGCGAGAACCTGAAGCTCAGGCTCATGCACGCGCGCGTCGCGCTGCTGCAGCGGAACGACGCCGCCTATCGCGCCGACCTCAAGGCGGCGAGCCAATGGCTCGCGCGCTACTTCGACCCGCGCGACCGGCGCGTGGTGGCCGCGCAGCAGGCGATCGCGCAGCTCAACGCCGCTTCGCTCGCCGTCGAGGTGCCGTCGATCTCCGAGAGCCTCGCGGCGGTGCGCGCCGCGCGTGCGCCGCGCGAGCGCGAGTCGCGATGAGAGGCCTCCTGTGGTTCCTCGCGGTCGCCACCGCGGCGGTCGCGCTCGCACTCTTCGCGCGCTACCAAGGCGGCTACGTGCTCGTGGTCACGCCGCCGTGGCGGGTCGAGATCTCGCTGGTGCTGTTCATCATCGCGCTGCTCGCGCTGTTCGCCGCGCTCTACTCCTTCACGCGCTTCGCCTCCGGAATGCTGCGCATGCCGGCGACGGTGGCCGCGTACCGTGCGCGGCAGCGCGAGCAGAAAGGCATGAGCGCGCTGCGCGGCGCCTGGCAGGCCTTCTTCGAAGGGCGCTACGGCCGCGCCGAGAAGCTCGCGGCGCAGGCGTACGCCCTCGACGAGTCGCCCGGCGTCTCGGCGCTGCTCGCCGCGCGCGCCGCGCACTCGATGCGCGATCGCGACCGGCGCGACCTCTGGCTCACGCGCGCCGAGAACGTCCCCGACGAGGACCGCAACGCCAACCTCGCGACGCGCGCCGAGCTGCTGCTCGACGAGCGCCGCTACGAGGAGGCGCGCGACGCGCTGCGCGAGCTCGCGGGCCACGGCCCGAAGCACGTCGCGACCGTGCGGCTGCAGCTGCGTGCCGCGCAGGGGCTGCAGGACTGGGACGGGGTGCTGCGTCTCGTGCGCGTGCTGGAGAAGAAGCAAGCGCTCGCGCCGGAGGTCGCCCTGCAGCTGCGCACCGCCGCCCTGGTCGAGAACCTCGGCCGCAAGTCGGTCGACGCCGAGAGCCTGGAGTCGTTCTGGCGCTCGCTGCCCGCCGCGGAGCGGACCCGCGGTCGGGTCGCGCTCGCCGCTGCGCGCCACTTCGTGCGCCTCGGCGACTGCCGTCAGGCGCACGCCATCGCGCGCGAGGCGCTCGAGCGCGAATGGGATCCGGCGCTCGCGCTGCTCTACGGCGAGTGCCGTGCCGACGACGCGCTCGAACGCCTGTCGCACGCCGAGACGTGGCTCAGGGAACGCCCGCGCGACGCCGCCCTGCTCCTCACGCTCGGCCGCCTGTGCGAGCAGCGCGCGCTGTGGGGCAAGGCGCAGACCTACTTCGAGGCGAGCCTGTCGGAGCAGCCCTCGCGGGCGGCGCACCTGGAGCTCGCGCGCCTGGCCGACCGGCACGGCGACGTCGAGGGCGCGGCCGTGCACTTCCGCGCCGCCGCCGACGAGGGCTTGCCGGCCGAGCCGCGCGGCTGAGCCGCGGGGGATGGTGGCGCGGCTGACGGCGCTCAGGCCCAGTCGCGCGGCGGCAGGAACTCCTCGTAGAGGCGCGCCTCGGGCGTGCCCGGCTGCGGGTGCCAGTCGTAGCGCCAGCGCACGAGCGGCGGCATCGACATCAGGATCGACTCCGTGCGTCCGCCGGACTGCAGGCCGAAGAGCGTGCCGCGGTCGTACACGAGGTTGAACTCGACGTAGCGGCCGCGGCGGTACGCCTGGAAGTCGCGCTCGCGCTCGCCGTAGGGATGCGCCCGACGTCGCTCCACGATGGGCGCGTAGGCCGCGAGGAAGTGATCGCCGACCGAGCGCGTGAGTGCGAAGCAGTGCGCGAAGCCGCCCTCGTTGAGGTCGTCGTAGAAGATGCCGCCGACGCCGCGCGCCTCGTTGCGATGGCGGAGGAAGAAGTAGCGGTCGCACCACGCCTTGAACTGCGGATGCACCTCGGGCCCGAACGGCGCGAGCGCCGCCTTGCAGGTGCGATGGAAGTGCGCCGCGTCCTCGGCGAAGGGATAGTAGGGCGTGAGATCCATGCCGCCGCCGAACCACCAGACGTCGTCCGCGTCCGGCTTCGACGCCACGAAGCAGCGCACGTTGAGATGCACGGTCGGCACGTAGGGGTTGCGCGGATGCAGGACGAGCGAGACGCCCATCGCCTCGAACCCCCGGCCCGCGAGCTCGGGGCGCGACGCGCTCGCAGAGGGCGGGAGGCTCGCGCCGCTCACGTGCGAGAAGAGCACGCCCGCGCGCTCGAAGAGGCCGCCTTCCTCGATCAGCCGGCTCATGCCGCCACCGCCTTCGGCACGCGTCCACGCATCGGTGCGGAAGGGCTGGCCGTCGAGCTGCTCGAGCCCGGCCGCGATGCGCGCCTGCAGGTCGGTGAAGTAGGCCTTGAGGGCGGAGGTATCCATTCAGGGATCAGGGATCAGGATCGGCCGTCAGCGGTCGCCATCAGTGGGCGTCAGCCATGGCACCGGCGTGCGCAGGGAAGGGCCGCGTGGCGCGTTGCTGCTGCGAACGCAGGGCCTGCGTGGCGCAGCGCTCAGTCGCCGTGCTTCTTCTTCGGCGCGAGCGCGCGGAAGCCGATGTCGCGACGGCACTGCATGCCGCGGAAGCGGATGCCGTCCACCGCCTGGTAGGCGCGTCGCTGCGCCATCTTGATCGAATCGCCGAGCGCCGTCACGCACAGCACCCGGCCGCCGCTCGTCACGACGCGGCCGTCGCGTACGGCGGTCCCGGCGTGGAAGACGTGCAGATCCTCCGCGGCCGCGGGCAGGCCTTCGATGGCATCGCCGCTCTCGGGCTTGTCGGGATAGCCGGCGGCGGCGAGCACCACGCCGAGCGCGGTCCTGCGGTCCCATTCCGCCTGCGCTCGATCGAGCTCGCCTGCGAGCGTGGCGTCGATCAGCTCGAGGAGGTCGGTCTTGAGGCGCATGAGGATCGGCTGCGTTTCGGGGTCGCCGAGGCGGCAGTTGAACTCGAGCACCTTCGGATTGCCGCTCGCGTCGATCATCAGCCCGGCATAGAGGAAGCCGGAGTAGGGCAGGCCGTCCTCGCGCATGCCGCGGATGGTGGGCAGGATGATCTCGCGCACCACGCGGGCATGCAGGGCGGGCGTGACGACCGGCGCCGGCGAATAGGCGCCCATGCCGCCCGTGTTCGGGCCCTGGTCGCCGTCGCCGAGCCGCTTGTGATCCTGGCTGGTGGCGAGCGGCAGGACACGCTCGCCGTCGGCCAGCACGATGAAGCTCGCCTCCTCGCCGGCGAGGAAGTCCTCGACGACGACGCGCGCGCCGGCGTTGCCGAGCGCGCGATTGCGCAGCATGGCGTCGATCGCAGCGTGGGCGTCCTCGCGCGTGGCCGCGACGACGACGCCCTTGCCGGCGGCGAGGCCGTCGGCCTTGACGACGATCGGCAGGTCGCGCGCGTCGAGGTAGTCGTGCGCCGCTTCCGCGTCGGTGAACGTCCGGTACTCGGCGGTGGGGATGCCGTGGCGCACGAGAAAGCGCTTGGCGAAGTCCTTCGACGACTCGAGCTGCGCGGCGGCGCGCGTCGGCCCGAAGATGCGCAGGCCGCGCGACTGGAACAGGTCCACGACGCCGCCTGCTAGCGGCGCCTCGGGCCCGACCACAGTGAGCGCCATGCGCTCGCTCTCGGCGAACTGCGCGAGCGCAGCGAGGTCTGTGACCGGGACGTTCTCGACTCCGGGCTCCAGGGCCGTTCCGGCATTGCCGGGCGCGACGTAGACCTTCTGCACGCGCGGGCTCGCGGCGAGCTTCCACGCCAGCGCGTGCTCGCGGCCGCCGGCGCCGATGACGAGGATCTTCAAGCGGGCTTCAGCCTTCGGAACCGGTCAGAACGTGATGACGGCGTACGTGAAGAGGACGTTGCCGTAGCCCTGCCCGCCCGGCACGTAGGCGGTCTCGAGCGCGAACCGCTTGTAGGCGAGCGTGGCGACGGGGAGGATGCCGGGGAACGGGATGTAGTTCCAGGTGTCCTCGCGCGACATGAGGAACACCGTGTAGCCGGCACCGATGCGAAAGTCGCTTGCGCCGGCGATCGGCCGCCACTGCCACATGTACCGATAGCCGACCATGTAGCTCGGCTTGCCGTGCGAGTCCTGGAAGGCCATCGCGTAGACGTCGCGGGCGTTGCCGCGCTCGTCGGGCCGCGTGCGGCCGATGCCGAAGCCCCACGGCCATTCCGTGTACTGATCGATCTTCTCCTGCGAGTACGCGAAGCGGAAGTGATAGGTGCTGAACGGCACCAGCACCGTCGTGTCGCCGAGGCGGAAGGTGTCGCTCCAGTTCTTCCAGATGCCCTTGTACCAGGTGTCGGGCTCGGGATCGCGCAGCGTGTGCCATGCCTGCTGGTACCAGCGCTCGGGTGCCGGCGGCGGGAAGCCGTTGGCGCCGGGCGGGGCGTACTGGGCGTGCGCGAGCGGCGCGGCGCCCGCGAGCGCCATCGTCAAGGTCACTGTCCACTTCTTCATGTTGTCGTCTTGTCGCTCCACCGCGGGTGCCGTGTCCCGCTAATGCCGGAAGTGTCGCACCCCGGTGAACACCATGGCCAGCCCGAGCTCGTCCGCCGCGGCGATGACCTCGTCATCGCGGACCGACCCGCCCGGCTGGATCACGGCCGTGGCGCCCGCGCTCGCGACGACGTCCACGCCGTCCCGGAAGGGGAAGAACGCATCCGAGGCGACCACCGAGCCCGCGAGCGACAAGCCCGCGTTCTGCGCCTTGATCGCGGCGATGCGCGCGCTGTCGACGCGGCTCATCTGACCGGCGCCGACGCCGAGGGTTCGGCCTTCGCCGCAGAAGACGATCGCGTTCGACTTCACGAACTTCGCCACCCGCCAGGCGAACAGCAGGTCGGCGAGCTCCGCGGGCGAGGGCCGCCGGCGCGTCTTCACCACGAGCTCGCCGGCAGCCACGTTGCGCACGTCCGGCGTCTGTACCAGGAGGCCGCCGCCGACCCGCTTGAAGTCGAAGGCGTTCGCGCCCTCGGCGATCGGCACCTCGAGCACGCGCAGGTTCGCCTTGCCTGCGAACGCCGCGCGAGCCTCGGTCGTGACCTGCGGCGCGATCACGACCTCCACGAACTGTTTCGCGACCGCCTCGGCGGTGGCGCCGTCCAGCGGACGGTTGAAGGCGATGATGCCGCCGAACGCCGAGGTCGGGTCGGTCTCGAACGCGCGGCGGTACGCCTCGAGGCAGCCGTCCGCCTCGGCGACGCCGCAGGGGTTCGCATGCTTGATGATCACGCACGCCGCGCGCGGGAAGGTCTTGACGCACTCCCAGGCGGCGTCGGCGTCGGCAATGTTGTTGTAGGAAAGCTCCTTGCCCTGCAGCTGCACGTAGCTCGCCAGGCTCCCGGGGGCGGGCGCGAGGTCGCGGTAGAACGCCGCCGACTGGTGCGGGTTCTCGCCGTAGCGCATCTCCTGCACCTTGGCGAAGCCGAGGAAGAGCTGTGTCGGGAAGGTCGTGGTGCGGTCGTCGGCATCGAGCGAGGTGAGCCAGTTGGCGATCGCGCCGTCGTAGGCGGCCGTGTGCGCGAACGCCTTCTTCGCCAGCGCGAAGCGGGTGGCCCCCGAGAGCGCGCCGCGCTCGCGCAGCTCGTCGAGGATGCACGCGTAGTCGCCCGGGTCGGTGACCACGGCGACGCCCTCGTAGTTCTTCGCTGCGGCGCGCACCATGGTCGGGCCGCCGATGTCGATGTTCTCGATTGCGTCCTCGAGCGTCACGCCGGCACGCGCGACCGTCTCGCGGAACGGATACAGGTTGACGACCACGAGGTCGATGCGCGGCACGCCCGCGGCCTCGATCGCACGCAGGTGCTCCTCACTGTCGCGCCGCGCGAGGATGCCGCCGTGGATCTTCGGGTGCAGCGTCTTCACCCGCCCGTCGAGCATCTCCGGGTAGCCGGTGTATCGCCCCACTTCGGTCACCGGGATGCCGCTCGAGGCGAGCAGCCGCGCGGTGCCACCCGTCGAGAGCAGCACCACCCCGCGCCCGGCGAGCTCGCGTGCGAAGTCGACGATGCCGGTCTTGTCCGACACGCTGAGGAGCGCCCGCTCGATCGCGCGGTCCATGGGCTTCAGTTCCTGTGCCGTGGTCGAGCCGCACGCGCACCCGGCGCTGCCGGGCGGGAAGGCTGCGATCGGAGGATCGCCATCGTGAGGCTATGCATCGTCGCGGGGTGGATCCTGCGCCGGCTAGGTCTTGATCTTGTGCTCCTGCATCTTCTTGCGGAGCGTGTTGCGGTTGATGCCAAGCATCTCGGCGGCGACGGTCTGGTTGCCCTCGGCCTTGGCGAGGACGGTCTCGAGCATCGGCTTCTCGACGTTGCGCAGGACCATCTCGTAGATGGCGCACGGCTTCGCGCCGTCGAGGTCGCGGAAGTAACGCTCCAGGGAGCGGCGCACGGTCTCGGCGATCTCGTTGTGTGTGGCCTTCATGCCGCCTCCTGCTCCACGTACGGCAGCCGCTCGTGTTCCGCCGCGAGGCGCGCGAAGAACGCGCGCACTGCGGCCGCCTGCGCCTCGCAGGTCTCGAGCGTGTTCGTGCCGGCACGGAACGCCGCCGCGCCGGCGAGCCCGCGGGTGTACCAGGCGATGTGCTTGCGGGCGATGCGTACGCCCGCCTCGCGTCCGTAGAACGCGTACAGGGCCTCGAGGTGCGCGAGGAGCACGTCGCGGATCTCGACGACGAGCGGCGGCGGCAGGCGTCTGCCGGTGGCGAGGAAGTAGGCGATCTCGCGGAAGATCCACGGCCGCCCCTGGGCCGCGCGGCCGATCATGACGCCGTCGGCCCCGGTCCCGGCGAGCACGTCGCGCGCGGCCTCGGGCGCGGTGATGTCGCCGTTGGCGATCACCGGCAGCCGCGTCTCGCGCTTCACCGCGGCGATGGTGTCGTACTCGGCACGGCCGGCGAAGCCGCACGAGCGCGTGCGCCCGTGCAGCGCGAGCGCCTGCACGCCAGCATCCTCGGCGATCTTCGCCACCCGCACCGCGTTGCGCGTCTCCGGCGACCACCCGGTGCGGTACTTGAGCGTGACCGGGACGTCGACCGCCGCGACCACCGCGTCGAGAATGCGGCCGACGAGCGCTTCGTCGCGCAACAAGGCGGAACCTGCGGCCTTGTTGCAGACTTTCTTCGCCGGGCAACCCATGTTGATGTCGATGATCTGCGCGCCGCGCTCGACGTTGACGCGTGCGGCCTCGGCCATCATCGCCGGATCGCTCCCGGCGATCTGCACCGCGATCGGCTCGGCCTCGCCGGCGTGATCGGCGCGGCGGCGCGTCTTCTCGGTCGCGTAGAGCTGGGTGTTGGCGCTGATCATCTCCGACACCGCGAGTCCGGCGCCGAAGTGCTTGCAGAGTTGTCGGAACGGCCGGTCGGTGACGCCGGCCATCGGTGCGACGACGAGATTACTGGCGAGCGTGCGCGCACCGATTCGCATCTTCTTTGCTCGCGGGAGGTCAACGCCGAAGAGCGCGCGATTGTATACCCAAACCCCGGCCGCTTCCGCCAGCGAGAGCACGCGACGCACGCGCTTGCGTGCACCACACGGGCAACCTAGGTGGCTTCGCGAGAAGGTGCCTTGCGTCGCTGAGCGAACTGTGCGCGGCAATGCGCTCTCTTGCAAGCACAAGGGGCCCGCGCGGTGCGCGTCAGCGACGCGCGTGTCGGTGTCGCGCACGACTGACGCACGGGGCATGATCGTCATGCGCGAGTGACGCGCTCGGAAGCTGCGCAATGCGGCGCGACCCGGCGGGCACCCCAACGGAGGCAATCAAGGCGCGAAGCGCCGCCATGACTCGGGCTATGGCGACCAGGACCAACGCCGGGTGGCGCCGTACGGGCGTCACAGTTCTTCAGGGCAGGGCGCGCGTGCCGAAGATCATGCGCCTCGCGAAGAAGCGGCGTGCCGGCGGCACGCCGTCGAGGGCGGCAAGGCCGACGCCGCGCAGGAGCGAGAGCGCCGGATGGTCGCTGCCGAAGGCGCGCACCAGCGCGTCCGTGACGCCGATCGCTGCGCGCCGGTCGAGCGCGCGGCCGGCGGCGGCTCGGCGCAGGAATCCCTCGCTGCCGAGATCCTGCGGGGGCGTCGCGCGCACCAGCGCCGCAAGCTCGGCCGCGTCGCGCAGGCCGAGGTTGAGACCCTGTCCCGCCACGGGGTGGAGCATCTGCGCGGCGTTGCCGATCGCGACCACGCGGGGCGCGGCGACGGTCTCGCGCTGGAAGCGGAGCTGCAGGGGATAGGCGGCGCGTCGTGATGCCGCCGTCATGCGGCCGAGACGACTGCCGAATGCCGCCTCGAGCTCGCGCAGGAAGGCGCGCTCGTCAAGCGCGAGGAGGCGATCCGCCGCGTCCGGCGCGACCGTCCACACGAGTGCGCGGCCGTCGCCGTAAGGGAGCATCGCTATCGGCCCGTCGGGCGTGAAGCGTTCGTAGGCGACCCCCGGCGCAGCACGCGAGGTGCGCACGAGCGCCACCACCGCCGACTGATGGTAGTCGCGCTGCGAAAGTCCCGCGCGCACGCCGCCGTGGCCGTCGGCCAGCACGAGCAGCCGGGGGCGCCATGTCTCGCTCGATGCGTCGCCGGCGATCCGGGCCTCGGCGCGCTCCGCGCCGCCGCACCAGGAGACGACCTCGCCGCGGACCGTGCACGGTGCGATGGTTGCGCCGAGGTGCGCGCCGATCGCGCCCAGGTCGGCGACGTAACCGAGCGCGGGGAGACCGAGCTCGTCGGCGCGCATCACCGTGCGACCGAAGCCGCCGCGCTGCGAGACGTGGATGGTCGTGAGGGGCGTCGCCTCGAGACCCGCGAAGGCGTGCAGCTGCTCGAGGAACAGGCGACTGCCGTGCGAGAGCGCGACCGGCCGCAGCGGCATCGCGCCCTCGCTGGGGCGGCAGGCCACGGCGAGGTCGAGTCCGCTGCCCGCGAGCGCGCCGGCGAACGCTAGGCCGACGGGGCCGCCACCGAGGACGAGGACGTCGACGTTCATGGGCTGCGCATGGAGGTCATGCGTGGCGAGATCGCTTGCGTGCGGCGCGCATCGGCGTCATGCGGCGCGCATCAGCGCCTCGATGTCCGCGACCTGCTTCGGCGCCGCTTCGGTGAGCACCCGGCAGCCGGCGGCCTCGACGAGCACGTCGTCCTCGATGCGCACGCCGATGTGCCAGTAGCGCTCCGGGACGCCCTCACCCGGTCGCACGTAGCAGCCCGGCTCGACCGTGAGCGCCATGCCGGGCTCGAGCGCGCGCCACTCGCCGCCCGCCTTGTACTCGCCGGCGTCGTGCACGTCGAGCCCGAGCCAGTGTCCGGTGCGATGCATGTAGAAGCGCTTGTAGTCGCCGGACTCGATGACGTGGTCGAGCGAGCCGGCGAGGAGCTTGAGATCGATGAAGCCCTGCGCGAGCACGCGCACTGCGGCGTCGTGCGGCGCGTTGAAGTCGCCGCCCGGACGCACCGCGGCAATCGCCGCCGCCTGCGCGGCGAGCACGAGCTCGTAGATCTCGCGCTGCGCCGGGGTGAACCGCCCGTCGACCGGGAAGGTGCGCGTGATGTCGGCGGCGTAGCCGTCGAGCTCGCAGCCGGCGTCGATGAGCAGCAGGTCTCCGGCGTTGAGCCGCTGGTCATTGTCCCGATAGTGCAGCACGCAGGCGTTGGCGCCCCCGGCGACGATCGGCCAGTACGCGGGGAACTGCGCGCCGTAACGGCGGAACTCGTGCAACAGCTCGGCCTCGATCTCGTACTCGTGGCGTCCGGCGCGCGTGGCGCGCATCGCGCGGCGGTGCGCCTCGGCGGAGATGTCTGCGGCGCGCTGCATCAACGCCACCTCGTGCGCGTCCTTGCGCAGTCGCATGTCGTCGAGCAGCGCGCGCAGGTCGCGGATCTCGGTAGGCGCCGTGACGCCGGTGCGCGACTGCGCGCGCACCGCCGCGAGCCACGCCATCGCTTTCGCGTCCCAGGCGGCATCGGCGCCGGGGAGATAGAAGAGCGCGGGCTTGTTCGCGAGCAGCTGCGGCATCTGCTCGTCGAGCGCCGTGATCGGGAACGCGGCATCGAACCCGTAGGCCTCTCGCGCCGCCTCCGGGCCGTGGCGGAAGCCGTCCCAGAGCTCGCGCTCGGGGTTCTTCTCGCGGCAGAAGAGGATGGCCTGCCGCTCCTCGCCGGCGACCAGCACCAGCACCGCCTCGGGCTCGCGGAAGCCGGTGAGGTAGTAGAAGTAGCTGTCGAAGCGGTACGGGTAATCGGTATCGCGGTTGCGCAGCCGCTCGGGCGCGGTCGGGATGAAGGCGACGCCGCGCTTCATCGCGGCGAGGAGCGCGGCACGGCGGGCGCGATAGGGGGCGATGTCGGGCATGGCGCGAAGCGGCGACGCGGAGAGGAGAGAGCGGCGCACGGCTCCGTTTGCCTCTGCGCCGACGGAAAGAACAGCAAGGCTGCGATTCTCGTCCCGTTCCCCGTGCCCGGCAAGGCGCGGCCGGGACCGGCTAGGGACCGGCTGATCATTCCCGCAGGGAGCGGTCGAGCGCGGCGAGCCGTTCGGGCGTGCCGATGTCCTCCCAGCGCCCGCGATGAATCTCGCCGGTCACCGTGCCCTGCGTCGCCGCCGCCACGAGCAGCGGCGCGAGCTTCGCGCGCGCGCCCGCGGGCGTGGTCGCGAAGAGCTCCGGGCAGTAGAGCCCCATGCCGGCGTAGGTGAAGCGTTCGTCGCCCTGCAAGGCGACGCGTCCGGCCTTGAGCGCGAAGTCGCCCTGCGGGTGATGCGGCGGATTCGGTACCAGCACGAGATGCGCGAGGACGTCGGACCCGGATTCGAGCGACGCCGCATGCGCGACGAGACGCGCGAAGTCGAAATCGCTCCACACGTCGCCGTTCGCGACGATGAACGGCCTGTCGCCGAGAAGCGGCAGCGCGGTCGCGATGCCGCCCGCGGTCTCGAGCGCCTCGCCCTCCGCCGAGTAGCGGATCGCGGCGCCAAGGCGCGCGCCGTCGCCGAGCGTCGCTTCGATGCTGCGACCGAGATGCGCGTGGTTGATGACGATGTCGCGCACGCCGGCCATGGCGAGCCGCGCGATCGTCCACTCGACGAGCGGCCGTCCGCCGACGCGCAGCAGCGGCTTCGGCAGCGCGTCGGTCAGCGGCCGCATGCGCTCGCCGCGTCCGGCGCAGAGGATCATCGCGCGCATGTGTGGGGGGGCGTTCGCGGGCTCGTGCAGGGCATCGCAGCGCGCGGTGCCGCTGCGGCTAGAACGTGTAGCGCACCTCGGCCTGGCGGCCCTCGATGCGGTCGAGCAACTCGACGAGCGGCGCGAGCGCCGCATAGCGCGACGCGGTGGCGCGCGCGTAGGCGAGGAAGCGCGGCGTGTCCTCGAGATACGTCGGCTTGCCGTCGCGGTAGTTGATGCGCGCGAAGATGCCGAGCACCTTCAGGTGACGCTGCAGCCCCATCCACTCGAACGCACGGTAGAAGGCGCCGAAGTCGGGATCCACCGGCAGGCCGCGCGCGCGCGCCTTATCCCAGTAGCGGATGGTCCAGTCGAGCACCCGCTCCTCGTCCCAGGAGACGAACGCGTCGCGGAAGAGCGACACGACATCGTAGGTGATCGGGCCCTGCACCGCGTCCTGGAAGTCGAGGATGCCGGGGTTTCGCTCGCACACCATGAGGTTGCGCGGCATGTAATCGCGATGCACGAACACCTGCGGCTGGGCGAGCGCCGACGCGATGAGCAGCGCGAAGACGCGCTCGAGTCCCTCGCGTGCCTCGCCTTCGAGCACGATGCCGAGGTGACGCTTCAGGTACCACTCGGGGAACAGCTCGAGCTCGCGCCGGAGCAGCGCGGCGTCGTAGGGCGGCAGGACGCCGTCGCGCGTCGCCGACTGCCACTGCACGAGCGCGGCGGCCGCGTCGCCGAACAGGCGGTCGGCATTGTGCGCGTCGAGCGCGGCGAGATAGGTCGTGACGCCGAGGTCGGTGAGCAAGAGGAAGCCCTGCGCGAGATCCTGTGCGAGCACGCGCGGCGCGTTCAGGCCGGCTTCCTGCAGGAGCGCCGCGACGCGCACGAAGGGGCGGCAGTCCTCCTTGTCCGGCGGCGCATCCATGACGACGACACTCGGGCGCGCGTTGTCCGCGAAGGTCGCGCGGAAGTAGCGCCGGAAGCTCGCGTCGGCCGACGCGGGTGCGAGCGCGTAGGGTGCGTGGCCGACGGTCGCGTCGAGCCAGCGTCGCAGCGCTTCGAGCCTGTCCACCCGCGGACTGTCGCCTTGTTCGTAGAGCGTCGCGATTGTAGCATCGCGCAAAACCCCGCCTGTCATGAGGAAATTCAAGCTGCGCCCGCTCGCGGTCGCGTGCGCAATCGCGTGCGTTTTGCCTTCCGTCGCGCGCGCGCAGGTGCAGGGGACGGGGCTCGACCGCGAACCTGCGGACGCCGCCCCCGAGCGTGCCGAGGTCGCCCGCGAGTCATCGAACGTCGCTCGCGCTGTCGACACGCGCGGCACGGAAGCAGCGACCGCGCCGCGCGTCGATGCGGACGACGAGCCCGACGTTGCGCAAGCGGGCGCTTCGCGGGACGCAAGCGCGGCTAGCGCGGAGGCGCCCGATTCGGCGGGTCGCGTCGATGCCGGCGAAGGCCGCGGGCAATCCGACGCGATCGCAAACACGGACGACGGCGGCGCTCCCGCCGCCGAGGAAATCGACGCGGCTGGCCCAGCCACGTTGGTGACCAGCGTGGTCGATGAGATGCGCGGCAACGTCGCCGCGCACCGGGTCGGGACAGACGCAATCGCGACGGTCGCGAGCCTCGCAACCGTCCCGGCCGGCGACGAGGCTCGTGCGCACGCGTCGGGCGATACCGACGCGAGCGACACGCCGGACGAGCGCGACGGGGCGCTCGCCCAGGCTTCGCCGAGCGTGCAGTCGGAGGCTCCGGCTGCCGGTCCGCGTCCGGACGCCGCGCCGGAACCTTCGGCAGATTTCGCGCCTGGCGGCACCGACGACGACGGCGCACGCAGCGAGCCACGAACCGCAGAGCCGACGGGTGCCGCCGATGGCCTTGGCCGAGGCCTGCGCCTCGAGCGATCGCCGTGGCCGCTGCCGGCGGAGGCGGCCGCAGTCCCGACGTACGTCATCGCCGACGAGATCGAGGGCGTCGCCTCCGACGAGATCGAGGCGCGCGGCAACGCCGAGCTGCGCAAGCCGAACGCGTACCTGAAGGCCGATCGCATCCGCTACATCAGCTCCACCGACGAGGTCGAGGCGATCGGCAACGTGCGCCTCTACAAGGACGGCGATCTCGTCACCGGGCCGCGGCTGCGCATGCGCGTCGACCAGTCGCTCGGCGTGTTCGAGGGGACCGACTTCACGCTCGCCCCGCGCGAGCGCACCAGGTATTCGAAGCCCGTCGAGGGCCGCGGCACCGCCGCGGCGGTGCGGCTCGACGGCGAGGACCGCTACCGCGTCACCGGCGGCCGCTTCACTACCTGCAAGCCCACGGAGACGGGGTGGACGGTCGGCGCGCAGGAGCTCGACATCGACTTCGACCGCTCCGTGGTCACGGCGCGCGATGCGAAGTTCACGTTCCTCGGCATGAGCACGCCGACCATCCCCTACGCGACGTTCTCGCTCAACAACGAGCGCAAGTCGGGGTTCCTGCCGCCGCTGTTCGCGTTCCAGGGCAAGACCGGCTTCGAGTTCGCGCTCCCCTACTACTTCAACATCGCGCCGAACCAGGACGCGACCGTATGGGCGCGCTACATGGAGAAGCGCGGCCTGCAGGGCATCGGCGAGTACCGCTACCTCGGTAGCTGGTACTCCGGCATCCTGCGCGGCGACTACCTGCCGTACGACAAGATCCTCGAGACCGACCGCTGGGCGGTGCTGTGGCGGCACGCATTCAACTACCAGAACCGCTGGTCGGGCTACGTCAACTTCAACCAGGTCTCGGACGACAGCTACTTCCGCGACCTCTCCGGCCGCCTCGCGATCGCGACGCAAACCTACCTCCCGCGCGAGGGCGGGATCACCTACACCGGCGGCGGCTGGTGGAACGTCAGCGCGCGCGTGCAGGACTTCCAGACGCTGCAGAACCCGACCAACCCGGTGCCGATCCCGTATGCGCGGCTGCCGCAGATCACCGGCAACGCGCTCTACCAGACCAACCTCGGCCTCGACGCCGGGATGTACGCCGACTTCACCAACTTCACCGCGCCGGGCCTGCCCGACGGCCGGCGCACCATCGCCTATCCGTACCTTACCTGGCCGTTCCTCACCCCGGCGAGCTTCGTCGTGCCGAAGATCGGCGTGAACGCCACCTACTACGACCTGAGCAACGTCGCGCCGGACGTGCCGACGTCACAGTCGCGGGTGCTGCCGATCGCGACGGTGGACTCGGGTCTCATCTTCGAGCGCAACACCACGCTCGCCGGCCGCCCAATCCTGCAGACGCTCGAGCCGCGGCTCTACTACGTCTGGATCCCGTACAAGGACCAGAGCCAGATCCCGCTCTTCGACACCAGCGTCGCCGACCTGAACTACGCGCAGATCTTCACCGAGAACTACTACCTCGGCTGGGACCGCATCAGCAACGCCAACCAGCTCACTGCGGCGGCGTCGACGCGCATCATCGTGCCCACCACCGGGCAGGAGGCGTTTCGAGCGCTCGTCGGACAGCGCTACTACTTCACCCCGCAGCAGGTGCAGCTCAACCCGCAGACGCCGCTGCGCACCGGCAGCGCCTCGCCGCTGCTGCTCGCCGCCACCGGGCTCGTCTACCCGAGCTGGTACGCCGACGTCGCCGCGCAGCTCGCCTCGAACAACCTGCAGGCGGAGCGCTTCAACGTCGGCATCCGCTACCAGCCGGGAGTCAACCGGCTGCTCAACTTCAGTTACCGCTTCACGAGCGCGCAGCTGGTGACGCCGGAGATTCACCAGGTCGGCGTCTCCGGTCAGTGGCCGCTCGGCGCCGGCTTCTACGGCGTGGGTCGCTTCAACTACGACCTGCAGGGCGGGCAGACGACCGAGCTGCTCGGGGGCATCGAGTACAATGCCGGCTGCTGGATCCTGCGCGTGGTGGGCCAGTCGTTCCCGACCTCGAGCACGTCGCGCACCACCGCCGTCTTCGTCCAGATCGAGTTCGACGGCTTCTCCAGGATCGGCTCGAATCCGCTCGAGGCGCTGCGGCGTAACGTGCCCGGCTACACCCCGCTCAACCGGCGCCCCGACCCCAACCGACCGACCTTCGATTACTTCGAATGATGCGACGGCGCGCGTTCCTACTCGCCACCGCTTTGCTGTGCGCGGCGGCGCAGGCGCAGGTCGGCCTCAAGCCGCCTGCGGAGCCCGCGCAGCCGCCGCCCTCTTTTCCGGGCGCGCCTGCGGCCGGCGCGGCGCCCGCGGCCCCCTCTCCGTTCGGACCGACGGCGCCGTCGAGCCCCTTCGGCCCGCGCCCGCCAGGGTTCGGCACACCCGCGGCGCCGCCTCCCGTCGCCAACCGCGCGCCTTCGAGCCGTGGCGGGCGCGGCGGGCAGATCGACCGCATCGTCGCCGTCGTCAACAACGAGGTGATCACCAAGGGCGAGCTCGACGATCGCACGGTGCTCGTCGTCACCCAGCTCCGCGGGCAGAAGGTGCAGCTGCCGCCGGCCGACGTGCTCGAGAAGCAGGTGCTCGAGCGCATGATCATGGACCGCGCGCAGCTGCAGTTCGCGCGCGACAGCGGCGTCAAGGTCGACGACCTCACTCTCGACCGTACCGTCGCCCGCATCGCCGAGCAGAACCGGCTCTCCGTGCCCGACTTCCGCATGGCGGTCGAGCGCGACGGCATCCCCTTCGAGCGCTTCCGCGAGGACCTGCGCAACGAGATCGTGATGTCGCGCCTGCGCGAGCGCGAGGTCGACCAGCGCATCCAGGTGAGCGACACCGAGATCGACGTGTTCGTCGACGAGCAGAAGAGCGATCCGGCGCAGAACGTCGAGTTCAACCTGCGCCACATCCTCGTGCGTGTGCCCGAGCAGGCCTCGCCCGACCAGATCGAGCGCCAGCAGGCGCGCGCCCAGGAGGCGCAGCAGCTCGCGCTCGCCGGCAAGGATTTCGCGCAGCTCGCCGTCGCCTATTCCGACGCGCCCGATGCGCTGCAGGGCGGCTCGCTCGGCTGGCGACAGCGCGATCGGCTGCCCGAGCTCTTCACCGCGCAGCTCGACAAGATGAAGGCGGGCGACGTCTCCGCGGTGATGCGCAGCCCCGCAGGCTTTCACGTCCTCAAGCTCGAGGACCAGCGCGGCAAGTCCGGGGCGCCGCAGCAGGTGGACCAGACCAAGGCGCGCCACATCCTCGTGCGCGTGAGCGAGTCGGTCTCCGACACCGAGGCGCGGCGCAAGATCACGCTCATCCGCGAGCGGATCATCGGCGGCGCGGACTTCGCCGAGCTGGCGCGCCTCAACTCCGACGACCCGTCGGCGGGCCGCGGCGGCGACCTCGGCTGGATCTACCCCGGCGACACCGTCCCCGAGTTCGAGCGGGCGATGAACGCGCTCAAGATCGGCGAGCTGAGCGAGCCGGTGCGTTCGCCGTTCGGCTGGCACCTGATCCAGGTGAGCGAGCGGCGCCAGGCCGACGTGGCCCCCGAGCGCCAGCGTGCCGCGGCGCGGCGCGTCCTCGCCGAGCGCAAGGCCGACGAGTCCTACCAGGAGTGGCTGCGGCAGTTGCGCGACCGCACCTACGTCGAGTACCGGCTCGACGATCGGTAGTTCGGTTGCCGGCCTTCAGCGTTCAGCGTTCAGCTATCGGCGTTCAGCTATCGGCGGTCAGCCATCAGCTATCGGCCATCAGCTATCGCGGTGCACCCCGCGCTCCCGGCTGCGGGGCTGAAAGCTGAAAGCTGGAAGCTGAGAGCTGACAGCCGAAATGCGTAAACGCTTCGGCCAGCATTTCCTCGCCGACCCGCACTACGTCGCGCGCATCGTCGCGGCCATCGATCCGCAGCCCGACGACCTGCTGGTCGAGATCGGACCCGGCGCAGCGGCCATCACCGCGCCGCTGCTCGAGCGCGTCGCACGCGTGCACGCGGTCGAGATCGATCGCGACCTCTGCGCCGCGCTCGCCGACCGCTTTCCCGCGGAGCGGCTCGTGGTCCACAACGCCGACGCGCTCGAGTTCGACTTCGCCGCGGTCGGGCCGCGGCTGCGGCTCGTGGGGAACCTCCCCTACAATATCTCGACACCGCTCCTGTTCCGCTTCGCCGCGGTCGCCGATCGGCTGCGCGATGGGCACTTCATGCTGCAGAAGGAAGTGGTGGACCGCATGGTAGCCGGGCCGTCCACGGCCGCCTATGGACGTCTTTCGGTGATGCTGCAGCACCGTTTCGCGATGACCCGGCTCTTCGACGTGCCGCCCGGTGCGTTCCGGCCGCCGCCGCAGGTGCGTTCCGCGGTCGTGCGTCTCGAGCCGCTGTCGCTCCCGCCGCTCGGGCCCGCGGCCGACGACGCGTTCGCGCGCGTCGTGCTCGCCGGGTTCACGAAGCGTCGCAAGACCCTGCGCAATGCGCTTGCCGGTGTCGCCGACGTCGCGATGCTGGAAGAGGCGGGCGTGGCGCCGCAGGCGCGCGCCGAGAACCTCGCGGTGGCCGACTACCGCCGGCTCGCCGCCGTGATCGCCGCGCGCGGCGGCACGCGCTGATCGCCGCGCCGTTGCGGCGTCAGCCGCCCTTGGCCTGGATCAGCTCGATCTTGTAGCCGTCCGGATCCTCGACGAACGCGATCACCGTCGTGCCGCCCTTCACCGGTCCGGCTTCGCGCGTGACCTTGCCGCCGCGCACCTTCACCGCCTCGCAGGCGGCGTACGCGTCCGGCACCTCGATGGCGACGTGGCCGTACGCGTTGCCGAGCTCATAGCGGTCCACCCCGTAGTTGTAGGTGAGCTCGAGCGCCGCCTGCCGGTCCTCGGTGTCGTAACCGACGAAGGCGAGCGTGTACTTCTGTTCGGGGCGATCCGTGGTGCGCAGGAGCTTCATGCCGAGAACGTCGGTGTAGAAGCGCAACGAGCGGTCGAGATCGCCGACGCGCAGCATGGTGTGGAGGATCCTCATCGCGGTGTCTCCTCGGAACGTCGATGGTGGGTGGAGGAAGGCGGCCTGCGCCAGACGTGGCGGACGAAGCGTGCAGCGATTCGCGCGCCGGCCGTCGACCCGCTCGAACCCGGTCGTCCCACTCGAGCTAGAGCTCCGGCAGCGTATGCTCGCGCTCGCGCAGCTCGCGGCGCGCGCTCCGCCACTCCGGGTACAGCCGTTCGACGCCGCGCCAGAAGCGCGGCGAGTGGTTCATCTCGTCGAGGTGCGCGACCTCGTGGGCGACGACGTAGTCGACGAGGTGCAGGTCGAGATGCACGAGGCGCCACGAGAGGAAGATCCGGCCGTCGGGCTGGCAGCTGCCCCATTGCGTGCGCGCGTTCGAGAGGCGCGTCACCGGCGGCGGGCGTCCGGCGCGTGCCGCCATTTCGCTCACCCGCTCGCTGAACACGTCGCGCGCGTGCAGGCGCAGGAACCTCAGGACGTTTTCGCGCAACGCCGTCACCGTGGCTTCCTGCGCCAGCGCGACCTCGATTCGGTCGGCGACGAGCCGCGTCGCGCGCAGGTGCGGCGCGAGCGCGAGCCGTGCGGGGCTGCCGAGCACCGGGAGCGCGGCGCCGATGCGCCACTCGAACGGCGACCGCGCGCGCTTCGCCTGCTCGTCGAGCTTGGCGCACACCCAGCGCGCCTTGGCGCGCATGAACGCCTCGACCTCGGCAACGGGCACCCAGCGCGGCGCGCTCGCGGTGAGGCCGTTGCGGTCGACCGTGAGGCTGATGGTCTTGCGCCGCGCGCGCCGCAGACGGTAGGTGACGACGCGCGCGCCGAGCTGCACGTAGCGGGCGCGCCCCTCGACCTCCGGCGGCGCGCCGAACATGAAGTCGAGGAGGAGCTGCATCCTGCTTCCCTGCCCTGTCAGCGTCCGGTCCGCGCGGCGGCGACGAGCTGCTCCACCTCGCCCTCGATCCAGTCCTCGACCTTGTGCATCAGGTTGTCGGGCGACTGGCCCTCGCTCGCGATCACGGTGCCGATCTTCACTGTCACTTTCCCGGGGAACTTGCGGAAGGAGTTGCGCGGCCACACCACGCCGGCGTTGTGCGCCACCGGCAGGACTCGCGCTCCGGTGTTCACCGCCAGCGTCGCGCCGCCGCGTCGATACGTGCCGCGCTTGCCGACCGGGATGCGTGTGCCCTCCGGGTAGATCATGATCGAGAGGCCCTGCGCGAGGCGCTCACGTCCGAGCTCGATCGTGCGGCGCATCGCGCGCTTGCGATCGGCGCGGTTGATGGCGATCGGCGAGAAGAGCGCGAGCCCCCAGCCGAAGAACGGCAGCCAAAGCAGCTCGCGCTTCAGCACGTAGACGTGCGGCGGGAAGATGCCTGGGAACGCGAGCGTCTCCCAGGCGGACTGGTGCTTGGAGAGGATGATGCACGGCTCGCGCGGAATGTTCTCCCGCCCGATGACTTCGTACTCGATGCCGAGCACGTGGCGCGCGAGCCAGGTGGCAAAGCGCGGCCAGCCGGCGATGACCTTCCAGCGTGGCACGCGGGGCAGCGGCGCGCACGCGAGCACCAGCAGAAAGTAGGGAACGACCACGATCACGAGCAGGGCGAGGTACACCGCCGAGCGCAGCCAGACCATGCGCGTCCGCTACTGCACCAGCGCGGTGGCGATGGCGGCGAGGTCGGGGAAGATCTCCGTGCGCTGCGGCAGGTCGCCCTCCTTGCGCGTGCGCTCGCCCTTGCCGGTGAGCACGAGCATCGGCCGCGCCTCGACCGCTGCGGCCGCCTGCAGATCGCGCAGCGCGTCGCCGACCACCGGGACGCCACGCAGGGCGACGTTGAAACGCTCGCCGATCTCGAGCAGCATCCCCGGCCGCGGCTTGCGGCAATCGCAGGTGGAGTCGGCGGCGTGCGGACAGTAGAAGATCGCGTCGATGCGCCCGCCAGCCTGCGCGACCGCGCGATGCATCTTGTCGTGTACGGCGTTGAGCGTCGCCATGTCGAAGAGGCCGCGGCCGATGCCCGACTGGTTCGTGGCGACCGCGACGCGATAGCCCGCGCGCGCGAGGCGCGCGATGGCCTCGAGGCTGCCGGGCAGCGGGCGCCACTCCTCGGGGCCCTTGATGTACTGGGCGCTGTCCACGTTGATCACGCCGTCGCGGTCGAGGATGACGAGCTTCACGGCAGGCAAGGCGGCAGCACCAGCATGAGACTCGGTCGATTGTAGCGTGGCGCGCCCGCCGGCACCCTCGCGCGCCCTTGCGCGCCGGTGCCGAGGGGCGCTGCAAGCCTCTCTCGCGCACGGTGGTGAGTACGTGGCAGTGCGGACATCGTGAGTGGAGGGCGCGCGAACGCGTACGTCGAGCGCGACGCGTGCTGCGCTCGGGAGTCCTTCAGGCGGCGAGCTTCGAGATGTCGGCGACGCGGTTCATCAGGTGCGAGAGCCGCGCGAGCAGCGCGTGACGGTTGGCGCGCACGCGCGCGTCTTCGGCGTTGACGAGGACGCGGTCGAAGAATGCATCGACGTCGGCGCGCAGGCCCGCGAGCCGCGCGAGCGCCTGGTCGTAGCGGCCGGCGTCGAGCTCGCCCTCCACGTCGGGCTGCACGCGTCCGAGCGTCGCATGCAGGCGCCGCTCCTCGTCCTCGGCGAAGAGCGACGGGTCGACCTGCTGCACGTCGACGCGTTCCGACTTGCGCAGGATGTTGCCGATGCGCTTGTTCGCTGCGGCGAGCGCCTCCGCTTCGGGCAGCGCGCGGAAGCGGCGCACCGCCTCGAGTCGCGGCAGCACGAGGTCGATGCGCCGCGGCGATCCGGCGAGCACCGCCTCGATCTCGTCCGGCGCGAAGTCGCGCTCGCGCAGCCACGAGCGGAGTCTGTCGAGCACGAAGCCGTGGACCTCGCCGACAGCGCGGCGTGCCTCGGGCGTGCCGACGCCGTCGGCTGCTGCTTCGAGCAACGCGACCAGGTCAAGCGGCAGGGCGTGCTCCGCGAGGATGCGGACGATCCCGAGCGCCGCCCGGCGGAGCGCGAACGGATCCTTGTCGCCCGTCGGTGCGCCGCCGACCGACCACAGCGCCACGAGCGCATCGGCCTTGTCGGCGAGCGCGAGCACGTCGCCGAGGCGCTCTTCGGGCAGCGCGTCGCCTGCGAAGCGGGGCCGGTAGTGCGCCTCGATGGCGCGTGCGACGCTCTCCGGCTCGCCGTCGTGGCGCGCGTAGTACTCGCCCATCACGCCCTGAAGCTCGGGGAACTCGCCCACCATGCCGGTGAGCAGGTCGGCCTTCGCGAGGTGCGCTGCGCGCCGGGCGAGCGGCTCGTCGACGCCGAGCTCGCGCGCGACGTGCGCCGCGAGCCGCTCCAGCCGCTGCACCCGCGCGAGCTGCGAGCCGAGCTTGTTGTGGTAGACCACGTTGCCGAGCAGCGCGACGCGGCTCGCGAGCGGCACGCGCCGGTCCTGGTCGTAGAAGAACTTCGCGTCGGCGAGCCGCGCGCGCAGCACGCGCATGTTGCCGCGGACGATGTGGTGCGGATGCTCGACCGCCATGTTGGAGACGAGCAGGAACCGGTTCGAGAGCTTGCCGCGTGCGTCGACGAGCGGGAAGTACTTCTGGTTCTGCTTCATGGTGAGCATCAGGCACTCCTGCGGCACCTCCAGGAACGCCTTGTCGAAGTGCGCCTCGTAAACCTCGGGCCATTCGACGAGCGCCGCGACCTCGTCCACGAGCGCGTCGTCGGCGGCGATTGCCATGCCGGCGGCGTGCGCGTCCAGCCGCTCGCGGATGCGGTGCTTGCGCAGCTCGAAGTTGGCGATCACCCGGCCCTCGTGCTCCAGCCGCCGTTCGTAGTCGTCGGCGCTGCGGAGCGTGATCGCGCCGGCGCCGAGGAAGCGATGGCCGCGCGTCACGCGTCCGCTCTCGAGCCCGAGCACTCGGCCGGGCACCACGCGCTCCCCGTGCAGCATCACCAGCCCGCGTGCAGGCCGCACGAACTCGACGTCGAAGTCGCCCCAGCGCATCAGCTTCGGGATCGGCAGTTTCGCAAGCGCCTGCGCGACGCGTTCCGCGAGCGCGGCGTCGAGCGACTCGCCCGCGACGTGCTGGCGATGCGCGAACACTTCCTGTTTGCCGTCGTGGATCCGCTCGAGCGCCTCGACCGCGACGCCCTGCTTGCGCGCGAAGCCGGCGAGCGCGGGCGTCGCCGCCCCGTCGGCACCGAGGCCCGCCTTCACCGAAGGTCCCTTGACGAGCACCTCGCGGTCCGGGGCCTTCGCGGCAACCTCGGCGACGAGCACAGCGAGACGGCGCGGCGACGCGTACACCGTGAAGCTGCCGTCGGCAGGCGCGAAGCCGTCGGCGCGCAGTCTTGCAACCAGCGTGTCGCCGAACGCGTAGCCCATCGTGCGCAGCGCCTTCGGCGGCAGTTCCTCGGTGAGGAGCTCGACGAGGAGCGGGGCCTTGGCGCTCACGCTGCTGCCTCCGCCGGCGCTCGCTTGAGCATCGGAAAGCCGAGCGCCTCGCGCGACGCGTAGTACGCCTGCGCCGCGGCGCGCGCGAGCGCGCGCACGCGGCCGATGTAGGCAGCGCGCTCGGTGACCGAGATCGCGCCGCGCGCGTCGAGGAGGTTGAACGCGTGCGAGCACTTCATGACCATCTCGTAGCCCGGCAGCACCAGCCCCATCTCGATCAGCCGCTTCGCCTCGCGCTCGTAGTCGTCGAACTGCCGCAGCAGCCACTGCGGGTCGCTCGCCTCGAAGTTGTACTTCGACTGCTCGACCTCGTTCTGGTGGTAGACGTCGCGGTAGGTGACTCCAGTTGTCCACACCAGGTCGTAGACGTTGTCCACGCCCTGCAGGTACATCGCGAGCCGCTCGAGGCCGTAGGTGATCTCGCCGAGCACCGGCTTGCATGGCAGCGATCCCACTTCCTGGAAGTAGGTGAACTGCGTCACCTCCATGCCGTCGAGCCACACCTCCCAGCCAAGGCCCCACGCGCCGAGGGTGGGCGACTCCCAGTCGTCCTCGACGAAGCGGATGTCGTGCTCGGCCGGGTTGATGCCGAGCGCGCGCAGGCTGTCGAGATAGAGATCCTGGATGTCGTCGGGCGAGGGCTTGAGCACCACCTGGTACTGGTAGTAATGCTGCAGGCGGTTCGGGTTCTCCCCGTAGCGGCCGTCCTTCGGTCGCCGCGACGGCTGCACGTAGGCAGCGTTCCACGGCTCGGGTCCGATCGCGCGCAGGAAGGTCGCGGTATGGAAGGTGCCGGCGCCGACCTCCATGTCGTAGGGCTGCAGCAGCGCGCAGCCGCGTACGCCCCAGAAGCGCGAGAGCTCGAGGATCAAGTCCTGGAAGGTGAGCATTGCAGAGGGGCGCGTGCGGCGCGCGATGCGACAGAGAGGCGCGGATTCTACCGGCTCGGGGTCGCGCGGGCGCCGCTGTCGGCGCGGCGGCCGAGGAAGCCGAGCGCCACGAGCAGCACGGCGAGCGCGATCACCGGCCAGTTGCCGGCGCGCACATAGGGCGTTGCGCCGTCGCGCCCCTGCGCCGTGCCGGACAGCACCCCCTCGGTGAAGTTGGGCAGCCTCGCGGCCACGCGGCCGCGGTCGTCGACGATCGCGGTGACGCCGGTGTTGGTCGCGCGCAGCATGTAGCGCCCGGTTTCGAGCGCGCGCATGCGCGAGATCTGCAGGTGCTGCGCCGGCGCGAGCGAGTCGCCGAACCAGGCAACGTTGGAGGCGTTCACGAGCAGGGTCGCCTCGGGGAGCATGCGGATGATCTCCTCGCCGAAGGCGTCCTCGTAGCAGACGTTCGGCGCCACTTTCTCGCCCGCGATCCCGAGGGGGCGCTGGTCGGTGCCGCCGCGCGAAAAGTCGGAGAGCGGCATCTGCATCACGGTCAGCAGCCAGCCGAGGCCGGGCGGAATGAGCTCGCCGAACGGCACCAGGTGGACCTTCGAGTACGTCTGCGGCGGCGACGCGCCGAGGCTCAGCAGGCTGTTGTAGTAGCGGCCGGAGGCGTCGCGCATCGGCACGCCGACGAGGACGTCGCCGCCGTGCGCGCGCGCTGCCGCGGCGAGGCGCTCCAGATACTCGGGGTCGACCGCGTCGAGCATGCGCGGGATCGCGGTCTCGGGCAGCACCACGAGCCGCGCGTTCGTGGACTCGACCAGCCGCGCGTAGGTCGCGAGCGTGCGCGGATAGCGCGCCGGGTCGAACTTCAGGTCCTGGGGGACGTTCCCCTGCAGCAGCGCGACCGAGACGGGCGCGCCGAGCGGGCGCGTCCACTCAAGCCGACCGAGTCCGGCGCCGGCGACGAGCAGCGCGACGACGACCCCGAGCGGCCAGGCGCTGCGCCAGTTGCGATGCCGCGCGGCGAGCGCCAGCGCACCCGCGACGAGGGCGGTCGCGAGCGACAGCGCGAACACGCCGCCGACCGGCGCGAAGCCGGCGAGCGGCGTGTCGATCTGCGAGTAGCCGAGCGCGAGCCACGGGAAGCCGGTGAACATCCACATGCGCACCCACTCCGCGAGCGTCCAGAGCGCGGGCGCGAGCAAGAGCAGGCGCGTCGCGTCGCTGCCGCCGATGCGCTGCATCGCCCAGCACACGAGCGCGGGATAGAGCGCGAGATAGAGGCAGAAGAGCGCGGTGCCGGTGGCGGCGAGCGGCGCCGGCATCATGCCGAAGTCGTGCAGGCTCACGTACACCCACGACACACCCACGCCGAAGAAGCCGACCCCCCAGGCGTAGCCGAGCGCGAACGCTTCGCCGCGCGCGACGCGCGCGGCGAGGAAGAGGAGCAGGGCGACCGAGAGGAGCGCGAGCGGCGCGAGTGCGAGCGGCGCGAATCCGGCGACGGCGACCGCGCCGGCACCGAGCGCCAGCCCGCGCCGGCCCCAGCGCCCGCCGCGCACCGCGGCTTCCGCGCCGCCGCGCGTCACCGCCGCGTCGATCGCGCCCGACGCTTCGCGTCGCGCGCTCACGCCGAGAGCTGCGGCAGGCGCTCGACCTGCAGGGTGTAGAGGCGGCGGCTGTCGGCGCGCAGCACGTGGAAGCGCAGCGTGTCGATGGCCACCGACTCGCCGCGCTTCGGCAGCCGGCCGAAGCGGTTGATGACCAGGCCGCCGATGGTGTCGAACTCGTCGTCGGGGAAGTCGGTGCCGAAGACGGCGTTGAAGTCGGCCACCTCGGTCTGGGCGCGGACGCGGAAGCGGCCGGACTTCTCGCGGATGATGTTGTCCTCGGCCTCGTCGTAGTCGTACTCGTCCTCGATCTCGCCGACGATCTGCTCCAGAACGTCCTCGATGGTCACCAGGCCGGCGACGCCGCCGTACTCGTCGACGACGATCGCCATGTGGTTGCGGTTCTTGCGGAAGTCGGCGAGCAGCACGTTGAGGCGCTTCGACTCGGGCACGAACACCGCGGGACGCAGCATGTCGCGCACGTTGAACTCCTCCTCGCCCGCGTAGTAGCGCAGCAGGTCCTTGGCGAGGAGGATGCCGATCACCTGGTCGCGGTCGCGGTCGATCACCGGGAAGCGAGAATGACCGGTGCCGATGACGAACGGGATGAAGCGGTCGGGCCGCTCGCTCACGTCGATCACGTCCATCTGCGAGCGCGGCACTATGACGTCGCGCACCTGCATCTCCGAGACCTGCAGCGCGCCCTCGATGATGGAGAGCGCGTCGGCGTCGAGGATGTTGCGCTCGTGTGCCGAGTGCAGGAGGTTGATCAGCTGCTCGCGGTCCTCGGGCTCGCGCAGCAGGATCGCGCCGAGACGTCCCAGCAGGCTCGGCTTGCGTTGCCCATCGTCCATGAGTCCCATCGCTTCCTCAGTCGGACGCCAGGCGTCGTCGCCCGCCCGTTCTTTCCGTCCCCCTGACAGGGGGAGGGTCAGGGTGGGGGTGAGCCGGCATACGGGTCGGGATAGCCGAGGCGCGCGAGGATGCGCGCCTCGCGACGTTCCATGCGCGCCGCGTCGTCGTCGCGCTCGTGCGTCCAGCCCTGGAGGTGGAGCGTGCCGTGCACCACGAGATGCGCGTAGTGTGCTTCGAGCGGCTTCGCCTGCGCGCGCGCCTCGCGGGCGACCACCGGCGCGCACAGGACGAGATCCCCGGCGAGGGGCGCCGACCGGCCGCGGACCTCCGTTCCGTAGGCGAAGGTGAGCACGTTCGTGGCGTAGTCGCGACAGCGATAGTCGCGGTTGAGCGCGCGGCCTTCACGCGCGCCGACGAAACGCACCGTGAGCCGCGCCGGCCGCGCGAGCGCCACCTCGATCCAGCGCGCGAGGCGCACGCGCTGCGGCAGCCCCCGGCGGGGGACGGCGTACTGCACGCTGAGGTCGAGTCGCCCATCGCTCATTCCGGCTCGCGCGCGTCGCGTTCGTAGGCGTCGACGATGCGCTGCACCAGCGGATGGCGCACCACGTCCTCGGACTTGAAGCGCGTGAAGGCAATGCCGCGTACGTCGGTCAGGATGCGCGTCGATTCGATCAGACCGCTCTTCTGGCCGCGCTGCAGGTCGATCTGCGTCACGTCGCCCGTCACGACCGCCTTGGAGCCGAAGCCGATGCGGGTGAGGAACATCTTCATCTGC
>Ga0209254_10000659_pt1 | contig 29177 bp, 22 predicted proteins | sample FrelakmetDIP11DI_FD_187148 | JGI IMG/M metagenome (GOLD analysis project Ga0209254, IMG submission 187148) | Freshwater lake sediment microbial communities from the University of Notre Dame, USA, for methane emissions studies - DIP11 DI (SPAdes)... | ecosystem: Environmental > Aquatic >... | reverse complement strand
CGCGCGCTTTAATGAGGAAGCAGAAGCGATCAGGTCCCGGATACGAACTCAATAAATGATGCACTTCGCCCACGCGTGAAGCATCGAGCGTGCTGTCACCCGATCGAGAGATCACGACTTTCGCCATGCGGTATGGCTCGGTCAGCGCGCCATAGTCTTTGCCGTTGCCAGCGTGGCCTCGGCCATCGCCGTTTTTCTTGGGCGCAGGCTCAGGCTGAACAGCTTGATAGGTTGCCGCCGGTTCGGCGACTTGCATGACTGGCACGCTCGCGGTGAGCTCCTGCTTCACGACTGCGGCAAGCGGTTCGGCCGTGCGGCCTCGGTAATCGGCGGTTGATTCGGCCAGCGGGTTGTCGTGCTGTGGAATGCCAAAGTCTTCGACCGGCGCGACGTTGGCGATGGGATCATCCACGTCAGGAATGAAAACCTCTCCGGCAAACGGATCGTCGCCGAAGAAAACCTCATCGCGAACTTCAAAGTGATCCTCAACAGCAGGGCGAGTTGTTGATTGTTTGCTGTTGGCGGGTCGCTGATTGGTGGCCGCCGGGGATTGGCCGTTGATTTTAGGCGATTGATTACCGGCTGCGGCTGGCCCCTTCACCGGCCTGGCAGGTGCGACCTGAAAAGGAGCACCTTGCTCCTTGCCGACGTGTGGCTTCTGCGCACCATTCGCTGAAGCCAACTTGTTAATCGGCGGCTGGCCGTTGTTCCCCGAACTCTGATCTCTGATCCCTGATCCCTTCTTATCAGGAATCGCGCTCATCACTTGCGGCTTGTCCGTGGCCGAGTCCAGCAGAATCTTGGCGACCTTGCCCTTGCCGTCGATGGTGCCGCGCACGAGAACGATCTTGTCCTTCTGCCACAAATCCTGCGTCTGTTTCCACGTCCGCGGAAAAGCGAGACACTCGTACGTGCCCTGCACGTCTTCGAGTTGGATGAAGCCCATCATGTCGCCCTTTTTGGTTTGAATGGCGCGGGAGCTAATCACGGCGCCGATCATCACCGCTTTGTGGCCGTCCAAGTCTTCATTCAATTCGGCGCTGGTGTGCGTGATCTCACTTTGCAGCTGCGCCAGCGCCTGCGCCACGGGATGTTCGGACACATACGCGCCGATGAGTTCCTTCTCCCACGCCAGTTTCTCGCGCAGCGGCACATCGCTGATGTTGGGCAGCGGGCCGATCGTTTCCGTTTCAGAGGCGTCGACCATGCCGCCGAACAGCGTCATCTGTCCCACATCCTGCGCGTGATGCGCCGAGCTGCTGAGGCCCATCATCCGATCGACCATCTGCAGCAGCGGCGCGCGATTGCCGAAGTTTTCCAATGCGCCGACTTTGATCAGCGCTTCCAACGCGCGGCGATTCACCGATCGCAAATCGACCCGGCGGCAGAAATCCTCCAGGCTCTTGAACGGGCCGGCCGCCAAGCGAGCCTCGCGGATCACGCTGACCGGCCCTGCGCCCACGCCCTTGATCGACGCCATGCCAAAGCGGATGGCACGCTGGCCGTTGGGCTGCGTCTCGATCGTGAAGTCGAGATCGCTGTGATTCACCGCGGGCGGCAGCACGTCGATGCCCATGCGGCGCGCCTCGATGATCAGCAGCCCGATCTTTTCGACGCTTTGCTCCACCGTCATCAGCGCCGTCATGTATTCGACGGGATAATGCGCTTTGAGGTAGGCCGTCTGGCAAGTCATCACCGCATAATCGGCGGCGTGCGCTTTGTTGAAGCCGTAGCGCGCAAAAAACTCGATGTCGCCATAGATCGCTTCAGCCACCGCTTGATCGATGCCGTTCTTCACCGAGCCGGTGATGAACTTGGCCCGGTGCGCATCGATCTTCTCTTTGATCTTCTTGCCGACGGCCTTGCGGATTTCGTCCGCTTCACCGGGCAGATAACCGGCCAACTGCACCGCAATCTGAATGATCTGCTCCTGATAGACGATGATGCCGTAGGTCTCATCGAGAATCGGCTCCAGTTTCGGGTGCTTGTACTCCACCGGTTCCACGCCGTGCAGGCGCTTGACGTAGGTGGAGATGTATTCCATCGGGCCGGGGCGGAACAGCGAGATGCCGGCAATGATATGCTCGAACTTGCTGGGCTTCATCTCCATCAACATGCGGCGCATGCCCGCACCTTCCACCTGAAACAGGCCCAGCACATCGCCGCGCGACATCAGCTGAAAGGCGGCGTGATCGTTGACGGGAATATTGTTGAGGTTCAGCTCGACGCCGTGATTCTGCTTGATTAGATCGCAGGCTCTGCGCATGACAGTCAGCGTAGCCAGCCCCAGAAAGTCGACCTTCAGCAGCCCGATCGATTCGACGACGCCCATTTCGAACTGCGTGATCGATTCAAGCGAGTTGTCGCTCTCCTTCGTCGGGCGAGCCAGCGGCGTGTATTCCACTAACGGCCGATCGGAGATCACCACCCCGGCGGCATGTGTCCCAATGTTGCGCACTGTGCCTTCCACGGTCTGCGCCGTGTCCAGCAGCGACTTCACCCAATCGGTAGAATCATACAGTTCCCTGAGCTCGGAAATCTGCTCGATCGCTTCGCCGATCTTCACGGGCTTGCCGGGCACGTTGGGTACCAGCTTCGCCACCCGATCGACGTCGGGCAGCGGCACATCCAGCGCGCGGCCCGTGTCGCGAATCGCCGCGCGCGCGCCCAGCGTGCCGAACGTGATGATCTGCGCGACTTTATCCTTGCCGTACTTGTTGACGGCGTAGTTGATCATCTCCGCGCGCCGGTCATCCGGGAAGTCCATATCGATATCGGGCATGGAGATGCGGCCCGGATTCAGAAAACGCTCGAAGATGAGATTGTTGGGCAGCGGATCAAGAGTAGTGATGCCGCTGGTATACGCCACGATCGAACCCGCGCCCGAGCCGCGAATATTCCACCAAATGTCCTGCTCTTTGGCAAAGCGCGTCAGGTCAGCAACGATCAGGAAGTAGGTATCGAAGCCCATCTTGTGGATGACTTCCAGTTCGTAGTCGAGGCGTTTGCGAATGTCCGGATCATGGGCGCGATCGCCATAGCGCAGCACCAGGCCCTCTTCACATTTGCGGCGCAATTCTCGATCGGGCGTGATGCCCTCGGGCAGAGTGAAGATCGGCAGGTGGTAGCCCTTGCTGCTGAGATCGACGTTGCACATCTCCGCGATCTCCAGCGTGGAGGTCAGGGCCTGCGGCACTTCGCCGAATAACGCAGACATCTCCGCGTAGCTCTTCAGATAGTATGAGTTGTCGGTCATGCGCATACGGTCCTGCTGCCGGACCAGCGTGCCCGTGCCGATGCACAACATGATGTCCTGCGCGGGCGCATCTTCCTGCCTAATGTAGTGCGCGTCGTTGGTGGCGACGGGCCGCACCCCGAACTCTTTAGCCAACTGCAGCAAGTGCCGATTGATGTTGACGAGTTCGGGGAAGCCTTCGTGCAGCTGCAACTCGACGAAGAAGCGCTCGCGCCCAAACACGTCCAGGTACCAGCCCATCGCTTTGCGCGCCTCGTCGATCTGCCCATCGGCCAGGTAACGCGGAATCTCCGCCGCGCCGCAACCGGTGGTGACGATGACGCCTGCGTTGTATTGCGCCAGCACCTCTTTATCGACGCGCGGGCGATAATAGTAACCTTCCAGCTGCGAGATGGTCGCCAGCTTCAACAGATTCTGATAACCCGTCTGGGTCTGCGCCAGCAGCAGCAGGTGATACGGGCTTTTGTCCTTCTGTGGATCACGATCGGTGCGCGCGCGGCGCGCCAGATAGCCTTCCATGCCGATGATGGGCTTGACGCCGGCTTTCTTCGCCGCGTTGAAGAAATCGATCACGCCATACATCGCACCGTGATCGGTGATCGCCACAGCGGGCTGCCCCAATTCCTTGGCGCGCGCCACGATGCGATCGACTTTGCTTAAGCCGTCGAGTACCGAGTATTCACTGTGTACGTGCAGATGAACAAATGACATTGTCACTATCCAATCAATGAGAAGAGGAAACCACGAAGAACGACGATACCGCACTTGCAACAGCGCGGCTGATTATAGCCAACTACCCATCCGCGTCAAGACACAAACCCGACAACGAATTGGGAACGGGCCGAATCTTTAAGCAAGTGTTCTATTCGTTTCAATCAGCTGTGAGTTTACCACATCTGAGTAACGAATGAACAGCCGCTTCGCGTAAACGTTGTGAGCACTGGTATAATATCCAAACGGGATGAAATTTAACTTTTATTTTTGGCGTAATTCGGGCATACTCAGCTTTATAAATTCCAAGTGCGGCGAGGTTCCGAGTGATCCAAATCGAATTTACCCCCGAAGAAATTGATGTACTCGAGCTCGAACGCTATCACCATCCCGACCCCAAAGTTCAGAGGAAAATGGAGGCACTCTATCTCAAAAGCCAGCAGCTCGCGCATCAGGACATTTGTCGGCTGTGTCGTATCTCTGAACCCACCCTGGTCACCTACTTGAAGCACTATCAAGCAGGCGGGATCGAACAGCTAAAAAAAACGGGGATACGGGCCCAGTTAGCGCATTGGACGCACACGCTGCGTCGCTGGAAACCTATTTCAAAGACCACCCGCCGCGCACGGTAGCGGAGGCGCAACAAGCCATCCAAGCGCAAACCGGCATCGAACGCAGCCCGACCCAAGTCCAGGCCTTCCTGAAACGGCTCGGGATGAAATGCCGAAAGGTCGGCTATGTCCCTGGGCGCGCGGCCAATCCCGACAAGCAGGCGGAACAAGCGGCCTTCCAAGCCCAAGAATTAGAGCCGCGGTTGGCCGAGGCCCAAGCCGGCAAACGCCGGGTGCTGTTCATGGATGCCGCGCACTTCGTGTTGGGCGCCTACCTGCCCATGGTCTGGTGTTTTGCCCGATTGTTTATTGCGTCGCCTTCGGGGCGCCAACGCTTAAATGTGCTGGGGGCTGTTGATGCGGTGACGAAAGAAATCTTCACCTCACCAATGAAACCTACATCAATGCCGAGAGTGTCTGTCTCTTGCTCACCAACATCGCAGCGCGCTATGCCCGTGAGACGATTACGATCGTCCTGGATAATGCGCGGTATCAAAAATGCGACTTGGTGTTGCGCCATGCCGCCCAGCTGGGCATTGAACTATTGTTTTTACCGTCCTATTCGCCTCATCTGAATTTGATTGAGCGGCTTTGGCGGTTTGTGCGCAAAGAGTGTTTGTAGTCCAAATACTATCCGAAGTTCGATGGATTCAAGCAAGCTCTGACCGCGTGTATCCAAAATGCCCATACGAAACACCGTGACGAGTTGGAAACTTTGTTAGCGTGGAACTTTCAGTCGTTCGAAAAAGTTAAAATCTCAACCGTTTAGAGTATAATATCCCTCCAGAATCAACAACCCAAAATTCCACATGCCCGAACTACCCGAAGTCGAAACCCTTGTCCGCCGCTTGCGTGAGCCAGTGATCGGACGAACCATCAAAGAGGTGACGATCACTTGGAAGCGCACCGTGGCCCGTCCTGCGCCGAAGGAGTTTGCGCGGATGCTGCGCGGTTGCACCGTGCAGTCCATCGATCGGCGCGCGAAGTATCTGGTGTTCACACTGGTAGGGGCAGGTCTTACGCCTGCCCAGGGCGACCGCAGACCCGCTCGCTCCGCTCGGAGCGCTACGCGGGGTACGCCCCTACATTTCCTATTGATTCACCTCAAAATGAGTGGCAAACTAAGCGTAGTGGAGAAAGAAGCGCCGCTGGAGAAGCACGATCGAGTGATATTCGATCTCGATAACGGACTGCAGCTGCGGTTCAACGATGTGCGCAAATTCGGCAAGATGTGGGCGGTGATCGATCCCGATGAGGTTACCGGCTCGATCGGGCCGGAGCCGCTGGCCGCCGACTTCAATTTGCCTAAATTCCGGGCGTTGGTACAATCAAGGTCGGGCGTCATCAAGCCGCTGCTGCTCAATCAGACCTTTCTGGCGGGCGTGGGCAACATCTACGCCGATGAGTCGCTGTGGCTGGCGAAGATTCATCCGCTGCGCAGGGCCGATAGCTTATCGGATGCGGAGATTGCCACATTGTATCGATCGATCCGCAGAGTGCTGCGGAAAGCGATCGAGGATCAGGGCACCGATGCGGGTGATGGCGTGATCGAGGGCGATTACCAGCCGCGTGTGTATGGGCGAGAAGGGAAACCGTGCCAGCGCTGTCATCAGCCATTGCGCAGGATCGTCGTAGGTCAACGAGGGACACACTTCTGCTCCCACTGTCAGCCCAAGCATTACCGCAGGCCGAAGTGAGGCAGTGATTAAGCGAGGCCAGTATGACGGTTGAACGTTTTGTTCCGATAGTTGCCATCATCGGCATTGCCCTGCTGTTGGTGTTGATCGGCGTGATCCTCGCTCTGCGTCAACGCACGAAAACTCCCGCGGCGCATAAAGCTGTGGTTAGTGACAAACCCGCGCCTGAGTGGGTGAAAGGCATTGCGGGAACGACCGGAAAGGCCCTGACGCGCACCTCGGCCACCAATTTTCCGGCAGATGCCATCCTCGTCCTGCGCGATCCGGTATCGAGCGAATGGCTGGTGGAAGTCAACGGCATGCGGTACAACAACTTGAAAGACATTCACGACGACCGCGCGGCGAGCAAAGTGCTGGACGCCCTGAGCGGCCTGCAGCGTTTCGCCGGAACCATTCCCATCGTCAAACCCGAATTGAAAGCGCCGCTGACCGGCACGACCTCCACCCCGGCGACGCCCGCGAAGAATATTGAGCCAAGCGTGGCCCAGGCCATGACAAAGGGCAGCGCCGCGATTTCAACCGCTCTGTATCCTGCGCCGCCCAACAGCATTCTCGATCAGATCGAGAAAATCTTGCAGCACAACCTGATGCGCTATCCGGAGTTCGCCGAGCGCAAGATCCACGTGGGCGCGGCCGCCGACGGCAGCTTGCTCATCGAAGTGGATCGACAGTTCTATCAAGACGCCGACGAAGTGCCCGACCTCACCATCCGCGGAGTGATCAAGGCCTCCATTCAGGAATGGGAGCGATCCACCTAAAAAGCACGGGCTGGTTTTGAAGCCAGCCCGCACTGTGTCTTTCACAACCACGCATCAAACTCGCCTAAGATCAATCTTTCCAAGTGCTGCTTGGCTTCCGGCGGCAGGAACGCGGCGCGAATCGAATTGCGGGTGCACATCCGCAGGTCGCGCAGCGTGACGCCCAGGCCCATCATCGCCACCATATACTCGTCGGTCAGGCTGGTATCCGATATGCTGGGATCGTCCGTATTGATGGTCACGTTCACGCCCAGCACGTATAGATCGCGCAGCGGATGCAGACCGAAGTTGTCCACGACGCCCGTCTGCAAGTTGCTGGTGGGGCAGATCTCCAACGCCACGCCCTGCTGGCGCAGCAGCTGCACCACTTTGGAATCCTCAATCGAGCGAATGCCATGACCGATGCGCTGCGCGTGCAGGACTTCCACCGCTTCGCGCACATTTTCGGCGCCGCCTGCTTCGCCGGCATGAATGGTGATTCCCAGGCCGTAATCAGCCACACGCCCAAATAACGGCGCGAACGGCGCCGCCGGGTAATGAACTTCGTCACCCGTTAAATCCACGCCGACAATGCCCCGATCGCGATAGGCAATGGCCACCTCGATCACCTGGCGCGCCAGATCGATACTATCATGGCGCACCACAGCGCACAACAGGCGGGCCATGACACCGGTTTCCGCCTGTGCTTGTTCCACCGCCTCAATGACCCACTCCGTTACCTCGTGCAGCGGAAAATTCTGGGCGTGCGCCAGCGCCGAGGGACTGAACCGCAGTTCCAGATACTTCACGTTGTCCGTGGCCGCATCCACCACTGCTTCGTATGCCACACGCTTGACCGCTTCGCGTGTCGTGTAAAAGCGGCGCAGCAATTTGAATTTTTCCAGAAAGCGGTGAAAGCCCGGTTCTTCGTCGGTGAACTGCACGTAGGGTCGCAGCTGCTCGAGGTCGTAGCTGGGCAGATCAATGCCGTGCTCCTGCGCAATTTCGGCCAGCGTCTCCAGCCGCAGTGAACCCTCCAGATGCCGATGCAGATCGACCTTGGGCAGCGCGTGCAGCAACCGCCTCAATTCAAGGGTCGATCTCGGCATTGTGCGGGACGGTGTCATGACTAAAGGATCAAATCAGCTGCTCGATCTGGCCGCGGCTTCACCCGGGCGTTTCTCTGCCAGCCCGATCGATTCTACGCCGCTAACCGGTTCTGGCCGCGGCCTCACGTGGAGCCTGAGTCTTGGGCAGCGTGAACGCAAAAGCGCTGCCTGCGCCAACTTCGCTTTGCACCCAGATGTGCCCCCCATGCGCCTCCACGATGCGGCGTGCAATCGCCAGGCCTAATCCTGCGCCGCCGAAGCGGCGGGTGGCTGAGCCATCCACCTGATAGAAGCGATCGAACACCCTCTCCAGTTTATCGGTGGGGATTCCCACGCCGGTATCCTGCACGTCCAGCTGGATCACGTCGCCGGCGTCTTTCACTTCGATCACGATGGTGCCGCCGCGCGGACTGAATTTGATGGCGTTCCCCAGCAGGTTATCAAACACTTGATTGATACGATCACGATCGACGGGAATCAACGGCAAGTCGGTCCCGCCTTCCAGGCGCAGGGAAATGCCGGCCGTTACAGCGGCAATCTCACAGCTTTGCAGGGCCAGGCGCGCCATCTCGCGCATGTCCTGCTGGGAAAATTGCAGGGATTCCCATTCGACCTGCTGCAAATAAATGATGTCACTCACCAGGCGCGTCAAGGCATTGGTCTTATCCGACACAATCGTCAGACTCTCATGCTGTGCTTCGTTGAGCTGCCCCATGTCTTCTTCCAACAACAGCTCCACGTAGCCCTTGATAAAGGTCAAGGGCGTGCGCAGTTCGTGTGACACGTTCTGCACCAGTTCATCTTTCAGTTTGTCGACTTCTTGCAGCTCTTTGTACGCCTGTTCCAGCTTGGCGGCGCGCTCTTCCAGATCGGTATACAGCTGCGCGTTCTCGATGGCGGCTGCAGCTTGCGCAGCGGCAATGGTCAAAGTACGCTTGTCGTCCTGCTTGAACGCATCAGGAATTGCTTGATCGATCGCCAGGGTGCCAATGACGCGATCCTTCACCATGAGCGGCACGACCAGCAGTGAGCGCACCACCGGATCGAAGAAGATAAAGTCCGGCAAGCTGCTGGCATCGGGCACGTAAATGGGTGTGGCGGTGGCGGCCACCTTGCCGCTGATGCCTTCTCCCACTTTGAGCTTGGCGGCTTGTCGCCACTTCGGCTGCAGACCAGCCGCTGCACGAATCTCCAGGGTCTGCGTTTCGGGATTCAGCAGGGAAATGCTGACGCCGCGGCAATGCAGCACCTCTTTCAGCGTCGCCACAATGGAATCCAGCAGCGGCTGCAGATCGATACTGGTGGTCAGCTGCTCCGCAAGTGCGTACAGGGTCGACACCTCGGCCAGGCGCTGCTGCGTTTCTTCATGCAGGCGGGCGTTTTCAAGCAGCGCCGCCAGCTGGCCGGCCAGCGTCTCCAGCAGGCGCTCATCGTCCGGCGTAAACGCATTCAGGCTCGAGCTTTCGACATTCATCACGCCCACCAGCCGATCGGCGGCCACCAGCGGCACGGCCAGTTCCGATCGGGTCTGGTCGAGTATGGGCAGATAACGCGCGTCCTGCTGCACGTCATTGAGCAGAGCCGACTGCCTCGTCTGCGCCACCCAGCCCACCAAGCCTTCGCCCAGCTTCACGTGCAAGTTCGGCGCACGGGGATCAAACCCGTAGCCCGCGCGCGTGTGCAGCTGCTGGGTATCGGCGTCGAACAGGATGAATTCGAAAGTTTCAAAACGCAGGCTGCGCTGGATCACTTCCAACACTCGATCGAGCACCTGGCCCATATTCAGTGAAGACGTACCGGCGCGGGCCGCTTCAAACAGAATCGAGATCTCGGCCAGGCGGCGGCGCGTTTCTTCCAGCAGCTGGGCATTCTCGATCGCCACCGCTGCCTGACTGGTGAAGATCTCGGCCAGGTCGATCTCACCTTCGCGGAAACGGCGCGGAACCGATCGGCTGTAGACATCCAGCGCGCCGATCAAACGCCCGCGGCTGACGATGGGCGCACGCATGACGCTGCACAGATCTTCTGCGTCAAAGAGCTGGTGCTGTTCCCCGCTCGCCTCTATCGTGCGCAAATCGGAAATCAACTGCGGCTCGCCATTCGCTCCCCGGCCGGAGGCTTCGATGGTCCAACCCAGCCAATCAGGCTTGATACTGAGCCGCGGCACAAAATTCGCCGAAAGTCCGCGACTGGCTCGAATGCGCAGCATCTGGTCGGCGGGGTCCAGCAGCAACAGACTGGCCGCCGGCGTACTGAATGTGCGCGTGGCTTCCTGCACGATCAGATCGAGAAGCGTGTTCAAGTCCAATTCGGCGGCAATGGCAGCGGCGCTGGCTTGCAGACGTTCCATTTGCTCGCGGCGCTGACGTTCGGCAGCAAACAACTTGGTGTTTTCCAGCATCACCGCCCATTGGCCGGCAATGGTCATCAATAAGCGCTCGTCGCTGGAGGTAAAGGCGTTGAAGCGCGGGCTTTGCAGATCGATGGCGCCAATCACGCGCTCACCCACACGCAACGGGACGCAGAGTTCCGATCGGGTGGAAGTAATGCCCGGCACATGGCGCGGATCCTGCAGCACGTCCGGCACATTGATCAGCAGGCCCTGGGCGATCGACCAGCCCACGATGCCATCGCCCACTTTGATGAAGCGGTGGCGCTCGTACTCGGCCTGCAAACTGGATGTGGCAAACAGGTGCGCATAGTCGCCTTCGTCGTTCACCAGGAACAGGCCAATGTATTCAAAGCCCAGCGAACGCTGCAGCGCTTCGACCGTATGCCGTGTGACCAATTCAAAATCCAGCGAGGCCGTAGCCGCCAGGGAAAGCTCGTGCAGCGTGCGGATCTCTTCCAGCTGCCGCTTGGTCTGCTCAAACAGCCGGGCATTGCTGACCGCGATGGCCGCCATGTCCGAGAGCAGCGTCAACACGCGTGTTTCATCGGCGGTGAAGGTGTGCTGCGCCAGGAACGATACGGCAAAAACGCCGATGACGCCGTCGGGGCGCTTGAGCGGGAAGGCCGCAACCGAGGCGACAGCCAGGTGTGCGCGATATGCTAGATCACTATTCACGTCGTTAAGCACGACGGGGGAACCTTCCCGGAAGACGCGCCAGGTCAGGCTGTCCGCTTCGGCATAGGGGATCACGGGTTCGCGCACACCATCTTTGCGCAGCACCGCGCCAAACACCAGCTCATTCTTGTCGGGGTCGTAAAGGAAGATGTGGGTGTAGTCGGATTGGATGAGCGCCAGAGCGTTCTGAGCAATCGTGTCCAGCACCGACCACAGGTCGAGCGAAGCAGTCACGCGCAGACTCACATCTTGCAGCGCGGTCAGTTCGGCTACACGCTTGCTGGCCTGATCGTATAGCTCGCCATTATTGATGGCGATCAATAGCATGTCGGCCAGCGATTGCATGATGTCGGCGTCTTCCGCCGAAAAGGCTTGTACCTCAGTGTGTTCAATGTCGAGCACACCGACGACAGCGGAGCCGCGCTTCATGGGCACAGCTAATTCCGATCGGGTGTGATCAAGCACCGCCTGAACCGGGGTGACGTAGCGCGAGTCCTGGCTCACATCCGGCACGTTCACGATCTCTCCAGTGCGCGCCGCATAACCCACCAGGCCTTCCGCCAAAGCCTGGCGAACCGCGTGCGAGCCGATCAATTGCGCCTTGGTACCAGCAATCGAGCGCAACAGCAAATCCTGGCGATCGGGATCGACCATGAAGACGGCCACTGAATCGTACCCGAACTTCTCACAGATCGACCGTGTGATGCGCCGGAAGCGTTCGGACATATCCAGCGTGGTCAGCACATCACGCGCCACTTCATTCAAGAGCGCCAGCTGCTGCGAGCGGCGCGTCACGCGTGCAAACAACTGCGCGTTGTCCAGGGCCACGCCAATTTGATCGGCAATGGACGTGATCACTTCGATCGACTGCGGGGCAAAGGTGCGCGGCTCGTAGCTCATGACGCCCAGCACGCCCACGACGCGTCCGCGCGCGCGCATCGGCGCTAAGGCCATGGCGCGCACACCTTCCTCGCGCACCCGCGGCACCGCCAGCCGGGTTTCGTTTTCAAGGCTGCCCGTCACAATGACTTCCCCCGTGGTCACGGCCTGGCCGGACAGCCCCTGACCCAGACGCACATGCATGTTATCGGCCAGGTCCTGCTGCCGCCAACCGCGATGCACCCGGATGACCAACTCCTGCGCTTCTTCATCCACCAGACTAATGGCGCCGGCCTCAAAGCCCACAACTTCCAGCGCCTTGTCCAAAGCGGTGCTCAGGGTCGTTTCCAGGTCAAGTGACTGGCTGACCGTGGCCGACACGCTATTGAGCGCCGCCATATGATCGGCACGACGCTGCACTTCAACATACAGGCGGGCGTTCTCAATAGCCGCCGCGGCCTGCGTGGCAAAGGCATACGCCATCCGAATGTCTTCCGTGCTGTAGACATGGGGCTGATAATTATCGACATTCAGGATGCCCAGAATTTCATCTTTGCGGCGGCTAAATAACGGCAAGCCCAACCAGGAACGAACAGGAGTGTCGTCTGCCAGGCCCAACCAGCGCGGATCCGATTCTGTATCGGGAATATAGATGGGACCACGGGCCTGTAGCAGCGAACGAGTAGTCGGCAGATCGTTAACGTGCTCGTCCAGGGCTGTTTCCTGATGCGCGGCCAGGCCACGGGTCATGACCAGGCGGTAGCGGCCCTGCTCATGGAGCAAGAGGGATGCGCTGTCGTACGGCACCACGTCTCGCAACCGATCAATGATCGCATCAAGGACCGCGTTCAAGTCCAGGGTGGAATTGACGACAGTCATCACTTGCTGCAAGGTCGCCGTGGTGCGTTGCTGGCGCGCCAGAGAAAGATCGGCGTCGGAAGCATCCACTGGCCGCAGCACCAGGTGGATAGCCGCCACCCGCCGCTCTTGCATCAGGGGACGCCCGGCAAACTCGACGCGGCGCGCGCCCAGAGCCACGCTGACCGGTTGAGATGGAGCAGCCAGATCGAGCAAACCGCGCGACTCAAGACGTTTGGTCGTAATTTGCCGCAACAATTCCTGCCAACGCGGGTGCGAGTAGCTTTCGAGGAAGTCTTCAAAAGGCTGGTGTTGCAACTGAGCCGATGTCGCCGCGCCCAGGAGCTCTAAGGCCGGAGGGTTGGCCGCCAACACGCGGCCCTGGCGATCGAGCACCAGGGTCGGCCCGGCTTGCGCAAACAAGAACGACTCAGCGTCAATCGACGGCGGAGCCGCGGGCGGTGTTTGTTTACGTGCAGGCCGCTGGACTTCGCTCACCGATCATGCTCCCGAAACAGCCATCCCCAGTAGCGTAGCACAATGACCAATGCCATGACCGCCGCTACGACCAGCGGCACAGTATGGCCAATGACGTACAGCCACTCGCTCAAGATCAGATCAGGCGCCGTCGATGGCGCGGCACGCAGGTTCAACGCTACCCACTCACATCCGAGCGAGACAAACACTAGTGCTATCGCGACATACAGCCAGCGATAGTAGGGCTTCATTTTCGTCACAGCGCCCAGCCTGCGGCTGAGCGTCGCAAAGATGTACAGCAGATACACGATCGCGATGGAGGCCACGAGCGTGGCCGGTATCGTCAAGATCGTCACGATCGGCTCCCAGTCATCAAGCGCAAGAGATTGTACCCCAACCCGATCAAGCTGGCGCCGCCCAACAGCCATAACACATCGCTCACCAGGTTTGCGCCGCCGACGAAGAGCACATTGATAAGAGCGGCAGCAGCCAGCAGCGCGAGCGGTACGCCAAACCACTGGTAACGCGAACGGCGTCTCGACGTGACCTGGTAGAAGCGCGCGATGCGATAGAGCACTACAATCAGCGCACAGACCACCCCCCAGGCGATCAACAATAGGACCGCATTCACCGTTGCCATACACACCCGCCATCCTAGCGGCGCACAAACGCTTCCACAAACGAGTCGGCCATGCGGCGCGGGCTGCCACTCATGATTCCTTCGCGCCCTTCAAATCTGGACTGCACCTCAATGCCATTGCGCGTGATCTCGTATTGGCGAATGTCCTTGGCGTGATCGCTGCCGCGCAGTTTCAGCACCACTAATGCTTTGCGAATGGCGCTTTCGATTTCCACGTAACGCAGCATCAGATACGAGTCGGCCACAAAAGCCACATCTTCCTCCGGGCTTTCCAGCTCACCAATCAGCGCGCTGCTTTCACGTGTCAACAAGCTGGTCAAGCCCTCCCGCTTCAGGGAGTTGATGAAGCCATACAGAATGCCGCGCCGCGCCACCGGATCGTCGCTCAACCGATCGAAATGGGAGAGGCTATCCACCAAAATCCGCTGGGCGCCGATTTCCTTAATCATAGCTTGTATGCGCCCATCGACGCCACCCAGATCGGAGTAGCTGACCTCCGGGCTGGTCATGATGACCCGTAACTTGTTCGCCTGCTCCAGCGCGCGAAAGTCCCAGCCGAAGTTAGCGGCATCTTCGTAATACTGCTGCGCAAACTCCTCAAATGTCAGAATCAGCCCGGGCTGATCGAACTGCGTGATGCCGCCGTAAATAAACTGCATGCCCAGCGTCGATTTGCCGGTGCCGGGCGCGCCTTCCACCAGATTGGCCGACTGGCTCAAAAAGCCGCCGCCCAACATTTCATCCAGACCGGTAATGCCGGTTTTAACTCGCTCCATGGTTCTTGCTCCACCGGACACGACCAGCGAACCACTGGCCTGCCCGTCAGGCTGGCAGATCCCTTGCCTGCTTAGCGCGTGCCGCGTATCAAATGGTAGATCGCCTTGACGCGAAACTGCCGATCATCACTGGCCGAGACAAAATGTTTGATCTTCTCGCGAATTCGGGCATCCTTGGTCAACGAATAGACCGTCAGCGTGCCACTGGCATGTTGCTCCAGCACGCCGGCTTTGACCAGGTCCTCCAGATCGGTCTTGATCACGACCGCATCGCGTCCAATGTAGCGAGCGATGTTATCAAGGGTGTCCGTCGTGTGCGGATTCTCAAAGAAGAAGATCACAAGATCCCATTTGATGAACGAATTCACCGTGGTCTTGAGAAACTCCAGAACCTCGGGATCCATGTCGTCCATCAACCGTCGCGACAGATCGCCGGTGCCGGGCAGCGAAGAACGCCTGCGCGGTTGAGAAGGCTGCCACTCGGGTAACTGATTGGAATCAGAGTCGCTCATTTTCGCTGCTTTGTGGGTGTGCCGGCCTTGGCTCCGTTACCTGCTTTACCGCCCGGCAACGGGGCTGCACCCGGCGCACCATGGCAATGTTTGTACTTCTTTCCACTACCGCACGGGCAAGGATCGTTACGGCCCACCATGTCGTCCGCCACCTTGCGCACCGGCTGGCGGCCCTTGCCACTGCTGCCCGGCGCATTGGTGCTGAGCCGCTTGGGCTGCGGCGTCGGCGCCGATTGAGCCGGTTGAACCCGATAGATGTCGCGCGCGACCTGGCTGCGAATGGAAGTCAGCATATCGTCATACGTTTCGGCCGCTTCGCGTTTGTAGGCCACTACCGGATTCTGCTGGCCGAAGGCGCGCAGACCGATGCCTTCGCGCAGCGAATCCAGATCAGTGAGATGCCGCACCCAGTGATTATCGACCGCGCGCAACAACGTAATGCGCTCGGCTTGCGGCATCACCTCACCCATCTGTTTTTCCTTCTCGGCGTAAGCCTGCTCCGCGTACTTCGCCAACTGCTCTTCAAGCGCGTCCGGTTTCAGGTCGCGCCAATCGTCTGGCGTCAGGCTGGCGGGCAGCGGAATCAAGCCGCGCGCCGCAATCATCAAGCCGCTCAAGTCGTAATCGTCGATCGGACCGGGCGTATGCTGCGCCACCAGCGCGTGAATATCATCATGGATCATGTCCATGATGATGGGTTTCAGATTCTTCTCGCTCAAAATCTTGCGGCGCTGCGCGTAGATGACATTGCGCTGGGTGTTGACCACATCGTCGTATTCCAGCACGTGCTTGCGGATGTCGAAGTTGTAGCCTTCTACGCGCACCTGGGATTGCTCGATCGACTTACTCAACAGCGAATGCTCCAGCGGCTGATCGTCGTCGAACTTGGCCCACTCCATCACGCCCTTGATGCGATCACCGCCGAAGCGGCGCATCAACTCGTCTTCGATCGAGACGTAGAAGCGGCTCGATCCGGGATCACCCTGACGGCCCGCGCGCCCGCGCAGCTGATTGTCGATGCGGCGCGCTTCGTGCCGCTCAGTGCCGATGATGTGCAGCCCGCCCAGTGCCACGATTTTTTCCCGATCGGCCTCCGCCTGCTTCTTCGCTTCCTCGTAGGCCGCGTTCCACTCTTCCGGCGGGACTTCCGTCAGATCGACGCCCTTCTTACGCAGGATTTCGCGCGCGATGCCTTCCGGGTTGCCACCCAGCAGAATGTCCACGCCGCGCCCGGCCATGTTGGTGGCGACGGTTACCGCACCCGATCGGCCGGCCTGTGCAATGTAGACCGCTTCTTTTTCGTGCTCCTTCGCATTCAACACATTGTGCGGAATGCCGCGCCGCTTTAACATGCCGGACAGCATTTCGCTAGTCTCGATCGCCACCGTGCCCAGCAGCACCGGGCGTCCCTGCTGGTTCATGTCCGCTACTTCGTCCACCACGGACTTGAACTTGCCCCCCATCGTCTTGAAGATCATGTCCGGGTTGTCCGCCCGGACCATCGGGCGGTGCGTAGGGATGATCACCACGTCCAGGTTATAGATCTTCTGGAATTCTTCCTCTTCTGTCTTGGCCGTGCCGGTCATGCCCGCCAGCTTGCGGTACATGCGAAAATAGTTCTGGAACGTGATCGTCGCGTAGGTCAGGCTCTCACGCTGAACGACGACGCCTTCCTTCGCTTCGATCGCCTGATGCAGACCTTCGCTGTACCGGCGGCCATACATCAAGCGGCCGGTAAACTCATCGACGATGATGACCTGGCCTTCTTTGACGATGTAGTCCTTGTCGAGCCTGTAAACCACGTTGGCGCGCAAGGCATTATCGAGATACGGAATCCACTCAAAATACTGCGTATCGTACAGGTTCTCCACGCCCAGTATGCGCTCGATCTTCTCGATGCCGCGCTCGGTCAGCGTCACGTTGCGCGTCTTGTGCTCGACGACATAGTCGCCATCCGGCTCTTCCGCATCGTCGTCGCTGGACGGCTGCAAGCGGCGCACCACTTCTGAGAAGCGCACATACAGGTCGCTGCTCTCTTCTGCCGGGCCGGAGATGATCAAGGGCGTGCGCGCTTCGTCGACCAGGATGTTGTCCACCTCGTCGACGATGGCGTAATGCAGGTCGCGCTGCGCGCACTGCGCCAAGTCCCACACCATATTATCACGAAGATAGTCAAAACCAAATTCGTTGTTGGTGCCGTAAGTGATGTCGGCCAGGTACGCATCACGACGTGCCACTGGCCGCAAGTGATTGTAGCGATCGTCCTGCGATTTGACAGTTGGATCGAAGAGAAACGCCGACTCGTGCTGAATCACGCCCACCGTTAAGCCCAACGCGTGATAGATGGGCCCCATCCATTGCACGCCGACCTTGGACAAGTAATCGTTGGGGGTGACCAGATGCGCGCCATGACCGGCCAGCGCGTTCAGATACAACGGCAGGGTGGCGACCAGCGTCTTGCCTTCGCCTGTTTTCATCTCGGCGATTTTGCCTTCGTGCAAGACCGCGCCGCCAATCAGCTGCACGTCGAAGTGCCGCAGACCGATCGTGCGTTGCGATGCTTCACGCACCGCCGCGAAGGCGTGTGGCGTGAACTCCGTCAACGCGGCGTCAACCGCCTTGAAGTATTCCTCCTCGATCTTTTTGACGTCGTAATCCTGCTGCCGTCGCTGGTCCATGTCGTTTTCGGCCTGCGCCGTAGCGCGTGCCTCTTCCCAGCGCTCACGCAAGTCTTTCAGGCTTTCGCGCAGTTCGTCGCGGAACTCCGTTGTTACCTGACGCAGCTCTTCCTCGGACATCGCCCGATATTCGGGCCCCAGCGCGTTGATCTCATCCACCATGGCCTGATACTTCGACAGGGTGCGCTGCGCGGGATCACCGGTAAATTTGGAGACAATTGACTTGAACATCTAACCTCAATTTCTGATCTTTGATCTTTGATTTATGATTGTTACTCGTTGAACATCTGCCCGACCGACATGCCTTCGTGCGTGCGCAGGATCACTTCGCTCAGCAGCGGCGCAACAGACAGCACCGTGAGGTTGGGCAGCCGCTTGTCACCAGGCAGCGGCACGCTGTTGGTCGTGATGATCTCCTGGATAGGCAGTGCGCGCAACCGATCGATCGCCGGCGGCGACAGAACGGGATGCGTGAAGCTGAGGTAGATAGCGCCCGCCCCGTTGGCCTTCAGGATATTCACCGCGCCCGTCATCGATCCGGCTGTATCCACTTCGTCATCGACCAGAATCACCGAGCGGCCCTCCACGTCGCCGATCACCGTCAGTGACTGCGCCCTGGCATCATTGCCGGTGCGCCGTTTCTCGATGAAGGCCATGGGCAGGTTGAGTTTCTGCGCGAAGTTGCGGCCCTTCTTGGCAAAGCCCAGATCGGCCGTGACCACCACGCCCCCGCCCGGCAGACGCTCCAGATGCTTCGCCATCAGATAATCGCTGAGCAGGTGAAACGTGCTGACTTCGTCGCCGGGAATGCTGAAGAAGCCTTGAATCTGCCCCGCATGCAGATCGAGCGTGAGAAACCGATCGGCTCCGGCGGTTTTGATCATGTCCGCCAGCAGGCGCGCGGTAATCGGCACGCGCGGCTGATCCTTTTTGTCACTGCGGCCATAGGCGTAATAGGGCAGCACGGCGGTGATGCGGCCGGCGTTGGCGCGCTTCACCGTATCCAGCAAGATCAGCAGTTCCACAATGTGGTGGCTGACCGGCGCGGTCAGCGTCTGAATCACAAACACATCCTTGCCCCGCACGCTGGCCAGCAACCGCACAAAGATGTTGTCATTGGGAAAGCGGACGATCTCGCGCGGGCTGAGCGCCACGCCCAGACACTCGCCGATTTCTTCGGCCAGATCGGGACACGATGTGCCCGCAAACACACGAATATCGCCATACGTGCGGACGTTATGCGTCATGCTTTGCCTTTCAACTCAAGTGACCCGTGCTGTTCAAGCTGTGAATGTGAAACACGCCCTCGCGCATTTCCACCAGGCTCAACGACGTGTTGCCAAAATGAAACGGATGCCGCCGATTCAGATCCAATCCCAGCATTGCGGTAAGATACACGCCGAATGTGCCGCCATGCGCCACGATCGCTACCTGCTCCGTGGAATACTGCGCGCCAATGTCCTGCATGGCCGACATGACCCGCGCCGCAAAATTGACGCGCCCTTCACTGCCGGCTACCGGCACCGCCCACGGATCCTCCAGCCAGCGATTGGCCAACTCGGGATGATTCTCGGTTACGTCAGCCCAGGTCATGCCGCTGATTGCGCCGAAGTCGTACTCCATCAGGCGCGCGTCTAGCGCCACTGGCAAGTTGAATCTGGCTGCAATCGCCTCGGCCGTCGATCGGGCGCGCAGCAGCGGACTGCTGTAGATCGCCGCGATCGGTTCGCGCTCCAGCCGATCGGCGATGCGCTGCGCCTGTTGCAAGCCGATCTCGTCCAGCTCAATATCGATTTGACCCTGTATGCGGCCGGCCGCATTCCAAATCGATTGGCCATGCCGCACCAAATGCATGAGCGTCATGATAGCAGTTGTTGCGCGGCCGAGTAGGGATCGATCGCGCGGGCCGCCACTTGCTCGATCGTGCGGTTGAGTTCCGCCGGCCCGATGCGATCGAGCAGCCGCTGCAGCAGGGCTTCGCGCAGAATCGTTTCCAACTCGATCGCCGCGCGCACCTTCGCGCGCTGCTGCCCCTCCGGATGATCACTCAAATACGCGCAATGCTGGGCCATCGCGTCGAGCACTTCGGCGATGCCTGTGCTCTCGGATGCGATCGTTTTCAAGATCGGTGGACGCCAGCGATCGGTCGGCGCATCGAGCGGCGCGGCGATGGTCGTCAAGTGCCCGTGGTGCAGCACGCTGGTCGGCGCTTTGCCCAGATCGATCATGGTGTGAAGCGCATTGACCGTGCTTTGTACCCCATCCCGATCGGCTTTGTTGACAACCAGGACGTCGGCGATCTCCAGAATGCCCGCCTTGATCGCCTGTACTTCATCGCCCAGCCCCGGCGCTTCGACCACAATGACGGTATCGGCAGTGCGCGCGATATCGATCTCGCTTTGCCCCGCGCCCACCGTCTCGATCAGAATCAACTGAAAGCCCGCTGCGTCCAGTACCTTCACCACGTCAGTTGTGGCCCGTGCCAGACCGCCCAGACTGCCACGGGTTGCCATCGATCGAATGAACACACCCGCATCGCCTGACAGATCGCGCATGCGAATGCGATCGCCCAGCACGGCCCCCCCGGAAAACGGCGACGTGGGATCGACCGCCACGATACCGACGGTGATCTCAGGGTGATGCCGGCGCGTGTGCTTGGCCAGCTCGCTCACGAGCGTACTCTTGCCGGTGCCGGGCGCACCGGTGACGCCCACGATTTGCGCCTGACCCGTGCGAGGGTAAATCAGCGCCAGAGCCGACCACGCTTCTACTCCGCCATTTTCCACTCGGCTGATCAGGCGCGACAAGGCCCGCCGATCGCCTTGCAGAGCGCGGTCCACCAAAGCCGGAATGGCTTCAGGCAGTCTGGAATTGGCCACGAATGAACTCGACGACGTGATCGGTGTTGGTGCCAGGCCCAAAGACGGCGGCAACACCCGCTTCCTTCAAGGGTGCCACATCTTCATCAGGGATAATTCCGCCCACGAAGACCAGAACATCGTCCAGGCCACGCGCCGCCAGGCACGACACGACGCGTGGCAACAGCGTCAAGTGTGCTCCAGACAGGATGGACAGCCCGACTGCATCCACGTCTTCCTGCAGCGCTGCTTCGGCGATCATTTCCGGCGTCTGCCGTAAGCCGGTATAGATCACTTCCATGCCGGCATCCCGCAAGGCGCGCGCAATCACTTTCGCGCCGCGATCATGACCGTCAAGTCCGGGCTTGGCGATTAAGATGCGAATCTTCTTGTCCATGTGTGCTAACCTTTTTCAGCACGAGACTTTATCGAAAACAGTAGTGCGGGCATCCCAATGCCTGCACACCAACCTATGGTAGAGTGCGTCAGGATTATACAACACGCACGACACCGTCGCAACACTCTACCAGCAATGCGTCGAATTTGATTTACAAATGACCGGGCGTATGCTAGAATCAGCCGCAAATCAAATGCCGCGTTACAACCAATTCAATCTCAATAGGCTATTAACAGCCGGCGCGTCCTACGTGGTAGTGAGCGCGCTGGTGGTGGTCATCTACTTTGGCGTCGCGTATCTGGTCTCGCTTGTCGCCGGATCAGCGCAAATGCTGTTTGCCAATCCCGGTCTGGTGGTGCTGTTTGTGCTGCTGGCCGTGATACTGCTCGATCTTCCCCGCCAGCGCTTGGAGCGCACGCTTGAGCGAATCTTCTTCAAAGGCCGTTACGATACCCAGGCGTTGCTGCAAGACTACAGCCGTCGTCTGACTGAAATGTCGGACCTGACGTCGGTGGTGCAGGCGCTGCGCGAGCAAGTGATGGAATATTTCCGGCTCGATGTGTTGTATGTGTATCTGCTGGACGTGCGCATGAACGCCTTTGTGGCGCAGCCTGATCCCTCGATGCCGCGCCTGCCTTCGACCGCTACGCAGTGGACGTTGGACAGTTCTTTGCCGCGCTGGCTGCGCCATGAGGACGAAGTGCGCTTTCTGCAGCCGGGACATGCCCTGCCAGAGCTACTGCTCCCCGATCAAGCGCGCATTGAAATGATCGGCGCGTTCTTGTACGCGCCACTCATCGGGCATCATCAGCTCAATGGCTGGCTGGCCCTCGGCCCCAAGCCCACCGGACAAATCTATTCAGCCGATGACCTGGCCTTCCTGGCTGCGCTCACGAATCAGACGGCCCTGGCGTTGGAACGTGCGGTCGTATTCGACGATCTGGAGCGCCGCGTCAGCGAATTGAATGCGCTGAGCCGCATTAGCCAGGCCGTCAACTTCACCCTGAACCCCGACGACATCCTGGAACTGATCTACACTCAGACCAGCCGCGTGATTGATACGCGCAATTTCTACATCGCGTTGGCGGATGCCAAGCGCGCCACGATGCGCTTTGCTTTCTACGTGGAAGGGAACGAGCGCCTCTATCCCGATGACGAATGGCCGATCGATACCGGCCTCAGCGGCGACATCATGCGGCGCGGCCAGCCCATCATTACCGATGATTACGTGAAAGAATGCGAGAAACGGGGGTTAAGCGCCGGCGGCAGGCCTGGCCGCGCCTGGATGGGCGTGCCGCTCAATGCGGGAAATGTACCGATGGGCATCATGGTCGTTTCGGACTTTCGCGAGGAAGTGGCCTACAGTCCCGAGCAGCTGCAGATCTTCGCGGCGATTGCGGATCAGGCTGCCAGCGTACTGGACAAAGGCCGCCTGTATCGCGAGACCACTGAACGCGCCCGGCAGCTGGCCGCGTTGAACGAAGTGGGCAGCAGCATCACCAGCACGCTCGATCTACGGACCGTGCTGACCACCATCGTCTCCAAGGCGATGGAACTCCTCAACGCCGAGGCGGGTTCGTTGTTGCTGGTGGACGAGCAGCACGATGAATTGGTCTTTGAAGTGACGTTGGGGCCGGCGGCGCCCGACCTGCGCGGGCAGCGTCTGCCGATGAACAAAGGCATTGTCGGTGCGGCGGCGCAGACACGGCAGCCGCAGATCGTCAACGAGGCCCAACAAGACTCGCGCTGGCTGCGCGACGTGGACCAGAGCACTGCCTACAGCACCCGCGCCCTGCTCGCCGTGCCGATGATCGTCAAGGACAAGGTCACCGGCGTCATCGAGCTGATCAACAAACGCGACATGGACTCGTTCACCGAAGATGATCAGAACCTGCTGACGGCCTTTGCCGTCAATGCCGCGGTCGCCGTCGATAACGCCCGGTTGTTCACGATGACCGATCAGGCGCTGGCTTCGCGCCTGGACGAATTGAGCACGCTGCAGGAAATCGATCGGCAGTTGAACACCTCGCTCGACATTCGGCGCGTGATGGAATTGACGCTGGACTGGGGGCTGCGCGTGATCGGTGCCAAAGCCGGATCGATCGCCTTAATCAACCGCGAAGACAACACGCTGATGCTGATGGCGACGCGCAACTACACTTACGTGCCGCATTCCTTGCCGCTGGACAAAGGTCTGGCCGGTCTGGTCGCGCGCATGGGCCAGCCGGTGCTGGTCAACGATGTCAGCCAGGATAACCGCTACATTGCCGGTTGTCTGGACACCAAAGCTCAACTGAGTGTACCCATCAAGCGCGAGAACGAAGTCATCGGCGTGATCAACCTGGAAAATCCGCGCATTGACGCGTTCAGTATTCTGCATCTGGACTCGGCGTCGCGCCTGGCCGACCACGCCGCTATTGCCATCACCAACGCTCAACTGTATGCCGAGGTGAAGCGCGCCAACGATGCCAAGGGTCGGTTCGTCAGCGAAGTGGCGCACGAACTAGCACAGCCGGTGACAGCCATCAAGGGCTTTAACGACCTGATGGTCAAAGGCATGGCCGGGCCGGTGAGCGATATGCAGAAACAGTTCTTGTCGACGGTGCAGTTCAATGCCGAGCGGCTGAACACGCTGATCAAGGACCTGCTGGATATTGGCCGCATTGAGACCGGCCGTTTGAAGATGGAGACCCGCCCGGTAGCGATCGGGCCGATCATCGAAGAGACGGTCCGCTCGCTGCAAGCGCAGATCGACGAGCGGCAGATGACCGTGGAGCTCCACGTGCCCGATGAGCTGCCCAACGTTTCAGCCGATCGCGCGCGCTTGATTCAGATCCTCACCAACCTGGTCAGCAATGCCTACAAGTACACGCCCACGGGCGGCAGCATGACCATCACTGTTTCGCACTTGAAGGAGATTCAGCCGCGCCTGGCGCCGCGCGGCAACTGGACGCGCACCGATGTGCAGCAGATCAAGCTGAACACGGCAGGCTATTTAGCCTGCGCCGTGAAAGACACCGGCTTTGGCATCGCGCCGGAAGATCAGGCCAAACTCTTTACGCAGTTCTTCCGCTCGCAAAACCCGTCCGTGCGCGAACAGCGCGGCACCGGCCTGGGTCTGGCGATCACCAAAAGCCTGATTGAACTGCAGGGCGGCGCCATCTGGGTGGAAAGTGAAGTGGAGAAGGGCAGCACCTTCTCCTTCAGTCTGCCCATCATCGAAAACGGCGAGCACGAGCTGACCGGCTAGTCGTTGGCCGTTACGGATCGAATGTTGGTACAATGGAGCGCGCGGCGGGATACGTCGGGCGCTATTTGTTTGAATCGATCACTCCCAGGAGCAAGTCATGACTGCTTTCGATCTGAACGCCCTGCACACTTTCATCCTCCGCGCGAAGTCTGCTTCTTACGTGGGCAGCGGCCAGCACTTGCTGCCCTACCGACAGGGATCGCAAGACCTGCAATTCCTTGACGGCGAGTGGGCCTATCACGACAGCTATGTGGGCAACAGCGATTTCATGGGCGTTGAGATCGTCTACTATCAGCGGCAGGTCGTGTGGGGGATGAACTACTTCGGGTACATCCTGCAACCCGATCGGATCACCTCGGCCCAGGCGGGATACGTGATCAAGGTGAGCCTGACGCAGCTGTATCAGTCCGGCCGTTTCCTCGGCGGCTTCGAGCACACCGTCGACGAATACCGCTACGTGGATACTAGTGAAGGCGACGTTCAACTCTTCCACGGCAAGGAATGGATCGAGCGCGACGGGCAGATCGTGTACGAGCTGCTCTATCACGGCGGGTTGATCAAAGGTTAGGCGGCCCAGTGTGTTGTATCCTTGAGGCATCTTTTTCGGAGGTGTGTCATGAGCGATCCATGGAAGCAAACCCAGGATATCCAACCACAGCGCCTGCCGAAGTGTCCCCTGTGCGGTTGTCAGGAATTTCAAAAAGAAGAAGGCCGCCTGGACAGCAAATGGGGTGTGACCAGCCACAAGTTGATCCTGCTGATCTGCCAGCAGTGCCGCTTCGTCATGCACTTCTACGACAAGCGCTCGATCTGGGATTTTGATTAGTTTGATGAGACAGACCGGAAATCATGTTCGCTCAATTCGTGGCACGTCAACTGAGCCACCCATCCGGCTTCATCGGCCAGTGGCTACTGGGTCCGCTGTGGAATCGGCGTAATCGCCCGCTGAATGATGTGTCTCTTGCGCAGCTCGCCTTGCGCGCGGATGATCGCGTACTTGAAGTCGGTTTTGGTGGCGGTTATCTGCTAAGGCGTATGTCGACCATCATTACAGATGGCTTCATCGGCGGCGTCGATATCTCGGCCACGCTGGTGGAGCAGCGCCAGGCGCGCTATCGTGCCTTGATTCAGGCAGGAAAGATGGACTTGAAAGCGGGCACAGCCGTTCGGCTGCCATATCCCGCCGGGCATTTCACCAAAGCCGTCAGCGTCAACTCGATTTTCTACTGGCCCGACATCCCCGGCGCCCTCGCCGAGTTGGCCCGCGTTCTCTGCCTTCAGGGCGGTCTGGTATTGTGCTTCACGAGTAAGGACAGCCTGCAGCAGAAGAGCTTTGCCCGTCACGGCCTGGCGCTCTGCGACGGCGACGATGTGCAGCGCTGGCTGGAAGAAACCGACTTTCGCGAGATCAACGTCACACGCCATGCGGATCGCCATCGCTCGTTCTGGTGTGTGACGGCCCTGAGGAGTCCCGCATGATCAAAACGACTTGGCGCTTGATGCTGATCAGCGTATGTCTCATCGTGCTGACAGGCCTGGCACAACCGATCGGGTTAGCGGCCACCCCCGCGATCGATCCGCAAGCCTGCGCGCCGCTGCCACCGCCGAGCGGCACCATCGTCAACGTTTCCACCGTCTCGCAGTTGGAGAACGCTGTCAACAGCGCCGTCGCCGGAACCACGATCAGAATCGCCGACGGCACGTACAACCTCAACGGCGTGTATCTGCGGATTGATACACCCAACGTCACCTTGCGATCGGCCAGCGGCCAGCGTGAGGCCGTCATCCTCGACGGCAACTACCAGACGACGGAGATCATTCAGGTCGTCGCGTCGAATGTGGTCATTGCCGATCTCACGCTGCGCGAAGCCTACTATCACCCCATCCACGTCATGTCGGGCGACGCCGCGCACGCACTCAACACGCTGATCTACAACGTCCACATCGTCGATCCCGGCGAGCAAGCGATCAAGATCAATCCGGCGGCCGCCGGCTATTACACCGACAACGGCACGATTGCCTGTTCGCACATCGCGTTGACGGATGCGGGGAGGCCACACATTCGCAACAACTGCTACACCGGCGGCATCGACGCGCATCAAGCGCGCGGCTGGATCATTCGCGACAATCTGATCGAAGGCTTTTGGTGCAGCAGCGGTCTCTCGGAGCACGGCATTCACTTGTGGCGCGGCTGCCGCGATACGATCGTGGAACGCAACATCTTGCGGAACAACGCGCGCGGCATCGGCTTTGGGCTGACGACCGATCCTGGTGGACGTACCTATTCCGATAATCCCTGTCCGGCGGCCACCGGCTACGTGGACGATTACGGCGGCGTGATTCGCAACAACTTCGTTTCGGCTAACAGCAGCGGCTTGTTTGCTTCGGAGTACGGCTTTGACTGCGGCATCTGCGTGTGGAACTCGTGCAACGCGCGCATCTTGCACAACACCGTGTACACCACCGATCCGACGCACACCTTCTCATCGATCGAGTGGCGTTTCCCCAATACGACGGCGACGCTCACCAACAACCTGGTCAATGACACCATGCGCGAACGCGACGGCGCGCACGGCACGCAGAGCAACAACCTCACCACCGCGCAGGCGAGTTGGTTCGTCAATGCGGCCACCGGTGATCTGCATTTGCTGGCGACCGCTTCCGCCGCGATCGATGAGGTCACCGCGCCCGCCGAGGTGAGCGACGACATCGATGGTGATCCACGCCCGATCGGTAGTGCGTCCGACATCGGCGCGGATGAGTACGGCCTCCCGGCACCGTCGGCTGTGAACGATCTGCGCATGACGCGCGCCATCGCGTCGAGCACTGTCTTGACGGCGACGCTGCGCTGGACCGCCCCGGTGAATGCGCTGACGACAACGCTGCGCTATTCTGGTACACTCATCACCGCGGCCAACTGGAACAACGCGACATTGCTGACCGGCAATCTATCTGGCACGGCGAACATCTTCACCGCGACGGTTCCATACGCTGGCGGCACGATCTACTTCGCGCACAAAGCGCAAAACAGCACAGGCTGGTCACCGCTGTCGAACAACGCCTTCTGGCCGCAGCGGGTTGTGTACCTGCCGGTCATTCTCCAATAAGGAACAACCATGACTACTTCCGTCGATCAAGCCGTGACCTTGTTTCAACAGGGCTTCAATTGTTCGCAAGCGGTGTGCGCCGCGCACGCCGAAGCGCTGGGGCTGCCCCACGATGCGGCCTTGAAAATTGGCGCAGGCTTTGGCGGTGGTATGGGCCGTCACGGCGAAGTTTGCGGAGCTGTTACCGGGGCGATCATGGTCATGGGGTTGAAGGCCGGATCGATCGAGGCCGCCGACGCCGCCGCCAAAGAAAAAGCCTACGCGCTGACACATCAAGTGATCGAGCAGTTCACAGCGCGCCACGGAACGATCTTGTGCCGCGAGTTGCTGGGCTGCGACATCCTTCAACCGGAAGGCTTGCAACACGCGCGCGACACGCAGGTTTTCAAGACACGCTGCCCGCTCTTCGTGCAATCTGCGGCGGAGATCGTCTCGGCGCTGATCGAGGAGTAGTCATGCGCATCGAACACGTCGCCATCTGGACGCACGATCTGGAACGCTTGCGCCGCTTCTACGAAACGTACTTTGAAGGCCGCGACAACGCCAAGTACGTCAATCCGCGCACACAGTTCGAGTCGTACTTCATCACCTTTGCGGATGGCGCGCGCCTGGAGTTGATGCAGCGTCCCGATGTGCCGCCCTCGAAGAACGATGCCGAGCAGCAGTTCACCGGCTACATTCATCTCGCCTTCTCGGTTGGATCGCGCGAGGCTGTCGATGCGCTGACCGATCGCCTGCGCGCCGACGGTTATCGCATCCTCGACGGCCCGCGCACCACCGGCGATGGCTACTACGAAAGCACCACGCTCGATCCCGACGGCAATCGGATTGAGATTACGGTGTAGTACAACCCTCTCCCTTCCCGTGTCCTGCGAAGCACCCTTTAGGGTCGAAGCGGCGGGACGGCTGGCCGAAGGGAGAGGGTTGGGGTGAGGGTCGAAGCAATCAAAAAGCCGCCCGTGAGATTTCACGAGCGGCTTCGCTGTTTGAGCGAAAAGATGTGAATCGCCGACCCCTACGCAAGCGAATTACATCTATTCTGCATACAGGTTAAGCGTGGATATGCGTCAGATTCATAGTAGAATCAGCCGATTGATGCCGAATTCTTAGCGACAATACATAGCCACGAAACCAACGCTATTATGGCTGGAAGAGCCAAAAAAGAAGGAGTATTTCACTTGCGGGGTTAGTCATCAATGAGCTAAAAACGCATAAAAGATTAGCCAGCCGATTGCAGTACCAAGCGATGCAAAGAAAATAACCGAAAATAAATCTGCTGGCCTACTACCGTATACTTTTCTTTCTTCAGAATAGAGGGGAACAATATGTGGTGGTTTCCATCTCTTGATAAGGCCATGTAAAAATAGCCATCTGTTTGCTTTGAACACAACAACAAAGTAAAGGCCGTAAACGAAAACCAAGGTAATGATGAAAACGGGAAATGAAACCGAAAATGGGATAGCACCAAAAAACCAACTTGCATTGGTTTGTTGACTGCCTTTACCCGACAGCAATGAAGGCAAGGTACTAATTGTCAGGGTCCAAGACATCGCTAAC
>Ga0209254_10000658_pt1 | contig 29186 bp, 29 predicted proteins | sample FrelakmetDIP11DI_FD_187148 | JGI IMG/M metagenome (GOLD analysis project Ga0209254, IMG submission 187148) | Freshwater lake sediment microbial communities from the University of Notre Dame, USA, for methane emissions studies - DIP11 DI (SPAdes)... | ecosystem: Environmental > Aquatic >... | reverse complement strand
CGGATATCCGGTCTCCCGTATCGAGGCATCGGTTCGCTTCGAGGGACGGCGCGAACGTCCTTTTGAGACAGGCCGCCCAAGAGCGAAAGGACAAAGCCCAGGAGGGTTCCGTAGCCGCCCAGATCCAAGGATAGGTCGAGCTCGCGCCCCTCGCCCTTGAGAAGGGGGACAATGAGCTTGATGATCAGGACGAGCGCCCCCAGGATGGCGCTCGCCAGGATGACCGGCTTCGAACGCCGGGCAAAAAAGAATCCGGCCAGGATACCGAGGCCGCCCGCCAGGACGACCCAGAAGACCGGGTTTCCGATGACGCTGTCTGATGCGAGTTGGTAGCCTGAAAACCGCGTGCCGCAGGCTTTCGTCCAAGGAAGGAAGAAACAGACGACGATCAGGATCCCGCCGACGGGGACTAGAACATTCTTAGTCATTGAACCGCCTCCGCTTGCCAGGAATTATAAGGGCGTCACAGGGCAAGTTCAATCATTCTTTTTCGACGAGGCGACGGCCCTGGCTGCGGCTCAAAAAATGGCTAAACTACGAATTCGGGTAATTGAGATGTCTGTCACCGAATAGGACGAGGGAGCCGAGGGGGACGCCGAGGTCGCGGGCCACCGGCTCGCACTTGGCCATGAGCAGGAAAAAGACAGGGAGGAGTTCGTTGGACAGGCCCTCGTAGTTGCCCTGGCCCTTGCTGATGATGAGGTCCGCCGAATCGAGGATCTCCAGGAATTCGGGCGAGCAAAACTTGCGGATCGTCCCCGGCATCGAACAGCCTGACGAGACGATCCGGGCGACGGCGCCGATGCCCGAACTCTCCGCGTCCTCGGCCAGGGCGTCGTTGATGATCGGCGACTCGCGGACTGCGTAGGTCACGGGCTGGCCCAGTTCCTCGATCAGAACTCGGTCGAACACGGTCTCGCCGGCGTTGTCGGCCAGATACAGGACGGAGCGCGCTTCTCCCAGACGGCGTTTGAATTCAGGATAATCATCGATTGTGAGCGGCAGATGGATTGCCTTCTCGACGCCGGCGACGGGGTCGGAATCCGTAGGAATACCGAAATCGATGACATTGCCGGCGATGGCAGCTTTGGCCGCCGCGAGCAGCCTGTCCTCCGATGCTTCGACCATGGCCTTGACGGCCGGATACAGGGCCAGAGCCTTGCGGATGGACTCGCTCTTGACCGGACCGTAGGGGTCTCGAACGCCCGTGGCCCGACTCAGGAGACGATAGGCGCTCCCGCCCAGCTCAGCGGGCGTGACGTCTCCGCAGACAGGGGGATGGGCCGCGTTGAACTCTTCTATGATCTTGCGGATGTCGCCGTCCGAAGCGCCGGAGATCCGTCCGGTCTTTTCGATTTGGCGCGTAAAGCAGGGGAAGCACTCGGGAGCCACTCTCATGCGCGCTTTTCGACGCCGTCCTTGGGGTCGAGGATCTGGTCGATCGACCTCTGGAACAGCTCCAGGTCCAAGGGCTTGGTGAAATAGTAGGCGATCCCGTTCCGCGTCAGCTGATCGATGTTCAGGAGGTCGGGGTAGGCGGAGATCAGGATGGCCTGGCCGCGGAAGCCAGCCTCCCGGAACTTGGCCATGAGCTCGAGGCCGGTCGTGTCGGGCAGCTTCAGGTCGGTGATGATCAGGTCGATCCGGCCCGCTCCGTATTTCTGCAGGGCTTCCTTGCCGTCCTTGGCCACGGCCACGCGGTACTTCTTCCCCAGCAACAGGGAGAATGTCTTGCGGATGGTCTCGTCGTCCTCGATGATTACGATCTTCTTGCCTGGCATCATGACAGTCCTTTGAATTCTTTCAATTCCGATAAGATAAATGCAGGATTCGTGCCAACACCCCGGGCTTTTTCCATCGAAAAATGCCTGCCTGGCCGCCCGGTTTGAACCGATAATTTACACGAAAAGCAAAGGATTTTACAAGCGCTTCAGGCCTGCTCAGCCGGCGTCCGGCTCCCCGGACAAGACGAAGACCTCGAGCTGGTAATCCTTGATCTTCTTGTCCAGGGTCGGCCGGCTGATCTTAAGGATCTGGCAGGTCCGGCTCTTGTTGCCCTTGCACTGCCCCAGGACGTGCTGGATGTAGGCCCGCTCCACCTCGTCCAGGGACACCAGCTCCCGGGTGACGAGCTTCTGCTCGGCCGGCTCGAGGGGCAGGTTCTCCTTGAGGACGACGTCCCCCTTGGCCAGCAGGACGGCCCGGGTCAGGGCGTTCTCCAGCTCCCGGACGTTGCCCTTCCAGGGGAGCTCGGTCAGGAACTTCTTCACGTCCTCCGGGATCTTGCGGACGTTCTTCCTCAGCTCGCGGTTGATCTTCTCCACGAGGTAGTTCACGAGGTCGGGGATGTCCTCCCGGCGCTCCCGGAGCGGCGGCAGGACGATCTCCACCACCTTCAGCCGGTAGTAGAGGTCCTCCCGGAACTTGCTCTTGTCGATCAGCGCCTTGAGGTTCTGGTTGGTGGCGGCGATGATCCGGGCCTCGGTCTTGAGGACCTTCTCCCCGCCGACCTTCATGAAATCCCGGCTCTCGATGACCCGCAGCAGCTTGGACTGGAGGTTGGGCGAGACGTCGCCGACCTCGTCCAGGAACAGCGAGCCCCGGCCGGCGATCTCGAACTTGCCCTTGGTCTCGCTGACCGCGTCGGTGAAGGCGCCCCTGACGTGGCCGAACAGCTCTGACTCGAGCAGGGTATCGGAGATGGCCGAGCAGTTGATGACGATGAACGGCTCGTCTCGGGTGGGACTGTTGTAGTGGATGGCCTTGGCCACCAGCTCCTTGCCCGTCCCGCTCTCGCCCTCGATGAGGACGTTGGCCCGGGAGTTGGACACCGACCCGATGAGCTTGAACACCTCCCGCATCTGAGGCGAGCGGCCGACGATGTTGTCGATGGTGTATTCCTTCTGGCGCTCCTGGACCAGGTAGTCGACTTTTTCCTCCAGCTTCCGGACCTGGAAGACCTTGTTGATGGTCAGGTCGAGCTCGATGAAGTCCAGGGGCTTGACCAAGTATTCGAAGGCGCCCAGCTTGATGGCCTCCACCGTGGTCTTCATGTCGTCGTAGGCGGTCATGATGACCACGCTCGCCTTCCGCTGGCCGCTCTCCCGGATGCGGCGCAGGACCTCCAGGCCGTCCAGGTCGGGCAGGCGGATGTCGAGCAGTATCAGCTCCGGGTCGGACTCCGCCAGGCGCTCCAGGCCCTCCTCCCCGTTTTCGGCCAGCAGGACCTCCAGCCCCTGCTTGGACAGGTGGGCGGCCAAAGTCTTGCGGATGAGCGGATCATCATCAATGACGAGTATCGACTTCATAGGACCCCCTTGACCGGCAGGAGAATTTCGAAGGCGGCTCCCCGGCCCGCGCCGGCCGCCGCCCGGATCGAGCCGCCGTGCTGCTCCAGGACCTTGCGGGCGATGGCCAGGCCCAGCCCCACGCCCGACGACTTGGTGGTGAAGAACGGCTCGAAGATCATCTCGGCGTCCTTGTCCGGGAAGCCGGGGCCGTCGTCCGAAACAACCACCCGGATGAAAGGCCGGCCGTCGGCCTCCGTCCCGGACAGCTGGACCCGGACGACGCCCTCCGGACCGACGGCCTCGTAGGCGTTGCGCAGGACGTTGGACAGGACCTGGCGCAGCTTGTCCCCGTCGGCCAGGACCTCGGGCAGGTTCGGCTCGAAGTCGCGCTCCACGACGATGGTCTTACCCGGGCACGCGTCGCGGACGAGCTTGATCGACTCTTCGACGATCAATTCCATGGAGAACAGGTTCAGGTTGAGCTCAGAGGCCCGGGTGAAGTTCAGCAGGTCCTTGATGAACCGCTCGATATGGCCGGTCCCCTCCTGGGCGATCTGGAGGTGTTCCCGCTCGGTCTCGTTGAGGGCCTCGGTCAGGAAGACCCTCTGGATGTTGAGCTTGACCGAGGTGAGCGGGTTGCGGATCTCGTGGGCGATGGTGGCCGCCATCCGTCCGATGGAGGCCAGTTTCTCCGCCTGGACCATCCGCTTGTTGGCCTCCTCCATCTGGCGCCGCGCCCGGAGGAGCTGGGCGCTCATCTCGTTGAAGCTCCGGGCCAGGTCGCCGATCTCGTCCTTGGATTCCACCGGGATCTTGTGGGAGAAATCGCCCCGGCTGACCCGGATCGTCCCGGCCGCCAGGCGGCGGATCGGCCGGGCGATGCGCCGGCCCAGGAGGGCCGCCCCGCTGACGCCCATGGCCAGCCCGGCCAGGCCGATGAGGATGAGCATCAGCCGGGTCTTCATCACCTCGGCCCGCATGTCGTCCAGGGACAGGCCGATCTTGATCGAACCCCATTTGGTGGTCGAGCCCTTGGCGAAGACCGGGACCTCCACCTCCAGCAAATGCAGAGCCCTCTCTCCCAAGGCGAGGGTCTTGGACTCGAAATGGACGGTGGTCTCGTCGACGGTCTCGGGCAGGCGGCTGCAGCAGGAGATGTCCTCGCGTCCCTTCAGGAACTCGGTCCCGACCACGGGCGTGTTGAACCGGTCGTAGAGCTGGACGTAGATCAGGTCCTGGTCGACCTGGGCCTCGATGTTCTTCCGGATGGTCTCCTCGTCCCGGAACATCAGCGGCTCCAGGTTGAGGCTGGCGATGTGCCGGGCGATGAGCGCGCCCCGGTTGCGGGACTCCTCGAAGATGATGTTGACTTCCCGCTTGTCGATGACGAACAGGATGGCGCCCACGAGCAGGGTCAGCAGCAGGGCGGCGGCCAGGAGGAACCGGGAGGACAGGGTCAACCGCTTCGGCCAGAGGCTCATTCCTAGCGCTCCTTGTCCAGCCAGACCTTTCTCAGGTCGAGATAGAAGAATCCCAGGGGCGGGACTTCCACCCCCTTGACCCAGGCCTGGAGGGCCATCCTCAGCTGGTTGGAGAACAGGGGGACGGCCGGCAGGTCGTTGTGGAGCTGACGCTCGATGTGCTGGAAGAGGACGATCCTTTGGCTGAAGCTGCGCTCCACGTCGGCGGCCTCCAGCATCTCGTCCAGGCGGCGGTCGGCGTAGCCCATGACGTTCATGTCGGAACGGGAAAAGAACAGGGGCCGGACGACCGTTTCCGGGTCCGGGAAATTGAGCCGCCATTCGATGAGGACCAGATAAGGCCCCCGGGCCGTCCGGACCTCCCGGAGGGATTTGTATTCGCGGTGGGAGAGGGAGACACCCACCGCCTCCAACTCCTTCTTCAGCTCGCGATAGACCTTCAAGCCGAAGTCGCGCCGGGATTTGTTGGTGAACAAGGTCAGCTCGGGAAATTCCTTGTCGTCGGAAAAACCGGCGGAAGCCAGCAGCCTCCGGGCCCGATCGGGATTGTACTCCCAGTCTCCGGCCACGGGAAAGAACCCCTTGAGCTTGGCCGGGATGAAATTATCGGTCAGTTGGGGCACCGATTCGTTGCTGAAGGACACCTTGGCCAGGGTCCGGCGGTCCAGGGCGACGGCCACGGCCAGACGCACCTCGGGCCGGTCGAGAGGCGCGAGATGACAGCTCATGCCCAGGAAGGTCGTCCCCAGCGCTCCGTCCTCCCTGACCTGGCAGTCCAGGTCGGCGAATCCCGTTGAGACGAAAGGATAGATGTCCACCTCCCCCTCCATGAAATGATCCACGGTGAACAGGGGGCTGAACTCCACCGCCTCCAGGTAGGCCTTGCGGTCGAAGTAGGCCTCATTCCGCTCCAGCCGGATTCCGACGATGTCCAGCTTCGGGCTTCGCATCCAGTAGCCGAACTTGAAGGGGCCGGTGCCGACCGGGTTTCGGAAAAAATCACGGCCTTGGGCGAGGACCAGGTCCTTGGGCAGGATCTTGCAGTAGGACATGCCCAGCAGGTACAGCGCCGACACGTACGGGCTGACCCACTGGATCTGAAAGGTGGACTTGCCCATAACTCGAAAACCGGAGACGCCCAGCGCCTTGCCGTCCCGGAAATCTTGGGCGCCAACCACCTTGTCCAGGAAATTCAGGGCGTAGGGAGAATTGATCCGGGGATCGAGGAGCCTCTCCAAGGAAAACTTGACGTCCTCGGCCGTGATCGCCCGGCCGTTGGAGAAGCGGGCGTCCGGACGCAGGTAGAAGACGTAGGTCCGGCCCGAGTCGGCGATGGTCCAATACTCGGCCAGGGCGGGCATGAGACTCAGGTCCTTGTCCAGCTTCACCAAGCCGTCGTACAGCTGCTGCATCAGGAAGACGTGGGAATCCTTGACCGGATCAAGCTCCAGGTTCAGCTGATTCGTGAAAGGGCAGAGGCGGAGCGTTCCGCCCCTCTGTATGCGTTCCTGCGCGGCCGTGGACGCCGGCCGGGGTATCAACAAACCGACCGCCGCAGCCAAGCCCAAGCCGGATAGGATCAAGAGGGGATTTTTTTTCATTCGAGACTTCCTGGATTCATGTCGATACAGCCCGTTTCCAGGAAGAAAGAGCAATCTTTATGCCAGCGGTCATTTGTATCGGTTTCTTAGAATGAATCGGCTTTCCAGTGGAAGATATTGTAAACTATTTTTACATTCGCGGCAACAAGCCTTGCCTCTCCAGGATGTAGAAATTTCCGGATTCCGAATGCCGGAAGTCGGTGACTTTGTAGCCCTCGCGGAACAGAGTCTCGAACATCTCCCGCGTCCGCAGGCGCCAGTCGATGGGAATGCGGCGGACACCGGGTTCTTCGACATCCGTTTCGCGGAGCATGGCATTGAAATCATCGGGGATGGGGACAAGAACCGTCTCGCCGCGCACGGCGGGATCGCCGGCGGCGACCACCTCGACCCGGAGCGGGCCAGAGCGTCCCCGGACTTCCTTCCAGGCGAGCAAGAGCGGGCAGACGGCTCCGGGAGGTCCGGCCGCGCCGGCGGGCGACGGGCGGTGGGCTTTGCCTAAATCCCAGGACATGAAGAACCTGTCCGAGGGAACGTCCCGCCGGTTGAGCAGGCCGCCGAATTCGCCGTAGGTCGAGGTCCGGTATTCCAGGACGTCCATGCCGAAGTGATGGATGTTCCGCCGGGCGTTCACTCCGGTCAGCGGGTCGAAGGTGCAGACGACGGTGCTCAGCCCCAGGACCCGGAGCAGGACGTCGCGCTGGAATTCCTTGATCAGGACGCCCAGCCCGTAGGAGCGGTAGTCCATGCGCACTCCGGTGTACTGGGAGTAGAACCACAGGTTATCCGGAGAGCGGAAGGCCAGGCTCTTGTCGTTCAAGCCGACGAAGCCGTAGGAAAATCCGACGCAGCGCTCCGCCTCCGGGGCCAGCCCTCCCCGCCCGTCGTCGGCATAGACCGCCAGGAACAGGCTACTCCCGTCCTGGAGGAAGTTTTCGCAGAGCATGTTCCGCGTGCCGGGAAGCGGGTCGTCGGCAAAGCCCCAGATCGCCTGGCGCAGGTCCTCGTACTTCCGGTAGTCCTCGGCCCGGCCGGACGTCTCCACCTGGAATAAAAATTTGCGGCCGCGGACGACGTGAACCCGGCTGAAATCGCCGCTCACCGTTCCGCTCCGGATTCGGTCTTCCTCACGGAGACTATTATGTCAAATTCAACCGGGTTTGAGTATTGTTTCGTCCTGCAACTTGTTATATGGTAATTGGACTGGCGTCTTCGTCCGAGCGCAGGCCGGACAAAACTGAAAACAAAGAGACCGAGAACGTGCCGAACGACTCCCCGGGCCCGTCCCGGAACCGAACCCATGGAAGCGCCGCCGCCCTAGCCTCTCCCTTCCGGAGGCGCCTGCGGACGACGATCGTCATCCTGGAAACGGTCTTCGTGGCCGTGCTGCTCCTGGTCTGGCTCGCCTCGCCCTCCATCCACCACAGCCGCAACTTGTGGGTCCTGTTCTTCTTCTGCTTTCCCTCCCAATTCCTGATCACGGCCATCCCCCATGAGCCGGTCCTGCTGTATTTCGGGAAGTTCTACTCTCCCCTGACCGTAGCCCTGGTGGCCGCGACGGGCACCCTGCTCATCGAAACGATCAATTATTCCTTGCTGCGCTACTTCGCCGAATTCAAGGCGTTCAAGAAGATCAGCGCGAACCGGGTCGTCATCAAGCTCACCGCCCTGTTCAACAAGGCGCCCTTCCTGTCGCTGTGGCTGGCCGGTTTCCTGCCCATCCCGTTCTATCCGTTCCGGTTCATGGTCGTCGTCGCCCGCACCCCCCTGGCCCTGTTCTCCCTGGCCGTCATCACGAGCCGGATGCCCCGCTTCTATCTCCTGGCCTGGCTCGGCCAGGCCGTCAACATCTCCAACGGAGCCCTCATCCTCCTGTTCATCGTCTTGACCCTGGCCGCCGCCCTGCCCCTGTTCCGAAAGAACTCCCGGAACAGCCTTCCGGCGGACGGCCCGTCCCAGCCTTTGCCCGCCTGGACACCGAGCAACCACGATGCGATATAGATACCGAAAGCTGAGCGTGAGGAAGTTCATCCGGAAAAGGCCGAAGCCTCCGGTCGTCTGGAAAGAGGCCTCCTGCATCATCAATCCCCGGGCGGCCAATCACAAGTGGGAGCGGAAGACGCGCCTGAAGAAATACCTCAAGCGCCGGCTGCCCGGTCCGGCCTTCGACTCCCACGGCAGCAAGGAAGAGAGCATCCGCCTGGCCCGGGAGCTGAGCCAGAACCACCGGATGATCGTGGTCATCGGCGGGGACGGGACGATCTCCGACGTCATCCAGGGCATCATGGAGGGCGGCAAAAATAAGCAGGTCAAGATGGGAATCGTCCCCTTCGGCAGCGGGAACGCCTTCCGCAACTCCCTGGGCATCCCCAAGACGGCCGGCCATGCGGTCGACCTGCTGACCAAGGGACGGGAAAAGGCGGTCGACGTCGTGTCGGTCCAGGGCCGGTTCGGGTCGTTCATCAACATCGGCATGTCCGCCGCGGCCGGCTACCTGAAGCACGCCCACCACGTCCCGGGCTTGCTGGGCCATTTCCTGGCTACCCGGATCCTCCCCCTCTACCGCCGGCACCGGGTCGAAGTCGAACTCTGGGACGGTCTGGACGACCGGGGACAGCCCTTCAAACGGAAGACGCTTCGCCTGAAATTCCTGGACAGCGTCATCTCCAAGACCAGGCATTTCGGCTACGGCTGGCTCATGGCCCCCAAGGCGGTGATCGACGACGGCTACCTGGACATCACCTTTTTCGAGATGAGTCCGCCCTGCTACTTCTTCTCTTTTCCCCTGATCTTCCTGGGCCTGCTCCAGCGCCGGCTGCGGCACTACAAGGCCCGGAAGGCCGTCTTCCGCGGGACGAAATTGCCCATCCAGTACAACGGCGAAGACCTGCCCCGCCGGGATGTCATCACCCTGGAGGTCATCCCGCACGCCATCCGGATCATCGTCCCCCCCAAAGCCTAGCGCCCGGGGCGCGATTCGGAACGCCTCCCGGCTCAACCCTGGCGAACGGTCGTGACCTTGAAATCCGGCGCCTGGAGGATGTGTTTCTTGACCGTGCACGCGTCCACGACCCGGACGACCGCGGCCTCGTATTTCTCGGGAAAGCCGGCCGGCAGCCGAAGCTCGAGGGCGATGTCGCTGATCATCCGCGTCTCCGGGTCGCGTTCCATGCTCATCACCACGCCGGCGGTGTCCGCGGCGATGCCCCGCTCCCGGCAAAAGGCCAGGAGGTAATAGCCGGCGCAGGCGGCGATGGAGGCCAGGAACAGGTCGAAGGGCGAAGGGGCCGAGTTCTGGCCGCCCTCGTCCGCCGGCTGGTCGGTCCGGATCACATGATCCTTGTAGGCGACATCCACGCGCATACCGCCGGGAAAACTCACATTCAAGCTCTTCAGGATCATGGCACGCTCCCTCGCCCGCGATTATAACCAAAACGCGGCCCGGATTGAACCGCCGTTCAACTTGGGCAAGAAGGGGATCGGGCCAAGGGCCCGCCGGCGGGGGCCCCGTTCATGAGAGCAAATGTGTTATAATACGCCCGCTCAGAAGGACTCATGGTCGACTGGAAAGCGCTCGAGGACATCTTCCACGCCCACGGCCTGGAGGATTTCAAGCGGCTCGACCCGAGAAAGATCATCGTCTCGACCTGGGTCAGGATGAAGTGCCGGTTCGGGTGCGACGAGTACGGTCGGACGGCCGTCTGCCCTCCCGAGGTCCCTTCGGTCGACGATTGCCGCCTCTTTTTCCAGGAGTACGAAGCCGCGGCCGTCTTCCATTTCCAGAAAAGCGTGGCCAAGCCCGAGGACCGCTTCGCCTGGACGAGGTCCGTCAACCGGGGACTGCTTGAGGTCGAACGGGAGGTCTTTCTCGCCGGCTACCCCAAAGCCTTCCTGCTCTTCCTCGACAGCTGCAACCTCTGCCCGGAATGCGCCGGCCGGGCGGAAGCCTGCCGCCTGCCCGAGCAGGCCCGGCCGACTCCGGAAGCCCTGGCCGTCGATGTCTTCGCCACGGTGAGCCGGATCGGCTATCCGATCCAGGTCCTCAAGGAATACAGCCAGCCGATGGACCGCTACGCCTTTCTCCTGATCGAGTGACCGCCATGAACAAAAGCGCGGTTTTCATCGCCCGGGCGGCGCTGGCTGTCGTTCTGTTCGCTTCTGCCATGCCCGCCGAGGCCGCCGGCTTGCAGCTCTCGCCCAGGGTTGAATACGCCCTGACCACGGACTTCCCGGGATTGTTCCGGGGCGACCTCCAGCTGGAGTTCGTGAGCACCATCGCCACCCGGACCTCCTGGGCCGTCCGGGCGGGGTATTTCAAGCACCGCCAGGCCTCGTCCCTGAAATACGACGACGGCCGGGGCCGCTGGGAGATCGGCTTCCGGTGGCGGGCGTATCTCGTGCAGGACGCGCCCCATTGGCTGTTCCTCGGGGTGGGCTGGAACAACCGGCCCCAGGACACCCAAGTCACCCCTCTGGCCGAGCTGGGCTTCAGCCTCAACGCCAAGCCTGTCTCGGTCACGGCCTTGGGTTTTTACGGCTACGAACTGTACCTTAAGGCGAGGCCGGGCTTCCAGAGCGCTTGGGTCAAGGGATTCGAAGTCCGGGCGGGCGTCTGCTTCTAGGCGGCCCGTGCTCATCACCTTTATGGGTGATATTTTCGCTGAACAATCTCCCCCCCCAAATCATCGTATCCGGGTATTGTCCGGCGGCCGCCCCTCCCTTATAAATTCAAATGGACAGGGCTTTGTATGCCATCGCCCTGCCCGAAAAACGAAGCAGAGGAGTGAACAACTCCCATGCCGAGAGGTCGAAAAAGGAGAGTCAAAACCATGAACGTGAAGAAATTGACCAATGCCACTAAGATATTGAAAGAGGACCTGGGCGAGGCCCTGATCGCCACAGATATCTGGGCCACCCAGGACGGCCAGTCGATCGTCGGGATCAACACCCAGCCCCAGGCCTGCGCCCTGTTCAACCGGATCACCAATTATCTGGCCGAAGCGCTCAAGGCTTCGGGCTTCCCCGAGCTCGGCCGCTACTATTTCATCGACCTGGCGGAAAACCATATGGTGGTCATCATCCCCATGGGAACGTATCAGTGGGGCATCCTGCTCGACGCGACCAAGATGCAGCTCGGGCTTCTGCTTAACGTCGTCCTGCCCAACGCGCTGACGGCGTTCACGGAAGCCGCGGCCGAATAGGGACGGCACCGGTTCGGGATGGACCGTCTCCGGCCCAAGGCCGAGGACGGCCGTTCTGAGGATTTGAAGGAGGACGGAGCGCGGAACCCAGGGACATGAGCGACAAACGGATCAACATCGACGCGGCCTTCAAGAAGATGTCCGACATCGCCGGGTTCGAGGGCATCGTCTTCATCTCCGGCCAGGGAATGGTCCTGGCCGCCAAATTCGCGGAGGGGACGGTCCCGGCCAAGGCCGCCGACGGGGTCGCCGCCTGCGTCAAGGACCTCGAGGATCTCATCAAGAAGGTCAACGCCACGCGTATGGAGGAGCTGTCCGTCAAAGGCCAGGCCCGAACGGTCATCTTCCTCCGGAACCGGGCGCTCGGTTTCCTGACCGTCGTTTTCGGGCGGGAATCCATGCACCCCGGCCTGGCCTGGCTCAAAGCCCGGGAAACAATGGAAGCCCTGGAGAAGAGCCTGGACCAGCTCCTGTCCAAGCAGCCCGGAGAATGAGGACTCCCACGCGATGAACGGACTTGCCACGGCCATCCTGTCCTCCATCTGGCACCGCAACCGGATGGTGCTGCGGGCCGACTCCGGCGAGCGGGCCGACAGCATCTTTTTCGAGCTGAAGCCGTTCATCCCCCAGTACCGGCAGCTGATCCTGTGCGGCCAGATCCCCAAGGAAGCCCGGTTCCTCCGCAACGCCAAGTTCATCGAGACCTCCGACCTGAACACCTTGAGGCGGGCCCTGGCCGAATCGTTCGACGAGGAGGAGTTGGGCGCGCCTCCGGTCCAGGTCGTGTTCTTCCGGGCGGACCGCCCGGCCTTCAATGACCTGCTGGCCCATCTCGACCGGGGCTGGATGGCCACCACCCAGGCCGGTCTCGACGTCCTGACCGCCGCCGGACTCAAGCCCGCGGAGGAGATCCGGACCCGGACGGACACCCTCGCCCTGCTCGACCCCCTGCCCAAGGACATGTCCCTCGAGAACCGGATCATGGAAGACACCAAAAGCCTGAGCGGCGCCATCAAGGCCTTCCGCATCCAGTCCAAGCAGCACCAGGTGCACCTGGCCTTCCAGGCCATCCAGGCGGAGCTCGAAGCGACGCCCCGCCTGACCCAGTCCTATCTCCAGGAGACTCTTCGTCTCCGGGAAAACACGCTGAAGAAGGTCCTGGAGATCGGACGGCGGGAACGGCGGATGGACATCTCGTCCTATGTCGAAGAGACGCCCGCCCCGGTGGTCGATTTTCTTAAGAAGGCGGCCGCGGGAGGGGTGCTGTCCCAGGCGGTCGTCTTTGACGGAATGAACCTTATCGGCTTCGCCCGCTTCGGGGATATCGAGCTCCCCTCGCGGTATTTTCTGCAGGCGTGGCAGATCCTGAGCCGGCTGGAGACGGAGGGCTTGCCGCTGGGACACTGCCGGACGGCCGAGCTCAAGACGGCCTCCCAGGTCACGATCCTATTCTACCACCACCGCTATCTCTTCGGCCTCATCCCGGCCCGGGACGCCGACCTGCCCGGCCTCAAGCTGAACATCGAAGGCGAATTAGCCCGACTCTGGGGCAAAGCCAAGGAGAACCCATGACCCCGGGCGGGCCGGCACCGCAGAGGAACGGGGGCGGCTCGGCCTCCGGCCATCGTCAAAGCGAGTAGAGAATCATGCCCACTATCAAAGAAATCCTCAACGCCATCATCCAGCGCGTCCCGGGAGTGGTCGGGGTCATCCTGATCGACATCGACGGCATCCCCGTCGAGGTGGCCGGCCGGTTCGACATGAACCAGGAGGACTTGGGCGCTTTGCTGGCGACCTGCTACCGGTCCTACGAGCAGGTCGGACACGACATGGGCCAGCCGCTGCGGTCGATCATCGTCGAGTACAACGACCTCAAGCTCTGCCAGAGCAGCATGCCCCGCGGCCTGCTGACCATCGTCGCCGGCAAGGACAGCTACCTGGGCATGATTCGCCTGGAGGCCAAGCGGGCCATCGAATATCTGGCCCAGAACATGGCCGACACCCGGAACGTCCGCGAGACGCTCATGCAGGAGCACAAGTTCCGCTGGCCGGACAACCAGACCATCGACGACATCCTGAGCCGGATCAAGAACGAATATAAATGAAGATCGTCAACGACCGGGTCTATTTCAAGCTGCTGCTGTTCGGCAGCGCCCTGGCCGGCAAGACCACCACCCTGGAGTGGTTCTTCAACCACCTCATCCCCCAGGACATGAAGGTCACCGACGGCATCCACTCCATCAAGACGTCCTTCGGCCAGACCCTGCTGTTCGACTTCGTCCCCATCCAGGCCAGCCACAACATCATCATCCGTATCTACGCCCTGACCGGGCAGGACTACTACCTCAGCACCCGCCGGATGTTCTTCGAGGACGTCGACGGGCTGTTCTTCGTGATCGATTCCCAGAAAAAGGAGCTGACCCATAACCGGGAGTTCGTCAAGGAGTTCCAATCCTACTGCGCCACTATCCCGGAGCTCCAGAAGACGACGGTCGTGGTCCTGTACAACAAGCAGGACCTGCCCGACGTGGAGAGCCCCGAGGTCCTGGCGGCCCAGCTCGGCCTGCAGAAGTACCCCGGCCTGCCGGTCAGCGCCGCGACCGGGGTCAACCTGTCCCGGGCGTTCACCCACATGGTCAGCTTGATGCTCAACCGGCTGAAGGAGGCGCGGGTCAATGACCTTCAATAAGAACCGGGCCGGAGACCTGATCCGCCAGGGCCACCTGATCCAGGCCGTCCTTCTCGACAACGAGGGGATGCTCATCGACGCCGCGGGCGAGCGCTATGAGCCGGAAAAGCTGTCCTCGATCTACTTCAGCGTGAAGTCCCTGGCCGCCGACCTGGAGCGGGAGCTGAACATCACCGAGGTCCTGGAGTTCGCCTTCCGGATGCCCGCCCAGCGGATGAGGCTGAACATCCGCCACGTCCCGACCGAGGGGCAGGACCTCATCCTAATCTGCCTCCTGCCCATCCCCCTCAGCCACATGCCCACCCTCCGGGAACTGCTCATGCCCTGAGGGCCAGGCCGGCCCCTGCCCCGCCCCGGTCTCCCGCGATTTCCGTCCTGGCCGCGTCGCGGGCTATTGCCGAGGCGGCCCCCGCCGGGGAGATCGTGCCCAACCCCCTGGACGGGCAGGTTCACCTGAGGGTGGCCCGGGCCGTCGCCCGGGTGGCCTTGGACCAAGGCCTCAACCGGGACGACATCACCGGCTATTTTGACTAAGCCCGGCGGCCTGTGCTATAAGCATTCCCTTGCGAATCACGTTCGTCTATCCGGATTTTGAAAGCCTGGGCGTCGGCTACCTGATGTCCGTCTGCCGAACGGCGGGGCACGAGACGGAGTACGTCCACTACCGGGCCGAGGACCCCTACTTCGACACCCGGAACAGGCACTTGTCCTTCGCCTCCGTCGCCCGGGCCGTGGCCGACACCCGTCCGGATGTGGCGGCGTTTTCCTGCGTAACGGATAACTACCGCAATCAGCTCCACGTCGCGGCCGAGGTCAAGCGCCTCCGGCCCGAGATGCTGACCGTCTTCGGAGGCGTCCATCCCACGGCCGTTCCCGAACGCGTCCTGAGACGGCCCGAGGTCGACGCCGTGGCCATCGGCGAAGCGGAGATTTCCTTCCTCGAATTCCTGAGGCGGTGTCCGGTCCGGGGCGGCCGGGTCGGCCTGCCGGCCGGGCCGGTCAAGGGCCTGGTCTTCAAGAAGTCCGGCAATCGCCTGGGCCGGCTGGAAGAAGGGCCGACGGTTGCCGACCTCGATTCCCTGCCCTTCCCCCACAAGGCCCCCGTCGTCGCCGCCCTAAAGGACACGGGCACGTTCTACTCCATCATCACCTCGCGGGGCTGTCCGTTCAAGTGCTCCTACTGCTTCAATTCCTACTGCATGCACGGCCGGGGCGGGCTGAGCCTCCGCCAGCGGAGCGTGGACAACGTCATCCGGGAGCTCGTCTGGGCCAGGGACCGGTTCCCGCTGAAATACATCCTGTTCACCGACGACTGCTTCACCACCAACACCCGCTGGCTCGAGGAATTCTGCGGCCGCTACCGCCGCGAGCTCGGACTGCCCTTCTGGTGCCTGACCCACCCCCTGTACCTCAACCGGGACAAGATCAAGATGCTCAAGCGGGCGGGCTGCAACTCCATCACCATCGGCGTCCAGTCTCTATCCGAGGAGATCAACGCCCGCATCCTCAACCGGCAGTCCGACCGGCGCAAGATCGCCGAGGACATCAAGACCTTCAAGGAATTCGGCATCCTGGTCCAGGTGGACCACATCCTGGGCATCCCCGACGACTCGCTCGAGCTCGAGGAGGAGGCCGTCCGCTTCTACGCCGAGAACAAGCCCGACATCCTGAGCGTATTCTGGCTGACCTATTATCCCAAGGTGGCCATCCTGGACATCGCCCGGAAGAAGGGCGTCCTGACCGGCCAGGACATCGACCGCCTGGAGGAGGGCCTGAAGATCACCCCGGGCAACTTCCACCTGGGCGGCAGCGTGCGCGACTCGAAGAAGTTCTACGGCATCTCCTTCCTGCTCAACACCATCCCCCTCCTGCCCAAGTTCCTGATCCGGCTCCTGGTCAGGACGCGGCTCTACCAGAGGATGAAGATCCGGAATTTCTACCTGGCCGTGGCCCTGCCCCGGGTCTTGATCAGCGTCAAGAACAAGCGGGACATCATCGGCCGGAGCAACATCAGACGGTTCCTGGACAAATGGCTGCCCATTTAAAAAAGCCGGCCAAGGCCCCCCGGCCGCCGAAGGTCTTTCTGCTCCGGCCTCCCTATGCCGTCTTCGCCAAGGGTTTCGAGAAGCGGATCGGACTGCCCCTGGGCTTGTGCTCCATCGCCGCGGTCCTGGAGCAGAACGGCGTCCGGCCGACCCTGTTCGACGCCGCGGCCTATGACGACAGCCGCGACCCGCTCCTGTGGGGCGCATCCTGGGACCGGATCGAGCGGGCCGTGCGGGAGGCCGGTCCGGACATCGTCGGAATCACCAACCAGTTTTCCCAGCAGAAATCCCTGGCGCTCGAAGCCGCCCGGAGGATCAAGGCCCTCGACCCCGGAATCCGGGTGATCATCGGCGGGCCGACCGCCTCGGCCCGGCCCGGCGATTTCCTCGGGAGCGGGCTGTTCGACCTGGCCGTGGTGGGCGAGGGCGAGGAGACCATCCTCGACATCCTGCGCTTCACCCAGGGCCGGGCTGCCCTGAACGAAATTCCGGGCTTGGCCTGGACGGACCGGGGTAAGCTCCGCATCAATCCCCCGAAACGGATCGAGAACCTGGACGCTCTGCCCTTTCCGGCCTATCACCTGCTGGACCTGGAACGCTACTTCGACCTCAGCCGCCGGGGCCTGGGCACCCGTCCGGCCGACCCCTTCGAACGGCCCCTGCGGGACATGTCCCTCATCACCAGCCGGGGCTGTCCCTACAACTGCGTCTTCTGTTCGATCCATGCCTCCATGGGCAAGCGCTGGCGGGCCAACTCGCCCGAGTATGTCCTGCGCCACGTCGAACACCTGGTCAAGGCCTTTCGGGTCGAGCTCGTCCACTTCGAGGACGACAACTTCACCTTCAACCGCCGCCGCGTCCAGGCCATCCTGAAAGGCCTGGCCCCCCTGAACGTCGAATGGGATACCCCCAACGGCATCCGGGCGGACACCCTCGACCGGGAAACCCTGGTCCTGATGAAACAGTCCCGGGTCAAGGAGATCCGGGTCGCCCTGGAATCGGGGAGCCAGCGGGTGTTGGACGAAGTCATCGGCAAACGTCTCGACCTGGCCCGCGCCGTGCGGGTCTGCCGGGAATGCCACGAACTTGGCCTGCCGGTGAGCTCTTTCTACGTCATCGGCCTGCCGGGCGAGACTCGCCGCGAAATCGACCTCACCCTGGACCTGGCCTTTCGCCTGATGAGCGCTTACGGCGTTTCCCCCCACGTCAGCATCGCCAACCCGCTGGAGGGGACGCCCCTGTTCGACGCCTGCGACGAAGGCGGCTGCCTCGTCCCGGCCGGTGAGCCGGGAGCCTTCGTCAACGGCCGCCGCGCCATCCACACCGGGGAATTCTCGGCCGGAGACATCGAGCGGGCCTATGCTTCGTTCCACCGCAAAGCCGCGATCCTGTACGGCCTCCAGTTCGTCAAAAAGCCGGGCCGGGCGCTTCAAAAGCTCCGCACCCTGATCCGTTTCCCGCGCAAAACCCTCGAGCTCATCCGGGCCATCCTTCAAACGCTCGCCTGAGCCGTTCGCCCGAGGCGGAACCGCGGGCACCGGACCTCCCGGGCTTTACTTCGGGTGCTTTCTTTAGTAAGATTTGGCCAATTTTGAGGCCGTTTTGAAAAAAGCCGCAGCCCTAATCACCCGATTCACCCGGCCCCGCATCTTGACCTATGCCGTCTTCGCGCTTTGCCTGCTGTTCCAGGCGATGGTCATCACCAAGCTCGTTTTCTTATACGCCGTTTTCAAGGTGCTTCTGGCCGGCCTGGTCTTGCTCCTCCTGGCCTGGCTCGGCCGGGCGGCGGTCAAAGACAAGGCCGTAGTCCTGGTCATCCTGGTCGTCGTCCTTGTCCGGCTGCCCTTCCTCTTCCATCCCACCGGCCTGATGACCATGTCGGACAACGCCCTGGAAGCCCTCCAATCCCGGGAGATCCAGGCGAGCCGCACCGTGCCCTTTTATCAATTCGAGACCCTCAAGCATCAGGGGACGCTGCGCTACCTCCTCGTGGCTCAGACCTGGGATTTCACCGGGCCGCAGTACATCATCCTGATCCTGTGGAACCTGGCCGTCTACATCGCCATCATCCTTCTCCTGGCCAAGGTCCTGGAGCCCGTGATCTCCCGGGCCGCGTCCGTTTTCCTGTCCCTGCTGAGCTTCATGTTCATTGAAACGATGTTCGATTTCTCCCTGCTCATTCGCGGAGGGATCTATCTCGACGCGCTGTTCCTGGTTCTGCTGGCCATTTCCCTCTTCGATTTCCAGCTCGAAAGAAGGTCGGACATCGTCCTGTCCTTTTACTTCATGGGCTTCGCCTTCTATATCCAGCCCATCTCCCTGATGTTCACGGCGAGCTTCATCCTGTGCGCCGCGGTCTTTTCCCTGGCGGCCCGGCGTTTCTGGAAAAGCGTCTGGCTGTTTCTGGCCGGCGGGTTCCTGGGGATCGCTCATGTTCTTTACTATGAGCTGTTCTTCCCGGCCAAGCCGGCCGCCACTCACGCCCTGGAGCAGGTCCGGATCATCCCCCTGGCCTCCGTGTCCTGGCGCCTGATCGGAAACGCCTTTCGCTATGCGCGGGAATCGTTCCAGAACCTGTTCCGGTACGAGGTCTCGTATTTCCTGGGTCGGCCGCAGACCGGCCAGACGGAAAAGGCCTTGGGCGTCCTCAACACGATCGGCCTGTGGGTCGGCCTGGCGGTGTTTCTCGCCGGCCTGGGATTCGCCCTGGCCCAGCTCGTCGGACTCCTCCGGAAAAAGACCCGGCTCGAGCCCCGGCACTGGCCCTACCTGTTCTTCCTCGTCCTGATGCTCGGCTTCATGGTCAAACAGGCGGCTCTCCTCCCTCCCCGCTTCGAGCCCCGGCACAATTTCGACCTGCTGCTCCTCATCGTCCTGGCCTTCTATTTCGTCCTGACCGCCGTGTTCAGGGGAAAAAAGCTCATCCCCTGGACATGGATCGCCGCGGGAGCGCTCCTGGCGGCCGTCACCGTCCCCCACTACCACTTCTTCCTCAAGAACACGGTCGCCAAGGAAGCCTCCTACAGGCAGCTCATGGCGGCTCTGACGAAATACAAGGTCGAGCATCTCACTACCGACTTCAACCTGGCCTATCCGGTGCGCTTTCTATCCCGGGAAAAGATCCTCTGCTCGGATTCGCTCGGCCCGCTGACGCTCGGCATCTTTTTCCCGGAGCAGACGGCCGCGGTGGACGCCCTGCCCGACCGGGAGAGAGCCTACGCGTTCTTCTCCGAGGCTTCCGGAACCCGGGAATGGCACAAGCGGGCCACCCGCAAAGCCATGAACCAGACCCTGATCCGGCTTCAGGAGGAGCGTATCGGATTCACGGTCGTCTCACTCAAGGATTACACGCTGATCATTCCAAAAAGAATCCCGCCTGAACACTCGCCCCAAGGGAGCCGGCCATGACCCGACCTGGAAAACGGACCACCCCAGCGAACAAGAGGAAATCTTCCGGCCGAACCGCCGCCGCGGGCCGGTGCCCCGAGGTTTCGATCGTGCTTCCGGTCTACAACGGCCAGGATTTCATCCGGGATAACGTGGTCCGGCTGGACGATTTCTGCCGCAGCCGCATCCGTAGCTACGAGATCATCGTCGTGGACGACGGCAGCCGGGACAAGACCCGGGACATCCTGAAGGGGCTGTCCCGCCGGAGCCTGCGGACCGTCTTCTATGAGACGAACCGGGGGAAGTTCGGCGCCCTGGCGGCCGGGATGGCCCTGGCCCGGGGCCGCTGCTGCGTCTTCACCGACGCCGACCTTCCCTACGAGCTCTCCGCCCTGCCCTATGTCGCCGGCCTGGTCAACGACCGCGGCTTTCACATCGTCATCGGCGACCGCAACCTGCCCGAATCGATCTACGACATCCGCACCTCGTGGCTGAGGAACGTCTCGACCCGGGTCTTCTCGCTGTTCGTCACCGTCCTGGTCACCGGGGGGCTGTTCGACACGCAGTGCGGACTGAAAGGATTCCGGGGAGACGTGGCCCGGTCCCTTTTTCCGCTGGTGACCGACCACGGGTTTTCCGGCGACGTCGAGCTCCTGTACATCGCCCTAAAGTACAACCTGGAGATCAAGCGGATCCCGGTCCGCCTGGAAAGCCACGGCCCGTCCACGGTCAAGCTGTTTTCCCAGGCTTGGAAGATGCTCGGGCGCATCAGCCAGCTGCGGCTCAACTGGAACCGCGGCCTCTACGATTCGAAGGTGCTCAAGAGGATCTCGAGCCAGCCCTATTGAGAGCGGTCAGAACAGCCCGGTGCTGCCGAAGCCGTTCCCGCCCCGGGAGGTGTCGTCGAGTTCGGCCGACTCCTCGATATCGACCGTCAGGACGGGCTGGATGAGCATCTGGGCGATCTTCATCCCCTTCTTCACGGCGTAGGGCTCCCGGCCGAGGTTCACCATCACGACCCGGACCTCGCCCCGGTAGCCCGCGTCCACGACGCCCGCCAGCCGGTGAACGCCCCTGAGGGAGATGCCGCTCTTGTCCCAGACCAGCCCGACGTATCCGGCCGGGACGGCAATCGCGATCCCGGTGGGGACCGCCTTGACTTCGCCCGGGCGAAGCTCCTCGTCCGCGCAGGCGAACAGGTCGAAGCCCGCGTCGCCGGGGTGGGCGTAGGCCGGGAGCTTTGCCTCGGGATGGATTTTCTTGACTTTGAGCTTCACCCTCACACCCCCTCCACCCGGACTTCATCGAAATAGTCCCGCACCGAGTCGGCCATGGCCAGGACCTCTTCCCGGCTGAAGGGCGAGACCGACCTGTACCGGGGCTCGATCGTATCCTGGGGGAAGAACTGCTGGATCTGGTAGAGGCGGGCTCCGCCGATCTCGCGGGCGATGCGGAGGACGTCCTCCGGCCCGACCAGATTGGGGACGACCGTCGTCCGAAACAGGCCCTCCTGGCCGAACCCCTTGATGAGGCCGATGCTTCGCCGGATCGCCTCCGGGTCGACCGCCGACCGGGTGACTTCCTGGTATCGGTCCAGGGAGGCTTTCACATCCATAGCCGCCGAGTCCACCAGACCCTCCCGGAGGAGTGCCGCGAGCTTGTCGGGCCGGGAGCCGTTGGTGTCGAGCTTGACCAGGAGCTCCCGCTCCTTGATGACCGACAGCAGGTCCTCGAGATGGTCCTGGAGCAGGGGCTCGCCGCCGGTGACGCACACGCCCTCCAGCCAGCCCCGCCGGGCGTCCAAGAAGCAGAGGAAGAGGTCCAGGCTCAGCCCGGGCAGGCTTTCCGGCCTGAGGACCAGGTCGGCGTTGTGGCAGTAGGGACAGCGGAAATTGCAGCCACCTAGGAAGACCGTCGAGGAGATCGTCCCGGGGAAATCCTTGGCGGCGAACTTCTCTAGGGCTTTGATTTCAACCACAGGTCCAGTTCCTCGGCCCGGTTGACCACGGCCGCGGGCCGGCCCGCCTCCAGGAGGACGAGCGTGGGCAGGATGATCGCCCCGCTGCCGTCGCGCTTGACCAGGGGCAGGAATTCGCGGATCTTCAGCTTGCCCTCTTTCTGGACGAGGCTCAGCTCCTGGCCGCTGAGGGACGTGGCCTGCAGGAAGGACTTCATCTCCTGGCACTTCTGGCAATCGGGATAGGAAAAGAGCAGGTAGTCCATGGTCAGATGAGCTTCATGTAGGGCGTCCGGTCCTTGAACTCCTGCTGCTTGCCGTCATTCCAGGTCTTGACCGGCCGCAGGTAGCCCACGATGCGCGAATAGACCTCGGTCGAGCCGCCGCAGGAGGGGCACTGGTGCTGTTCGCCCCGGATGTAGCCATGGTTCTCGCACACGGAGAAGGTGGGGGTGATGCTGAAATAGGGGATGCGGGTCTCCGCGATCTTCTGGACCAGCTTGCGGCAGGTCACGGCGTCGATGGCCTCGGGCAGGAAGCCGTGGAAGATCGTGCCGCCGGTGTACAGCGGCTGGATGTCCTCCTGGTGCTGGAGGGCCTCGAAGATGTCCCGGGTGGCGTCCACGTTGAGCTGGGTGGAGTTGGTCAGATAGGGGAACTTGTCCGAGCCTGAGGTGATGATCTGGTTGTACCGCTGCCGGTCCAGCCGGGCCAGGCGGTAGGAGGTCGACTCGGCCGGGGTGGCCTCCAGGTTGTAGAGGCTGCCCGTCTCCTCCTGGAAGCGCCTCAGGACGTTGCTCATGAAGGTCAGGGTCTTGACCGCGAACTCCTTTCCCTCGGGCGTGCCGATGCCCTTGCCCAGGAAGTTGAGGCTGGCCTCATGCATGCCGCAGATGCCGATGGTCGAGAAGTGGTTGTCGAAGTGGCCGAGGTAGACCTTGGTGTAGGGCATGATGTTGCGGGCCAGCATGTGGTTGACGATCTCCCGCTTGGCCTCAAGCGAGGTCTTGGCCAGGGTCATCAGGTCGCGCAGCGTATCGAGGAATTCGGTCTCGGTCTTAGCCGTGTAGCCGATCCGGTTGAGGTTGATGGTCACGACGCCGATCGACCCCGTGGAGTCGCCCGGGCCCCAGATGTTGCCCGGACGGTGCATGAGCTCGCGCTGGTCCAGGTTCAGGCGGCAGCACATGGCCCGGATGTCGCCCGGGTTGAGGTTGGTCCCGATGTAGTTCTGGAAGTAGGGGATGCCGTACTTGGCCGTGGCCTCGAAGAGGAGCTTGGCGTTGGGCGATTCCCAGTCGAAATCCCGGGTCAGGTTGTAGGTCGGGATGGGGAAGGTGAACACCCGCCCCTGGTCGTCGCCTTCGACCATGAGCTCCAGGAAGGCGCGATTGATGAGGTCCATCTCAGGCTGGTAGTCGCCGTAGGTCGTCGTGAGCTCCTGCCCGCCGACCACGACCCGCTTGTCCCTCATGTCCTCCGGGACGGTCCAGTCGAAGGTCAGGTTGGAGAAGGGCGTCTGCCAGCCCCAGCGCGAGGGGACGTTCAGGCCGAAGATCAGCTTCTGGATGTCCTGCTTGACATGGTCGTAGTCCAGCTTGTCGTGGCGGACGAACGGCGCGAGCAGGGTGTCCACGCTGGAGAAGGCCTGGGCCCCGGCAAACTCGCCCTGCATGGTCCCGATGAAGTTGACCATGTGCAGAGTGGCCGTCTCCAGGTGCTTGGCCGGGGAGGAATGGACCTGGTTCGGCACGTGGCCGAACCCCTTGCGCAGGAGCTTGTCCAGGGACCAGCCGGCGCAGTAGCCGACGATCGGGTAGGACAGGTCGTGGACGTGGAAGTCGCCGTCGTGGTGGGCCTTCTTCACGTCCTCGGTATAGATCTGGTTCAGGGCGAAGTTCGACAGGACCTCGCCGGCGATCCGGGCGTTGAGCCCGGAGAAGCTCATCGTCCCCTCGTTGCTGTTCTCCCGGATCTTCCAGTCCTTGTCGTCGATGTAGTCCCGGATGAGACGCTCCAGGTTGATCCCGGTCTGGCGCGCTTCGCGGATGCCCTGGTGCTTCTCGCGGTACAGGATATAGGCCTTGGCCACCTCGTGGTAGCCCTTCTTCATCAGGACGATCTCCACGATGTCCTGGACCTGTTCCACGGAGGGGATGGTCACGCCGCCGAACTTCTCCTCCAGCATGAAGGTGACGATGTCGGAGATGGTCTTGGACGCCGACGTGTCGACGATCGCCTGGGACTCCATGGCCTTGGCCACGGCGACCGAGATCTTGTCCTGGAAGAAATCGACAACGGAACCATCCCTTTTCTTGATCCTGGAAATCGCACCCCCCATCTGACCCTCCTTCCCCATACCTTCCTTTGAAATTGGCGTCCGGCTCCCGCCCGGACGATGCTTCTAAAATCCCCAGCTAAGAACGAAAATAACAATCTAAAAGGTGCATATATAGTATACGTAGCATCGAAAGGATACTACATCTTGTATTGATGCCCTAATAATGATATTCCTTGCCCCATCTTGTCAAGCAATTTTTTTATAAAATTCCTGCCCGTATTTTTTCCGGCGCGGCGCGTGTCCCAAGGCGCTCGACAGGCTTGACTTTAGGTCTGTCCGGCTCTATTCTGGCTTCTACAATTATGGCCAAAGAAAATCCGATGAAGCCCTCAACCGACCCGCCCTCCTTCTTCCATCCCGGGACGAAAAAATATCGCTACACCCTGCTCCTGTTCGTCAGCCTGCTGACCTTCGGCAGCTATTTCGCCTACGACAGCATCGGGGCCATCGAGAACATCCTGATCAAGGCCCTCGACCTTCCGCCGGGGACGATCGGCAGCCTCTACTCCGCCTATTCCCTGGCGGCCATCGCCATCGTGTTCTTCGGCGGCGTCCTGACCGACAAGCTGGGCACGCGCCGGGCGAGCATGCTCTTCTCGAGCCTGGTCGTCCTGGGAGCCCTGATCGTGGCCATGGCCCAGTCGACGACCATGCTTTTCATCGGACGCCTGGTGTTCGGCGCCGGGTCGGAGTCCCTGGTCGTGGCCCAGCTGGCCATCCTGTCCAAATGGTTCAAGGGCAGAGAGCTGGCCCTGTCCTTCGGGATCTCGCTGACCATCAGCCGCCTGGGCACCCTGTTCAGCTTCAACACCGAGGCCATGATCGCCAACTATTTCGGCAACTACAAATATGCCCTCTGGGCGGCGGTCCTGCTGTGCCTGGTGTCCCTCCTGAGCAACATCGTCTCGAACATCCTGGACGCCCGCGGGGAACGGATCCTTCAGGTCAAGGACAGCGGGGGGAGCGACAGGATCGTCTTTTCCGACATCAAGGCCTTCAAGCCGTCCTACTGGTACGTCACTCTGATCTGCCTCACGTTCTATTCGGCCATCTTCCCCTTCACCGCGCTGTCCACTCACCTCTTCTCCGACAAGTGGGGCATCCCCGACGTCCAGCCGGGCTCCGGAAGCTTCCTCTATCAGGTCTTCTACAACCTGTTCCACATGTTCAGCACCGCGCCGGGAATCACCAGCATCGTCATCTTCGCCTCGATGATCTGTGCCCCGTTCGCCGGACGGCTGGTGGACAAGGTCGGCCGGCGGGCGACCCTGATGATCATCGGCTCGCTGATCATGATTCCCAGCCACCTGGCCATGGGGCTGACCAAGGTCTACCCCGCCTACCCGATGATCGCCCTAGGGGCGGCCTTCGTCCTGGTCCCGGCGGCCATGTGGCCTTCCATCCCGCTCCTCGTCCCCAAGGACAAGGTCGGCACGGCCTTCGGCCTGACGACCATGATCCAGAACATCGGGCTGGCGGCGTTCCCCTTCCTCAACGGCAAGCTCCGGGAGCTGACCGGAAGCTACACCTCCAGCCTGGTGATGTTCGCCGGACTGGGCCTGGCCGGCCTGGTCTTCGCCCTCTTCCTCAAGCGGGCCGACGCCCGGGAGGGCGGCCTTCTCGAAAAATCCAAGATCTGACCGAATCAGGAGCGCTCCACCATGAAAAAAGCCCTCGTTCCCGTGCTGGCCGTCTGGGCCGCCCTGGCCTTGTCCGTCTCGTGCCGGAAGGGCGCGCCGTCCGCAGTGTCCTTCAAGCCGGGCCGGCCTCAAGCCGGCCGGCCGGTCACGGTCGTCTATGACCCGTCCGGAACTCCGCTGGCCCAGGCGGCCGAAGTGGAGATGATCGTCTATTCCTATATTAAGAAGATGCCGACGGCGGCCCAGGTGGCCATGACCCGGGAGAAGACGGTCTGGACCGTCGTTTATGAACCTGAACCTCAAAGCCGGGGCGCCATCCTGAAGTTCCAAAGCGGGGAGGTCACGGACTCCAACCGGCAAAAGGGCTATGTCCTGCCCATCTACGACGACCGGGGCATCCTCGCGGCCGGACATCTCGCCGGGCTGGCCGAAGCCTACGCGTCCTGGGGAGACTACACCGCCGGCCTCAGCCGCGACCATGACCTGGCCATGACCTACTTCGAGAGGGAATTCGCCGCCCACCCGGAGATGAAGCGGGAGTACCTCTCCCCTTACCTGAGCTCAGTCGCCCGGCTGAAGAAGAAGGACGCCGAGTCCATCATCCTGGCTGAGCTCGACACCTTGTCGGTCGAGCCCGGCCTCAACCGGGACGACCTCGACGCCCTGGTGTACTGGTACAACCGCGAGAAGAAACCGGATTTGGCCCGTCCGTTCGCCCTCAGGCTCTTGGCCACGGAGCCTAAGGGAGAATTCGCCCAAAGCCAGCGCTTCGAGGAATTGTACCAAGCCCAGGATCCGGCCCGGAAAGCCGAGCTGGCCCGGAGCTTCGAGAAGGATTTCCCGGGGAGCCCCCTGATGCCCCAGGCCCACTATTTCGTCGTCACCTCATATCTCTCCCTGGGAGATTGGCCCCGGGCTAAGGCCTACCTGGAAAGCACCGCTTCGGCCGCCGCGAGCGGGCTGTATCTCAGGCTGTCCGGAGAGCTGGCCCAAAAGCCTGAAACGATCAAGGACGGGGAAGCCCTGGCCCGCCGGGCCGTGGAACTCGCCCGCCAGGAGATCGTCCTGTCCAAGGACCCCAAGCCGCAGCATCAAACCGAGCGGGAATGGAAGGCCCAGCTGGAGGCCAACCTGGGCGAATGCCTGGATACGCTGGGAGCATTTCTTTTAAGGGCCGGAAGGAAGGAAGAAGCCCAGAAGGCCTTAAGGGAGGCTGTGGCCCTGACGAAAAACGCTTCTCCGGAGGTCAACGAACACTATGCCCGGGCCTTGGCCTCGGTCGGAGAACACCGCATCATCCTGGACAGGATCCCGGGCTTCATCCGCCAGGGGCAATCCACTCCCGCGATGAAGGCCATCCTGAAAGACGCTTTCATCGCGGACAAGGGCGGCGAGTCGGGCTGGACGGAGTACCTGGCCGGGCTGGAGAGCGCCGCCCGCGATAAGCTCAGGGCCGAGCTCGAGCGCCAGGTCCTGGACCTGCCCGCTCCGCTCTTCACCCTGGGCGACCTGGACGGAAGCCTGGTCTCCCTGGCGGACTTCAAGGGACAAACAGTCATCCTCGATTTTTGGGCCGCCTGGTGCGGCCCCTGCCTGGCCTCGTTCCCGGCGATGTCGCGCCTCGTCGAAAAATACAAGGACGACGCTCAGGTGAAATTTGTGTTCGTCAACTCCTGGGAGCGGGCGGAGGACAAGAAGAAAAACGCCTCCGATTTCATGGCCGCCAACTCCTACGCGTTTCAGGTCCTGCTCGACGTGAACGACGCGGTGATCGACGATTATCGGGTGGACGGCATCCCGACCAAGTTCGTCATCGACAAGAACGGCCGGGTCCGGTTCAAGAGCGTCGGCTATTCGGGCAGTCCCGACCGCCTGGTGGACGAGGTCAGCTTGATGATCGAGATGATCCGCTGAGGCGGCCCGCCGGACGAGGCCGGGCCGCGCCGCTTACGCTTTTTTGACCGCCTTGGCCGGGATGGTCATGGCCAGGTCGGGAACGGTCACCGTGCCCTCCAGGTTCTCCGCCGCCCAGCTGAATTCGCCGATGATCTGGCGGGGCATGCCGTCCGGCGGAGTCGGGCTGTTGAATTCAAAACTCAGGGTCTGGCCGTTGTAGTCGATCGAGGCCAGGGGCACATCGCTGAAAAAACCGCTCTGTTCGCTGACCTTGCCCTCGAGCTGGCCCTGGTTCTCGGTCAGGACCATGACCAGATAGAAAGACTGGCCTTCGGCCAGGATCTCCACGTCCCAGGTGCCGACGACCTTTTCCTTGGATACGGGCTCCTGCCCCTGCAGAACGGCCGGGCAGAGCCCGAGCAGGAACAACCCCAGGGCGATGGCGGCCAAGCCGAGGTGAGCTTTTTTCATATTTTAGAACAGGCCGATGCAGGCCGCGTCGGCGTGGAACAGGTCCTTGGTCTTGACTCTCGCCTTGGCTTCGACCGTGCTCCTAATATTCAGGTAGAACCAGAAGCTGTCGAAGAGCCTCAATTTCTTGAGATAATAAACGGAATAATCGGAGAACTGATCCAGGATGACATATCCGGCCAGCTTGCCGTTATCGTCATTGACGGCCAGGCGATACATGTCCTTGCTCGCGGCGCCCTCGGTCACGGTCTGCTTCTGGAGCTTGCCGAACACCTTGCCCAAGGTCTTGCCCTCCCAGGCGTCCGTCTTATTGACGTTGACGATCTTCAGGGCGGGGTAAGCGGTCCGATCCTTGAGGTCGACATAGTCGCTGAAGTCCGGTTCTTCGGTCCGGGTGAAAACGCTCTGGTATCCCCCCTCCTCCTGGGCCTCGATGGTATTGGCCACCAGGAGGGAGGGGCGTTCCCGGTTGAAGTCCCCGACGACCTTGACCGCTTTCCCCTCCAGGGACGCCAGGTCGCTCATGCCCTGGACGAGGACGTCCATTCCCTGGATTTCCGGGATGTAGAGATACTTGGTGGAGGCGACTTTCACCGTTCCCTGGAACTCGTTCAGTCCCTCCTGGATGGTCGTCATCTTTTCCTGGGCGGCTTGACCCGCGGCGCTCTCGGCGCCCTTCTTGCAGGCCACGCCCCCGGCGAACACGATCGCCAGAGTCAGGGCGCAGACAGCCGCGATTCCCAAGGCGCGAGCCCGTTTGGTGTTTTTAAAAATCATATTCTAGACCTCCACGCTGAAGTCATGAGCCGAGGAAAAACGGACAGACCCGCTTTTCCGCAACGAAGCTATCTTATACCATCGCCTAGGCCAAAAGTAAAGAAATATCCGAACCGGAACGGGCGAACGGAAGGCGGGAAGAACGAAGCGGGGGAGCCGCCCCGCCGCATCGCGGCGAAATCGGCTCCCCCGCGGGGGCATTCAGTTCAAGGGGACGAAGCGCCTCAGTCGTTCCTCCGGGAGCGCGAGGACGAAGACCTTGAGGAGGACGAGGACCGGGAGGATGAGCTCGAAGACCGGGAAGAGCTGCTGGAACTGCGGGAGGGAGAGCTATAGGACCGGGATGAGCCGCTGGAGCTCCGGGAAGGAGAGCTGTAGGAGCGGGACGGAGCGGAGTAGCTCCGGGACGG
>Ga0209254_10000657_pt1 | contig 29192 bp, 27 predicted proteins | sample FrelakmetDIP11DI_FD_187148 | JGI IMG/M metagenome (GOLD analysis project Ga0209254, IMG submission 187148) | Freshwater lake sediment microbial communities from the University of Notre Dame, USA, for methane emissions studies - DIP11 DI (SPAdes)... | ecosystem: Environmental > Aquatic >... | reverse complement strand
GCACCAACGGCATCCAGGCGCTCGACCTGCTCGGCCGCAAGGTGTTCGGCACGGGCGGCAAGAGCGTGCAGATGATGGCCGCTCGCATCAAGGAGGCGATCGACAAGTTCGGCAGCCTGCCCGAGGTCGCGCCGTTCGCGCTCCAGCTGGGCAAGCGGCTCGAGCAGTGGGGCAAGCTCACGATGGAACTCGGCGCGGCAGCGATGAAAGACCGCGAGGAGGTCGGCGCCGCGGCGGCCGATTACCTGGCGGTCTCCGGCTACGTCTGCCTCGGCTGGTGCTGGCTGGCGGCAGCGGGCGTGGCGGCCAAGAAGCTCGCCGCGGGCGACGCCGAGGCCGATTTCTACCGGGCGAAGCTCGTCACGGCGAAGCACTACTTCGACCGCATCCTGCCGCGCATCGATGCGCACGCCGCCGCGGCGCGCGCGGGTGCGGCCGGGCTGATGGAGCTGCCCGCCGAGCACTTCGCCTTCGCATGACCGGGGAGGCCGCGGCCGGCGGATCACGCCTGGCCGCGGCCCGGCGGGTCGTCGTCAAGGTCGGTTCCGCGCTGCTGGTCGAGAAGTCGGCCGGCCGGGTGAATCGTGCGTGGCTCGAGACGCTCGCGGACGACCTCACGACGCTCCGCGCCCGCGGCCAGGAGGTCGTGCTCGTCTCCTCCGGCGCCATCGCCCTGGGCCGGCGCGAGCTCGGGCTCGCACCAGGCAGGCTCCGCCTCGAGGAGAGCCAAGCGGCGGCGGCCGTCGGGCAGATCCGCCTCGCTCACGCATGGAAGGAAGTGCTCGAGCAGCGCGGCTTCTCGGTCGCGCAGGTGCTGCTCACGCTCGGTGACACCGAGGAGCGGCGCCGCTATCTGAACGCGCGCAACACGCTCGACACGCTGCTCAGGCTCGGCGCCATCCCGGTGATCAACGAGAACGACACGGTCGCCACGGCCGAGATCCGCTACGGCGACAACGACCGCCTCGGCGCCCGTGTCGCGCAGATGGTGAGCGCCGACTGCCTCGTGCTGCTCTCCGACGTGGACGGTCTGTACACCGCCGACCCCACGCGCGACCCGGCCGCCCGGTTCATCCCCGAGGTGGCGCGAATCACGCCCGAGATCGAGGCCATGGCGGGCGGGTCGGCCTCCGACGTGGGCTCGGGCGGCATGGCCACGAAGGTGATGGCGGCCAGGATCGCCGTGGCCGCGGGCTGCCACCTCTGCATCGCGGCGGGGCGCGAGCACCACCCGCTGCGGCGAGTCGAGTCCGGCGCGCGCTGCACATGGTTCGTGGCCGAAGCCTCGCCGGTCACCGTGCGCAAACAGTGGATCGCCGGCACGCTGAAGCCCGCCGGCGAACTCGCCGTGGACGTGGGCGCGGCTCGGGCGCTGCGGGAAGGCAAGAGCCTGCTGCCGGCGGGCGTGGTGCAGGTCAGGGGCCGATTCGACCGCGGGGATACCGTGGCCGTGCGAGATCCAGGCGGCCTGGAGATCGCGCGAGGGCTCGCGGCCTACTCGAGCGTGGACGCCGAGCGCATCCGCGGCCGGCGCAGCGCCGAGCTCGAGGCACTGCTCGGCTACCGCGGCCGCGACGAGATGATCCATCGCGACGACCTGGTACTGGTATGACGCTGCAGGACATCGCGGCGATCATGGATCCGATCGGGCGCGCGGCCGTCGAGGCCGCGCGGCTGCTGGCGCTCGCGCCGACGGTGCAGAAGGACGCGGCGCTGGCCGGCGCCGCCGCGGCGCTGCGCGCTCGGTCCGGCGAAATACTGGCCGGCAACGCCCGCGACGTGAAGGCGGGCGAGGCCGCCGGACTGAGCGGCGCCATGCTAGACCGCCTGAAGCTCGACGCACCACGCATCGCGGCGATGGCGCGGGGCGTCGAGCAGGTCGCGGCGCTGCCCGATCCCATCGGCACGGTGATTGCCGAATGGACGCGCCCCAACGGCCTGAGGATCCAGCGCGTGCGCGTGCCACTAGGCGTGATCGGCATCGTCTACGAAAGCCGCCCGAACGTGACCTGCGACGCGGGTGCACTGTGCCTCAAGTCGGGCAACGCGGCGATCCTGCGCGGCGGCAGCGACAGTCGTCACTCGAGCGCCGCGATCCACGCGTGCCTCGTCGACGGCCTGCGCGCGGCGGGCCTGCCGGAGGCCTGCATCCAGCTCGTGCCGACCGCCGACCGCGCCGCCGTGGGTTACATGCTCTCGGCAATGACCGACAGCATCGACGTCGTCGTCCCGCGCGGCGGCAGGAGCCTCGTGGCGCGGGTGCAGCAGGAGGCGCGGGTGCCGGTCATCGGCCACCTGGAGGGCAACTGCCACGTGTACGTGGATCGCGCTGCCGACCTCGGCATGGCGCGCGCCATCGTCATGAACGCCAAGCTCCGGCGCACCGGCATCTGCGGCGCCGCAGAGACGCTGCTGGTGGACGCGGGCTGCGCCGCGACGCACCTCGCGCCGATCGTGCGCGGGCTGCTGGACGCCGGCTGCGAGGTGCGCGGCGACGCCGCCGTCCAGGACGTCGACCCGCGCGTGCGCGCCGCCACCGAGGACGACTGGTACACGGAATACCTCGACGCCGTGATCGCCGCGAAGCTGGTCGGCGGCGTGGAGGAGGCGATCGCCCACATCGCGCGCTACGGCTCGGCGCACACCGAGTCGATCGTCACCGAGGACGCGGCGGCGGCGGAGAAGTTCCTGTCGCGCGTCGACAGTGCCATCGTGCTGCACAACGCCTCGACGCAGTTCGCCGACGGCGGCGAGTTCGGCATGGGCGCCGAGATCGGCATCTCCACCGATCGCTTCCATGCCCGCGGCCCGGTGGGCGTCGAGCAGCTCACGAGCTACAAGTACGTGGTGCGCGGCGCGGGCCAGGTGCGCCCCTGACTCGCCGCGCATCGCCGGATTGCCTGTGGTATGTTCAAACAACTAGCAACGACTGGAGGTCGGGAATCGTGGATGTGACGACTGCCAATCAGACCGCAGGCTCGGGTCTGGGCCTGATCGTGTTTCTGCTGATCGGAATCACGCTCAGCGGCCTGCTGACCGGGGCCCTCGCACGCTGGCTCCTGCCGGGCCCGGACCCGATGAGCTGGCCCAAGACCATCCTGTACGGCATCGGCGGCTCGCTGCTCGGCGGGCTGGTCTGGCAGTTGGTGCACAAGGCCGTGGCCCTGCCGCAGTGGACGAGCTTCGCCTTCGCCGTTGGAGGCGCCGCGGCGTTGATCTGGTTCTTCCGCCGCCGCAAGGCGTAGCAGGCCCCTTGTCGGTTACGGTGAGGCGCAGCGGACGACCCGACGCCTCACTCGCACCGGATCGTCGAGGGGTCAGGAGCGCAGGGCCGCGAGCCCGCCCCGTAGCGAGTACACCTCGGCCCGGCCGACCGAGCGCAGTTGCTCGGTGAGCGCCAGGCTGCGCACGCCGTGCGCGCAGATGACCAGGTAGCGGCCGTCGGCCGGAAATTCGGCGCGACCGTTCACGAGTTCGCTCAGCGGCAGGTGCGCGGTGATCTGCAGTCCGGGGGGATCGTGGGCACGCTCCCAGGCCTCGCGGATGTCCACCAGCTCGAGGCCCGACTCGAAGGCCTGGGCGAGGGTCTTGAACTCGAGCTCGAGCGGCGTTTCGTCGGGTGGGGCCGCGCTACCGGGGTGGTCGTGGTCGCAGGCCGGATCGCGGCGCGCGGCAAGCCGGCGCGTCTCCAGCGAGAGCAGGTCCACCGTCACCAGTGCGGGCGTCTCGCCGGCGTCGAGCCCGAGCAGGCGCTTCAGGGCCTGCATCGCCTGCAGGGCGCCGAGCGTCGCAGGCACCGGGCCGAGCACGCCCGCCTCGGCGCAATTGCCCACGAGCCCGTCGCGCGGCGCCTCGGGCCACAGGCAGCGCAGGCAGGGCCAATGGGGCAGCGGGCGGTACACCTGCACCTGGCCTTCGTACTGGTGCACGCTCGCGAACACCGCGGGCTTCATCGCGCGGACGACCGCGTCGCTGACCAGGAACTTGGCGCGGAAGTTGTCGGTGCACTCGACGACGAGGTCGTGGTGCGCGACCATTTCGTCCAGAGTCCCGGCGGAGGCGTGGACCTCGAACGCCTCGACCCGAACGTCGTGGTTCAGCGCCCGGAGTCGCTCGGCCGCCACGGCCGCTTTTGGCCGGCCCACGTCGGCCCAGCCGTAAAGGGGCTGGCGGTGCAGGTTGCTCGCCTCCACCACGTCGCCGTCCACGATGCCGATTCGGCCGACGCCCGCCGCGGCGAGGTACTGCAGCACGGGCACGCCGAGCCCGCCCGCGCCGACCACCAGCACGGAGGCCGCGGCGAGCCTGGCCTGGCCGGCGGCGCCGACCTCGGGCAAGGCGATCTGGCGCGAGTAATCGTGGGCCGCAGCCGCGGGCGCCGGCGCCGCGGCGGCGCAGCGCTCGCAATTCACCCAGCCCGAGTCACCGTCCGTGTAGTGCTCCTTCTTCCAGATCGGCAGCCGGTGCTTCACTTCGTCGATGATGTAGCGGCACGCGGCGAACGCCTCGCCGCGGTGCGCGGCGCTCACGCCGACCCAGACCGCCAGTTCGCCGATTCCGAGCGAGCCGACCCGGTGCACGCAGGTCGCGCGCGTCACGCCGAAACGTGCCACCGCCTCCGCGACGATGCGGTCACCCTCGCTGACCGCGAGCGACTCGTAGGCCTCGTACTCGAGGCGCCGGACCGTGCGCCCTTCGTTGTGGTCGCGCACCCAGCCCTCGAAGCTCGCGTAGCCGCCGGCGGACGGGTCCTCGAGCGCCGCGCGGTCCCGCGAGGGCTCCAGCGGTTCGCTGCTGAGGGAGAACGCGCCCATCAGCCGCCCGCGACCGGCGGGATGAACACGACGCGGTCGCCCGCGGCGAGCGGACGCGACCAGTGCGCGAACTCGTCGTTCACGGCGACCCGGAGCATGGCCTGCGGCAGCCCGAAATCGTGCCGCGCTGCGAGCTCCTCGTAGAGCCCGGCGGCCGTCGCCGCGGCGGTCTGCACCGTTTCGCGGCTGGTGCCGGCGCGCTCGCGCAGCACGGCGAAGTACTGGATCTCGATCTCGATCATGGGTGCACGAGGTCGCGCTTGCCGCCGTGCTTCTCCACGAGGCGGAGTTCCGCGATCACGATGTCGTGCGACAGAGCCTTGCACATGTCGTACACCGTGAGCGCCGCCACCGACGCGCCGGTAAGCGCCTCCATCTCCACGCCGGTCTTGTGGTGCACGCTGACGCTGCAGCGGATCACCGCCTCGTGACGCTCGTTCACGTCGATCTCGATGCGGCAGTTCTCGATCCCGAGCGGATGGCAGAAGGGAATGAGTTCATGGGTGCGCTTGGCGGCCATCGTGCCCGCGACGATCGCGGTGTGGAACACGGGCCCCTTGCTGGTCTCGAAGCTCGACTCGCGCAGCGCCTCGGCGACGGCAGGCGGGAAGCGCACGCGCGCCTCGGCCACCGCGGTTCGATGCGTGACCGCCTTGCCGCCCACGTCCACCATCGTGGGCCGCCGGCGTTCGTCCACGTGCGTGAATTCGTTGCTCATCCGCCGATGTAGTGCATCTCGATCTTCTGGGGGGGGTGCTCGCCACGTCGCACCGCCTCGCGCTGCTCGCTGTAGCGGTCGTCGCGGCGCGACCAGGCGTCACGCAGCAGGCTCCCCAGCTCCGCGTCGGTGGCGCCGGCGCGCAGCGCGCCGCGCAGGTCGGTGCCCTTTCCCGCGAACAGGCAGGTGTAGAACATGCCCTCGGAGGACAGCCGGGCGCGGGTGCACTCGCCGCAGAACGGCGCGCTGACCGAGGATATGAAACCGATTTCGCCCGCGCCGTCGTCGTAGCGGTAACGTTCGGCCACCTCGCCGTGGCAGCTGCCCGGCAGCGGCGTCACCGGCCAGCGCGCCGCGATCGCGGCCAGCAGCTCGGCCGAGCGCACGACCTCGTCGGCCTGCCACGCATTGCGGTTGCCGACGTCCATGTACTCGATCAGGCGCACGATCACGGACGTGCGGCGGAAATTCTCGAGCAGGGCCGGCAAGGTGTGGTCGTTCAGGCCACGCCGCACGACCGCGTTCACCTTCACCGGGCCGAGGCCCGCCTCGAGCGCCGCCTCGATGCCCTCGAGCACCTGCTCGAGCCCACCGAAGCCGCCACTCATGCGCGCGAACACCTCGGGATCGAGCGAGTCGAGGCTGACCGTGACCCGGCCGAGGCCGTTGCCCTTGAGTTTGGCGGCGTGCTGCGCGAGCAGCACGCCGTTGGTCGTGAGCGCGAGGTCCTCGATGCCCTCGATCATCGACAACTCGCCCACGAGGTCAGCGAGGCCCGCGCGCAGCAGCGGCTCGCCGCCCGTGAGCCTGAGCTTGCGCACCCCGAGCGCCACGCCCGCCCGGGCGACGCGGACGATCTCGTCGAAGCCCAGCCGCTCCGTGGCGTGCAGGAAGCGGTAGCGGTCGTGGAACGTCTCCTTCGGCATGCAGTACGGGCAGCGGAAATTGCAGCGGTCCATCACCGAGATGCGCAGGTCGTGCATGGGCCGGCCGAGGCGGTCGCGCGCGCGCGAGGGACCCGGGTGGGCGATCACGTTGCCGGCGGCGTCCGGGGTACGGTTCATGCAGCCTCACCAGGGGTACAGCGGCGCGACGTGGCCCGTCAGGGCGCGCGGCCGCCGCGGGCCGCGGACGCCTACTTCTTGCCTGCGGCGCTGAACGCCTTGAGCTCTTCGCTCCAGCGCGCAGCGGTCGCCTGCAACTCGTCGATCGCGGCGTTGTGCTTCTTGCCGTTCATGGTCTCGATGTTCGCCTTCTTGGCGGCGTACTCCGGGTCCGCGCTGTCGAGGGCGGCGATCGATTCGTTCTTCTCCTGCTCCAGGCAGGGCAGGTAGGTCTGCTCGACCGCGTTCTTGTACTCCTTGACCTGGGCCTGCGCGGCCAGCATCTCGTCCTTGGTCGCCTTGCCGCCGTTCGGCAGCTTCTGCGGCGCCTGCGGGTAGATGCAGGCGGCATGGGCGCCCACGCCGGCGAGGAGGAGCGGAAGGAGGAGGGCGGATGCGCGCTTCATGTCGATGTCCTCTGGAATCCGTTGGGACCGGCCAGTCGCCGGCGTTCGAGGGGAGCGGAATATAGCAGAGCCCCCCCGGGGAGCGGCTATGCTTGGCGCCCTCCGGGCCCCCCGGGGCCGCCCGGACACGCCACCGATCCGCCGGAGGTGACCCGACATGACAGCATCCGACGTGCCCGCGACCTACGGCGCCAGCTCCCACGGCCTTCGCGGCGACTATGCGGCCATGCGGCCGGACTACACGGTCACCCAGGACTACGGGCAGTACCGTGACGCCGACCAGGACCGCTGGCGGAGGCTCTATGGGCGGCAGATGCGGCTGGTGCCCGGCCGGGCCTGTCCGGAGTTCCTGCGCGTGGTGGACACGCTCGGCTACGAGGCCGGGATCCCGCGCTTCGACGAGGTGAACGAGCGCCTGCGCGCGTCCACGCGCTGGGAGGTGGTCGCGGTGCCGGGCCTGCTGCCCGAGCACGTGTTCTTCACGCACCTCGCCAACAGGCGCTTCCCCGTCACCGTCTGGCTCCGCGAGGAGCACGAGTTCGACTACATCGTCGAGCCCGACGTGTTCCACGACTTCTTCGGTCACGTGCCGCTGCTGTTCGACCCCGTGTTTGCCGACTACATGCAGGCCTACGGCCGCGGCGGCCAGAAGGCCGAGGGTCTGCACGCGCTCGAGTACCTGGCGCGGCTCTACTGGTACACGGTGGAGTTCGGCCTGGTCCGCACCCCGGCGGGGCTGCGCATCTACGGTGCCGGGATCCTCTCCTCGCCGAGCGAGGTAGGCTACGCGCTCGCGAGCCCGATGCCGCGGCGCATCGGCTTCGATCTGCGGCGCGTGATGCGCACGCTCTACAAGATCGACAGTTTCCAGCAGACCTATTTCGTGATCGACGATTTCGGGCAGCTGTTCCGCGAGACGGCGCCCGACTTCACGCCCCTGTATGCCGAGATTGCCGGGCAGGCGCCCTTCCCGGCCAACACCGTGCTGCCGCAGGACCCACTGTTCGAACCCGTCGAGGATTGAAGATGAGCACGCCTTCCCCGGTCGCCGGCCACGCGTCCGCGACCTTCGCACTGGGCCACTTCGTCGCGGGGCGCCACGTCGCAGGCGTCTCCGGCCGTCATGGCCCGGTGTTCAACCCGGCCATGGGCGCGTTGCGCGGCCACGTCGCCTTCGCGTCGGCCGACGAGACCCGCGCCGCGATCGCGGCCGCGGAGGCCGCACTGCCCGGCTGGGCTGGCACGACGCCGCTGCAGCGCGCGCGCGTGATGTTCCGGTTCAAGGCGCTGCTCGAGCAGCACGCCGACGAGATCGCGCTCACCCTGACATCCGAGCATGGCAAGGTGCTGTCGGACGCCCGTGGCGAGCTTACCCGCGGTATCGAGGTCGTGGAGTTCGCCTGCGGCATCCCGCAACTCCTGAAGAGCGAGTTCACCGAGAACGTGGGGACCGGGGTGGACAGCTGGTCCATCCGCCAGCCGGTCGGCGTGTGCGCCGGAATCACGCCGTTCAACTTCCCGGCCATGGTGCCGATGTGGATGTTCCCGGTGGCCATTGCCTGCGGGAATACGTTCGTGCTGAAGCCCTCGGAGAAGGACCCGAGCGTGCCGCTGCGCGTGGCGGAACTCCTCAAGGAAGCGGGGCTGCCCGACGGCGTGTTCAACGTCGTGAACGGCGACCGCGAGGCCGTGGACACGCTGCTCACCGACCCACGCGTCGCGGCAGTGAGCTTCGTGGGCTCGACGCCCGTGGCCCAGTACATCTACCGGACCGCCTCCGCGCACGGCAAGCGCGTGCAGGCCCTGGGCGGCGCCAAGAACCACATGGTCGTGATGCCGGACGCGGACACGCGCAACGCGGCGAGCGCGCTCGTGGGCGCGGCCTACGGCTCGGCGGGCGAGCGCTGCATGGCGATCTCGGTGGCCGTCGCCGTCGGCGATGCCGGCGACCGGCTGGTCGAGGCCGTCAGGCAGCAGCTCGCGGAACTCAAGGTGGCGCCCGGCACGGTCGAGCGCGCCGACATGGGCCCGCTCGTCACGCGCGAGCACCTCGAGCGCGTGCGCGGCTACGTGGACCTCGGCGTCGAGGAGGGCGCGCAGCTCGCCGTGGACGGCCGCGGCCTGCGCGTCGCCGGGCACGAGCAGGGCTACTATCTCGGGCCCTGCCTGTTCGACCACGTGACACCCGCGATGCGCATCTACCGCGAGGAGATCTTCGGGCCGGTGCTGTGCGTGCTGCGCGTGCCGGACCTCGAGTCGGCGCTCGAACTCGTCAACGCGCACGAGTTCGGCAACGGCGTGGCAATCTTCACCGCGAGCGGCGAGGCCGCGCGGACCTTCACCCAGCGCGTGCTGTGCGGCATGGTGGGCGTCAACGTGCCGATCCCGGTGCCGATGGCCTTTCACTCCTTCGGCGGCTGGAAGCGCTCGCTGTTCGGGCCGCTGCACGTCCACGGGCCGGACGGCGTGCGGTTCTACACGCTGCTCAAGACGGTGACCTCGCGCTGGCCCACGTCGGAGCGCGAGGGCGCGCTGTTCGTGATGCCGACGATGAAGTAGGAGGGCGGGCCCGCTGTTTCCCGGCGGTCCCGTCCGGCCCTGCTGTAGAATTCCGGTTCCTCGCGCGCGGCCGTAGCTCAGTTGGATAGAGCATCAGGCTTCGAACCTGAGGGTCGGGGGTTCGAATCCCTCCGGCCGCGCCAGCAGTCCGACCCGCCTGCGGCGCGCAAGCAGGTGCTGCCCGCCACCGGCTGGGCGATTGCACATCGGACGAGGTACTTCTCGCCCGTCATGCCGCTCGCGGGCAGGGTCTCGACTAGCGACCGCGGAATGCCGCCTCGCGCCGCTCCACGAAAGAGCGCACGCCCTCGGCAGCGTCCTCGCTCCGCATCACTTCCGCCATGCCGCGGAACATGGGTTCGACCGCTGCTGCCTCGCCCTCGAGCATGCGGGTGCGCGACGAACGCAGGCTGCCTTGCACGCCAAGTGGTGCAGCTCTTGCCACGCGCTGCGCAAGGGCCAGGGCGCCGTCCAGCTGTTCGCCCGGGGGGCAGAGCTGCTGGACGAGACCGAGCCGGTACGCGTCCTCGGCCCCGAGTTCGTCGCCTGTGAGCAGGTAGCGCTGGGCGTTGGCCCAGCCGATTTCCATGGGAAGGCGCAGAGTCGCGCCGCCGCAGGCATAGAACCCCCTGCGCACCTCGAGCATCGCGAAGCGGGTGTCGCTCGCCGCGACGCGCAGGTCCGTGTTGAGCAGCAGTTCCCAGCCCCAGGTGTAGCAGCGTCCCTGTACGGCGATCACCAGGGGTTTCGACAGTCGGGGCCCGCTCAGTGAGAATGGATCGATCTCGCCATCTTCGATCGGGAACGGCGACCCGGACGCGAATGCGTCGGCCCAGTCGTTGAGATCGACCCCTGACGTGAAATGCGGTCCCTCGGCCCAGATCACGCCGACCCAGAGTTCGTGATCGTGCTCGAGGCGATACAGGGCGCGCGCCAGCGAGTGATACATTTCGCGGCTCAGCGCATTCATCTTCTGGGTGCGGCGTACGCCAATGACAAGCAGGTGCTCACGCTGTTCGATTTCGATGCTCATCGCTCTCGTCCTGTACAAGTGAAAGCGCCAGAATCATAGCCCCAACGACGGGCGACCACGTGACCGGGAATGCGCAACGATCGCCGCCGGGCGTGTCGCCGCAACGGTACCCGCTTGAGTGTTACGGCGCGTCGCGGCAGTCTGCAAGTCGCCAAGCTATGCGCCGCTGGCGTGAGCAGCCCCACAGGGAGTCGACATGGTGACCCGTATCCTCGGCATTTCCGGCAGCCTCCGCTCCGGCTCGTACAACACCTCGCTGCTGAGGGCGGCGCAGGCGCTCGCAGGTACTGACGTCGTCTTCGAGGTCGCGACCCTGCACGGCATCCCGCTCTACGACGGCGACCTCGAGCAGCGCGACGGCCTGCCGGCCGCGGTCACCGCGCTCAAGGACCAGATCGCGACGAGCCACGGGGTGCTGCTCGCCACGCCGGAGTACAACAACGGCATCCCGGGCGTGTTCAAGAACGCGGTCGACTGGCTGTCGCGTCCGTCGAGCGATGCGGCGCGGGTTTTCGGGGACCGGGCGTTCGCAGTCATCGGGACCTCGCCAGGCGGCTTCGGCACCATCCTCGCCCAGAACGCGTGGTTGCCCGTGCTGCGCACGCTCGGGGTGCGCTACTGGGCGGGCGGGCGCCTCATGGTGTCGCGGGCGCACCAGATGTTTGACGAATCCGGCGGTATCCGGGACGAGACGCTGCGCGGCCAGTTGCAGCAGTTCGTGGCCGGCTTCGCCGCCTTCGCGGGCGCGAGCGGCAGGGGAGGAAGGTGATTGAACGTCAGGCGTCGCCCGCTGAAGCTCGAGCCGTGTGAGCGGCAGGGGCGCGGTTCCGGTGCGGAGCTATTCGTCGTGGAGGGGGATTCCGCCTCGCTGGCCGTGACCCAGGTTCGCGATGCCCGCTGCCAGGCGGTGCTGCCGATGCAGGGCAAGCCGATGAACGCACTGCGGGCGTCGGCCGGCAAGGTCGCGGGCAATTCCTGGTACAAGGCACTGGTCGAGGCCATCGGGACCGGCTGGGGCGCGGCCTTCGACGCCGCGGCGCTGCAGTACGACCGCATCGTGCTGCTGATGGATCCCGACGCCGACGGTATCCATTGCGGCGCGCTGCTGCTGATGTTCTTCCACCGCTGGATGCCGCAGCTGCTGGAGGGGGGCTACCTCGAGATGGTCCGCGCGCCGGTCGGCGAGGTCCGCTGCGACGGCGACGGTCGGCCCCGGTACGCGTACGCCGACGCGCAGTTCCAGTCCCTGTGCATGCAGCTCAGGTCGAGCGGCGGGCGACCGTTCACGGCGCTGCGCTACCGCGGGCTCGCGAGCCTCGATCCAGCCGTTTTGCGGGAGCTGTGCGTCGATCCCGCTTCCCGCAACGGCCGCCGCCTGACCGAAGCGGACGCGCAACTCGCCATGGCGGTGTTCGCCTCGATGCGCGAGCTGCCGCCGCAGCGGCCGCTCTTTTGAGGAGCGCTGCGGCGACGTCAGCGGCGCAGCAGCCACAGGATCAGGCTGACGACGATGCTCACCACGATCATGGTGGCGAACGGCGCGAACAGCTTGAACCCCGGCTTGTCGATCAAGACGTCGCCAGGCAGGCGGCCGAGCTGCAGCTTCGAGATCCACGGCCACAGCAGGCCGGCGAGGGCGATCAGCAGGCCGGCGGAGATGAGCAGTCGCTGCATCGGGTGTACCTCGGGACGGGTCTGCGCGGACGGTTCACACTGACGCGGTCTTCTTGTCCGCCGCGCCCGGTGCGCGCGCCAGCAGGCCCAGGCTGCGCAGCGAGTTGAGCGCGCCGGCTGCGCCGGTCGCGATCGCCAGCATCTGCGAGACGAGGTTCTGCTGCGTGTAGAGCAGGATGGCGATGACCACGGCCGCCAGTGTGTAGAGCGGCGTGGCGAGTCGCTTCCAGCCGAGTCCCGCCTGGTTCTGTTCCCACTCGCTCACGCGCTCCGGGGTCTCGACGCTGCGCACGAACTGAAGGAAGCTGCGGTTCATGAGCGCGAACCGCGGGTCCACGTCCACCAGTCCCCGATGGTGCAGGCGGCGGACGATGTCGAAACGCTTCGGGTTGACCACGCCTTCCTCGGCGAGCTGCACGAGCACGAGGCGCTCGTCCCTCGAGCACAGGTCCCAGACGGACCGGTAGTACGGTTCGGCGGCGTCCAGGACGAATCCGATGATCTCGTCCTCGCGGTGCCCCGCCAGATCCCGTGACTTCGCGAGACGCTGGGCGATCTCGATGAGCGGCCCGCTCCCGCCGCATTCCTCCTCGAGCAGCGCCCAGATCTCGGGCGGCACGTGGTCCCCGAGCCACGGGAACTTCGGGGGATTCATGCGGACCTTGTGGAAATCGCGCAGTGCCTCCGCCCAGGCGGCGCGCTGGGTCTGCAGCTCATCGCAGTTCCGCTGCCGGGCCAGTCTTTCCTCCTGCGTCGGGGACTCGGATCCGAAGTCGGTCTCCAGTGCTTCGCGCGCCCGCTGCGACACGTAGAACAGCAGGTCGATCTCGCTGGAGAGGATCAGGCAGCCATCGACCGGGGCGGCGGCCAGGGCCAGCAGCGACTTGCGGAGCTTGTCGTCGACCAGGGCCGCCTCGACGTGCTCGACGAGCAGCACCTCGCCGGCCAGTGGTGCCGTCAGCTGTGGCGATGTTCCGGCATGGCGCAGGTCGATCACCCGCGTCCCTCCTGCGCCCAATCGGTTCAGGCAGGGCCGGGTCGCTCGGACGAGGAGCCAGCGTGAGCCGTCCTTCGGGTCGATGCAGTCCGATGCGTCGAGCAGCCGCCGGTTCCGCCAACCGAGCCCCAGGATGTGCACCGCCACCGAGTGGACGAGGAAGACCAGCAGCGCCAATCCCGCCGTAATCCAGAGCGGCCACCAGCGGGTCCAGGTCCAGCCGGACAGCGGCCACCCCGATGCAGGCCAACTGCTCCGCGACGACTGGCCGTCCAGCGCCCTCGCGTACCAGGGGCCTGCATCGCCGAGGCCGGAAATCGGCCGTGCGAACAGGCTCGTGAAGCTCCACGGCAGTCGCGTGCCCGCTGCCGGGGCCAGCACGAGGCCGCAGTCCCGTCCGCCGGCATCCAAATGGTCGCCGCGCTGCGGCGCCTGGAAGGGCGCGCGGCAGTCGGAGTACAGGTCCCAGTTCACGGGTCGTCCGCCGGCGCCTCCCGCAGCCGCGAGGGTCGCGCCCGGGAGCGTGTCGGAGGGGTCGACCAGCTTGCGGACCAGCAGTTCGTGGTGCCCGGGACTGGCGCAGATCCGGCCGGGAGCGCGGCAAGCCGTCGCGCCCTGGCCCGAGTCGCCGCCGGCGGCGACCAGTGCATATTCCGACGCGAAGCGCTGGGCTGCCGCATCGACCTCCCGCGACCACTGCAGCGCCGCAACGCGCTGGTACGCCGCCGAGTACAGCCGCAGCGCGTCGTCGAACGCGAGGACGGTGGGTGCCGCCACCAGCGCGAGCAGCATGGACAGCAGGAATCCGCAGAATGCCGCCTTGTGAACCGCCGGCGTGTCGTGATCCTCCTTCATGCGCCACCGCAGCCGCGTCCGGAACCACAGCGGCGATCCGCACAAGACGGTCACCAGTCCGGGCACGACCAGCACGCCGACGGCGAACCATGACGCCGGCAGCAGTTGGCGCAGCACGACCAGCACGATGGTCGCAAGCACGCAGACCGCGATCCCCATGACGTACCGGCTCGTGTCCTCCGAGTCAGGCCAGAGCCAGTCGTGCGCCTGGCGTCCCCATACCGCTGTCGCGACCAGCGAGCCGATGAGCGTCGAGAGAATCGCGGCCAGCGCCACCACGGCCGCCACGCCGAATGCCCGCGCCGACATCTGCCGCGCCGTCTCGATGTCGTAGAAGGTCACCAGGGTCATCTGCAGCGCCGGCACGTAGGAGGCGAGCATGCGATGGTCGCGCCAGCGGTACGCGAAGTCGCCGCTCACGCCGGCTTCGCCGGCGCCCTCGAGCGAGGCGGGAGCGAGGACGGCGCCGCCACGCACCTGCTCGAGGAACCGTTCCCGGAGATACGGGCCATTGGCGTTGCGGAACGTCACCGTTCCGTCGCGGTCGAGGAAGACGAACTCGTAGGGCGACGGCACGATCGTTCTCGACAGCGCACGCATCGGTGTGGTGATGGCCGCGACCCATTGACGCGACGACTCGTTCACGATGGCGCCCATTTCGCCGGTGCTCCGGTGCACGGGCAGCGCGAAGACCATCTGCTCCTGGCCGCTGGTCTGCGACACCACGAATTCCCGGGCCACGGCCGCTCCGTCGGCGTCCGTGCCGGGGTCGGGTGCGAGACCAAGGGCATCCCGGAAATAGCGCCGGCTGCCGACGTTGACGCGCCCGGTGGTGATCGTGCGCGGACTCCACTTGAAGACCTGCAGCCCGGAGGACGTCGCGAGGAAGATCGTGTCAAGCACGGGGTAGGCGACGGGATCCGCACCCAGGAGCATCGCGCCCAGGCCACCCTCGATGGGCTGCGCATTGCCGGGTGCCTGGGTCGTGCACGGACCGGCGCCGGCCAACGGCGACGCCACGAGACCGAGCGCCTCGCAGTATCTGTCCAGGCCCGTCGCGGCCTTCAGCTGTTCGACGGCAAGCGCTGTTTCCATCGCCGCCCGGTCCCGGACTTCCTGATGCAGTTGCCGCAGTCCCTTGTCGAAGCCCGCCCGCAGACTCGATGTCGACGGCCCGTCGAGGATCAGCAGCACCACGACCGCCGTCATCCCGAGCATCGCGCCGGCCATGACCCAGAAGTCGCGGTAGCGCATGCGCTCGTTTGCGCCGATGAATCGCAGCTTCAGGAACGGAATCAGGAACAGGCCGAGGCTCACCAGCGCAAAGACCCGCGACAGCGTCTGGGGAGAAAGTTCGCGCGACTGGCTCAGCATCCGGTCCTCGGCGACGAGCCCGACGATCAGCAGATCGACCTTGCAGTTCTCCGCGGGCTTCTCCGCGGGCTGCGACGCGCACGGTGCACCTGCGACGGGAGAGGTATAAACCCGCAGCGGCTGGAGGAACGCGAGGTAGCGCTTCCCGGCGATCGTGACCGAGTCGTAGCGCGAGAAGTCGGTGGGCGAGCGCCAGCGGGAATCGCCGGAACCGGCCGTAGCCGCAGGCGACGCGCCCGCCGCGGCGCCGGCCGGAGATCCGCCGCGGGCTGCGGAAGTGCCGCCGCCGCGGTCGGCTTCGTCGAAGAAATCCTGGAGGTCGGCTGGCTGTCCGTTGCGCATGACGGGCAGTGGCAGTCCGCGGGCCTGCGGAGGCAGTCGCCAGTCCTGCGCCAGCAGCTTGCCGCTCTCCGAGAGCACGACCAGACCGTCGAACTCGGCTTCGACGATCTCCCAGGGAATCAGGTTCTCGAGCTTGATGTTGACGGTTGTGACCGCTTTCGACGCGCCCCCGACGGACAGCAGCAGTCCTCGCCCGTCTTCCGCGACCCGCAGGTGATGGGTTTCCTCGGTCTCAGTCGGTGCGGTGCCCTCGACCAGCGAGAGGAGGTAGCCTGCTGCGTCCGGCAAATCGGCGTTCCCCCGCGGCTTTTCCGCCGTCTCGGCGATCCTTTCGTGCGCCTGCAGCCGCTCCTCGAGCGAGGTGGCCAAGGCCGCCACCGTCGTGTTGAACTGCCGCATGGCCGCGTCGACGCTCCGGCCCACGTAACCGAACCAGTACAGCACCAGCGGCACCGTGACGATCAGCGCCAAAACGAGGAAGGGGCGGACCCACGTTAGCCGGGATCGAAGATTCATGGGCCGGGCGGGCGCGGTACGCCGGGGGTGGAGAAGCGGACGATGGCAGGGCAGCGCATGGTGACCTCCCTTCGGTCGCACCGAACGTAGCACCGCGAGCGCCGGCGGTCCATGCGCGCCGCGACCGTGGCTGCTACCCTGCAGCCGCTCGAACCCCGAACCGAGGCGCCGCATCGATGCTCACCGTCCACCACCTCGAGACCTCCCGCTCGCAGCGCATCCTGTGGCTGCTGGAGGAACTCGGCGTCCCCTACGAGCTCAAGGTCTACCGGCGCGACGCGGCGACGCGCCTCGCGCCGCCCGAGCTCAAGGCGATCCATCCGCTCGGCAAGTCGCCGGTCGTGACCGACGACGGCGAGACCATCGCCGAGTCGGGCGCCATCATCGAGTACCTCGTCGAGAAGTACGGCAGCCGGGCGCAGGGCGAGCTCGCGCACCTGCAGCCGGCGCCGGGCACGCCCGAGCACCGGCAGTGTCGCTACTGGATGCACTACGCCGAGGGCTCCCTGATGAACTGGCTGGTGATGAAGCTGGTGTTCGTCACCATTCCGAAGCGCCCGATGCCGTTCTTCGCGAAGCCCGTCGCGCGGGCGATCAGTGAAAAAGTGCAGGCGCAGCTCGTCGATCCCAACCTGCAGTCCGCCCTCGCGTTCATCGAGGATCACCTCGCGCACCACCGCTGGTTCGCCGGCGAGCACATCACCATGGCGGACTTCCAGATGAGTTTTGCCGTGGAGGCGCTGCTGTCGCGCGCCCCGGCGGCCGGCGGCCTTCCGCACCTGCACGCGTACCGTGAGCGGATGCGGGCGCGGTCGGCGTACCAGCGCGCCGAGGCCAAGGGCGGGCCGACCATCATGGCGACCTGACCGGGCCTGGGATGCCATGGCTCACTTCGATCCGCAGGAACTGCCCGTCACCGGCGCCATCCAGCAAGTGGCCGAGGCCGTGTGGCGCATCGTGGCCCCGAACCCGGGTCCGCTCACCGGCGCGGGCACCAACACCTACGTCGTCGGCCGGCAGCGTCCGATCGTGATCGACCCCGGCTGCGCGGATGTCGCCCACCTGGCGCGCGTGCTCGAGGTCGCCGGCGGCACGGTCGAGCGCATCGTCTGCACGCACTCGCATCCCGACCACTCGCCGGGCGCCGGATGGCTGCGCGAGCGGACCGGCGCGCCGGTGCATGGCCTGCCGGCGCCCGACGACGGTCACCAGGACCCGGCCTACGCGCCGGAGGTGGCCCTCGCCGACGGCGAGCGCATCGAGGCCGGCGGGGCCGTGCTGCGGGCCGTCCACACGCCCGGCCACGCCTCGAACCACGTCTGCCTTCTGCTCGAGGAGTCGGGCCTGCTGTTCACCGGGGATCACCTCATGAGCGGCTCGACGGTGATCATCATCCCGCCCGACGGCTCGATGCGGCTGTACCTCGACTCGTTGCGGCGGCTGCGCGAGTTGCCGGTCGCGGCGCTCGCGCCGGGCCATGGCGCGCTGATGCCGCGGGCCATCGGCGAGATCGACCGCGTGATCGGTCATCGCCTCGCGCGCGAGGCAAAGCTGGCGGGCGCGCTGGGCGCGCGCGGTGCCGCCACGCTCGACGATGTGCTGCCCGAGGTGTACGAAGACGTGCCGACGTTCATGCACGTCTACGCCCGCTACTCGCTGCTCGCCCACGCCGTGAAGCTCGTGGAGGAGGGGCGTGCGCAGGTCGAGGGCGAGACCTACTTCTGGCGCGGCGACTGACTCGCCCGCCGCTGGGCGCTGCGCGAGGTGTCCTTCCGGAAATCGTCGACGCACGGGTGGCGGCCGCAGTGCGCGGCGGGGCGCAGGTCGTGATCGCGACACGCCACGCCGAGGACGTGCCGCCCTGGGTGAACCGCCAGCTGCAACTGGAGCGGGGTCGTGCGCGAAGTTCGCGCTAGAGCCCGCGCAGTCGCGTCTTGAGGTCGGCGCGTGGCGCCTGCTCGTCGTCGAGCAGGCCGCTGACGGGAGTGACGGTCACGTAGCCCTGGCGAAGCCAGGAATTGTCGGTATCGCGCCCGTCGGACGCATCGCCGCGCGACGTATGTGCAAGGTACTCGCCGGAGGCGGTCGCATCGAACGTCACGTGCAGGTCCGTCGACGCGCCCTGGCGCGTCACGACGGTACCGCGCAGTTCGGTCACCGGGCGGGCCGGATAGTTCACGTTCAGCACCGTGCGAGCCCGGGCCACCTGCCCGCCACGGCAGAACCAGCCGCGCGCCGCGGCGATGAGCCGCGGCACGTGGGCGCTCACCGCTTCGAGCTGGGCGCGATTCGCGGGCGAGTCGACGGGCTCCGCGGCCAGCAGCCGCGCGGCGCTGACGGCGATGCCGGGCACGGGCGGGTCGAGCAGCAGCGTGCCGGCCATGGCGGCGCCCAGCGTCCCAGAGAGCATGAGCAGCGCACCGCTGTTCGGGCCGTGGTTGATGCCCGAGACCACGAGGTCGGGTCGCCGGCCGGCCGGGTACAGCGCGGTCGCGGCGAGCACCACCGCCGTGGCCGGCGTCCCGCTCACGGCGTGCACGTTCGAGTCGGCCGGGTCGCGCGTGACGCGCACGCTGCCCCAGGTGAAGCTCATCGCGCTGCCGCTGGCATTGCGGTCGGGCGCCGCGAGCGTGACGCGATGTCCCGCGGCGGCGAGCCCGGCTGCGAGCGCCCGCACTCCCGCGGCTTCGACTCCATCGTCGTTGGTGAGGAGGACCTCGAGCGGACCTTGGCCGCAGAGCGCCTGCGGAGGCGCCCGGGACGCTGCCGCGGCATGCCCCGCGAGGCCCGGCAGCAGAACCGCAAGCAGGCCCGCGGCCAGAGTCCGGCCAGCCCTGTTGCCTGCCCGCAGTCCGGCGACGCCGCGAGCGGCGGGCATCGGCTGCTCAGAACTCGAGTTCGGCCTGGTAGACGACCACGGCATGGCCGGCAACGCTCACGCTCGTGGCGCGCTTGCCCGAGGCCGTCACCTCGACTTCCACGGTGCCGGGCCGGTCGACGAAACGACCCTGTTGCCCCACGAGCCGGGCCGTGCCGTCATCGGCGGTCAGCAGGCCGTTCGCCAGCAGGTAGACGCCGAGCATGCCGTGGGCGTTGCCGCTCACCGGGTCCTCGGGAATGCCGATCACCGGGCAGAACATGCGCGATTCGGTGGTCAGCGGATCGGTGTCCGGCTTCAGCGCGAACACGAAGAAGCCGTCGGCACCGACGTGCGGCGTGAGGTGCATGAGCGCGTCCATGTCGGGTTGCAGCGACTCGAGCGTCTCCGGGGAGCGCAGTCCGATCAGCAGCCGCGAGTTGGCCTTGCTGAGCACCTGCATGGGGCAGGACGGGTGCAGGCTGGCCGAGCTGATGCCGAGCGCGTCCAGCACCGGGCCGCGCCGCTCCTCGGGCACGACCGGGCCGAACGTCGCCGGGCTCTGGTGGATGGCGACTCTCAGGTTCGGCGCCTTGCCAGTCACCCGAACCTCGACGATCCAGTTGCCCGACTTCTGGCGCACGAGGCCCTTCGGCACTCCATTGGCGATGGCGCGCGCGAAGTGGGCGGCCACCGTCGCATGGCCGACGAAGCTCACCTCGCGCCGCGGGGAGAAGAACCGGACTTCGACGTCGTACTCGGGCGCGTCCGAGGCCAGCACGAAGGCGACTTCATGGCCCTGGAGTTCGCGCGCGATACGCTGCATTTCCTCGTCGGTGAGCTGCTCGGCGTCGAGCACGACCGCCGCCGGGTTGCCGCAGAAGCGCTCCTGCGTAAAGGCATCGACGAGGAACAGGCGACACTTGCGCTTGGCCATATCAGAGACCGATCCGGGTCCAGGGGGGGACGCGCATTAGTCCCCAGGCCGCCGCCGCCGTCAACCGCCCGGTCTTTCGCGGGCCCTCGCCATGGTTATACTGCCGGGCACCTAGGGGTGGCCTGACTGGGCCTGAGATGCCGACCGCGGTGACTGCCGCTCACCGGCGAACCCGTTGAACCTGATCCGGTTAGTACCGGCGTAGGGAGCAGGTGACGTGCTTCTTCGGCGACTCATTTATTCATCTTCGTCAGTGGGTTGTAGCCGCAACCCAGACGGATTCTATGCCGCGGTCGCACTGCTGTCGGCAGTGCCGGCGCCGGCCGCGGAGACTCCGGCTTCTCCGCCGCTGGAGGAAATCGTCGTCACCGCGTCGCTGCGACCAACCCCCGTGGGCGAACTCCCGGCCAGCATCACGGTGATCGATGCCGAGAGCCTTCAGGCAGCCGGCCTGCAACACCTGCAGGACGTCCTGGGCCTGGTGCCGAACCTGAGCTGGTCGGGCGGCACGTCCCGGCCGCGCTACTTCCTGTTGCGGGGGGTCGGCGAGCTCGAGCAGTACCAGGGGGCCCCCAACCCGTCCGTCGGCTTCCTGATCGACGACGTGGATTTCAGCGGGGTCGGCATGCCGGCCACTTCGTTCGACGTCGAGCAGGTCGAGGTGCTGCGCGGCCCACAGGGTACGGCCTACGGGGCCAATGCCCTTGCCGGACTGATCAACGTCCGCACGCACGCGCCGCGACGCGAGCGCGAACTCAAGACCGAGTTGAGCGCCGGCGAGGACGGCATGCTGGCGGCGGGACTGGTGGCCGGCGGCCCGCTGGGCCTGGGCGTCGTTGACAGCGGCGCGTGGCGTCTGGCCGTGCAGGAGTCCCGCAGCGACGGCTTCCGCCACAACCGCTACCTCGATCGCAGCGACACCAACGGGCGCGACGAACTCACGCTGCGCGGCCGGCTCGCCCTCGAGGCCGCACCGGGCTGGCAGGTCGGCCTCACGCTCCTGCACGCCGACCTCGACAACGGCTTCGACGCCTTCGCTCCCGACAACTCCTTCGAGACCCGGTCGGACCGGCCCGGCCGCGATGCGCAGCGCTCCACCGGGGCCGCGTTGCGCGTCACCGGCGACCTTGGCCGCGCGACCCTGCAAGCCACGACGGCCGTCGCGGACTCCGACATCGTCTACAGCTTCGACGGCGACTGGGGCAACGATGCCTACTGGGGAGAGTATGCCCCCTACGACTACTTCTCGCGCTACGACCGCGAGCGACGCACGCTGAGCCAGGACCTGCGGCTGGTGAGCCGGGCGAAGGCGGACGACGACGGCTTCGGCTGGCTCGCGGGCATCTACGCGTTGCGGTTCGCGGAAGACAACCGGCAGCGCGACGACTTCGCCGGCGAGTTGCTCAGGCCCGTGCTCACGACCGACTACGACGCCGTGAACGCCGCCGTGTACGGCGAGGTGGAGTGGGGCCTCGGCGGCAGCCTCGTGCTGTCGAGCGGCCTGCGCATCGAGACCCGCTCGGCGGACTACGACGACAGCGAGGGGGCCGCGTTCTCGCCGCGCGACACGATGCTCGGCGGCCACCTGTCCCTCTCCGGCGAACTGGCCGCGCGCAGCAGCTGGTACGTGACGGCGAGCCGGGGCTACAAGGCCGGCGGCTTCAATATCGGCGCCTTCGTCCCGGATGACCGGCGCGAGTTCGAGCCGGAATACCTGTGGAACCTCGAGGGAGGGCTGCGCCACGCGAGCGGCGACGGCGCGCTCGCGGTAGAGGTGTCCATCTTCCAGATGTGGCGCGAGTCCCAGCAGGTGGCGACCTCCTTCCAGCTCGACCCGGGCGATCCGTTGTCCTACGTGTTCTACACGGACAACGCCGCGCGTGGCCGCAATGCCGGACTCGAGGCGGCGCTCGCCTGGCGGGTCGTGCCCGCATTGAAGCTCGGCGCCACGCTCGGCCTGCTGCAGTCGGAGTATCTCGGTTACCGCTACGGCGAGCGCGACCTCGACGGTCGCGAGCAGGCGCACGCACCGGGCTGGCAGTATTCGCTGTCGGCCGAGTGGAACCCGGTCCTCGGCTGGATGGCGCGCGCCGACCTGATCGGCAGCGACGCCTTCTATTTCGATGCCAGCCACGACCAGCGCTCGCAGCCTTACTCGCTGGTCAACCTCAAGGCCGGCTACGGCGGCGACCGGTGGTCCGTGTACGCGTGGGGACGCAGCGTCTTCGACGAGCGCTACGCCGTGCGCGGCTTCTATTTCGGCCTCGAGCCGCCGGACTTCGCCGACAAGCTCTACGTGCAGCAGGGCGATCCGCGCCAGTTCGGCGTCACCCTGCAGTGGTCGCTGAAGTGACGAGGCGTCGGTCCTCGCTCACCAGGACCGCTGACGGCATTCGGGGCCGGCAGCTGCTGGTCGGCGCTCAGTGCGCGGCGAGGTCCCGGACCTCGCCACGAGCTGAGCGGCCACCGACTTCCACCGCATCAACGAGACGCAATACCAACGGAGCACGATCAATGCGCATCGCCGTAGACATCAGCCTGTACCCGCTCGACGCCGACTTCGTGCCGCCGATCAAGGACTTCATCGAACGGCTGAACCGCCAGCCCGGACTGCGCGTCGAGACCAACGCCATGAGCACACAGGTCGCCGGCGAGCACGATCGCGTGTTCGCCGCCCTGGCGGAGGAGACCCGGGCCACGTTCGCGCGCGGCTCGCGTGCGGTGTTCGTCATGAAAGTGCTCGGCGGTGAGCCTTCGCCGGCAGCACGGGGATGACGCTCGCCGGAGCGCTGCGCGCGGTGGCGGCCTCGCTCGCGGCGATCCCGCCGGCCGAATGGGCCGCGGTCGCGCTCGCGCTCGCCTACCTGTTGCTCGCGCTGCGCCAGAACCCGTGGTGCTGGGTCTGCGCCATCGCGAGCGCGGCGATCTACCTCGTGCTGTTCGCGCAGGGCGGCCTCGTCATGCAGTCCGTGCTGCAGGTGTTCTACATCGGCATGGGCGCCTACGGCTGGTGGGCGTGGCGCGGCGGCACCGTGGCCGCCGGCTCCGCGCTGCCGGTGTCGCGCTGGGACGCGGCCAGGCATGCCGGCGCCGTCGCTGCCGTGCTCGTCGCGACGCTCGTCAACGGCTGGATCGTGGCGCGATCCCACGGGGGACTCATGCCCTACGTGGACGCCTTCGTCGCCTGGACGAGCGTGCTCGCCACGTGGATGGTCGCGCGCAAGGTGCTGGAGAACTGGCTGTACTGGATCGTCGTGGACGCGGTCGCGGCCGCGCTCTACTGGAGCCAGGGCTTCCACGCCACGGCGGTGCTGTTCGTCCTCTACGTGGCGATCGCGGCACGCGCCTATTTCGCATGGCGGGCGGATCTCACTCGCTCCGTGACCGCGGTGACGGGCCCGACGCATGCCTGACATCCCCACCGCCGGCGCCGTCCGCAGCGGCGAGGAAGCCGCGCTCAGCGCGCTGCTCGCCGGCCATCCGGCGACGCACCGGCTCGCGACAGGAGTCCTCACGCCCCTGCACGGAGGGCTCAGCAACCTCGCCTGGCGCCTCGACCTCGCTGGCGAGGCGTGGTTCGTTCGTCGCGGGCGGCCCGGGGCCGATCGGCTCGGCGTGGATCGCGCCAGCGAGTGCACCCTGCTGCGGGTGGTCTCCGCGGCCGGTCTCGCGCCCGGGCTCCTGGCCTGCGAGCCGACCTCGGGCCTGCTCGTCACGCGGTTCATCGAGGGCGCCACCTGGCGCGCCGAGGACGTCCTGGTCGACGAGAACCTGGGCCGCGTGGCGACACAGCTGCGTCGCCTGCACGCGCTGCCGATCCCCGCGGGCGTGCAGGAGGTGCGCTACTCCGTCCAGGCCCGACGGCTCGCCGCCGGCTTGCCGGCCCCGACGCAGGACGAGGCGATCCTGCACGAGCGGGCGGCGCGGGCGTTCGCGCTGCTCGACGGCCGCAGATACGCGCCGGCCCTGTGTCACCACGACCTGCATCACCTGAACCTTCTCGACGACGGCGACCGTCTGTGGCTCGTGGACTGGGAGTACGGCGGGCGCGGCGACCCGCTGCTCGACCTGGCCGGCTTCCTGGCCCTGCACCAGCTCGGTCCGGAACCCGCCGGGGCTTTCCTGGAGGCCTACGGGCGTCCGGGGCCCGACGAACTGGAGTTGCTCGACGTGGCCCGCTGGGCGTTCGACTACGTGCAGTGGCTGTGGTACCGGCGGCGATTCGAGGGCGCGGCGACCGGTGCCCACGAGCGGGAACGGGGTTTGGCGCGGCGGCTGCTGCGCTGCGATAATCCCCAGATTGCGCGGGATCAAGGGTGAGCCATGGCCAGGATGCTGGTGACCGACCGGGACGGGAGCCTCCACGAGATCGAAGGGCAGCTGGGCGTCAAGCTCATGGAGACCCTGCGGGAGTTCGACTACGGGGTCACGGCGATCTGCGGCGGCCTGTGTTCCTGCGCCACCTGCCACATCTTCGTGGATCCGGAGTGGATGCCGCGCCTGCCCGCGCCGCAGGGCGACGAGAAGGAACTGCTCGTCGAGCTGCAGCACTACGATCCCCAGCGCTCGCGCCTGAGCTGCCAGGTGGATTTCACCCCGGCGCTCGACGGCCTGCGGCTCACGGTGGCGCCCGACGAATGACCGTCGCGCGGCCGCCAGACCGCGTCGCAACCAGGAGTGGAGACTTAATGAACCAGACCGTGCTGCTCGAGAACCGCGACGGCGTCGCCCTCGTCACGCTCAATCATCCGGAGGGGGCGAATGCCCTCAGCATGGCCATGGGTCGCGACCTGCTCGAGGTCGCATTGCGCGTGGAGGGCGACCCGGCCGTGCGGGCGGTGGTCGTCACCGGCGCCGGCAAGCACTTCTGCTTCGGCGGCGACCTGCACGGCATGGCGGCGCAGGGCGATGCGGTCGGAGGATATCTCAACGAGCTGACGACGCGGATTCACGCCGCGATCAGCTGCTTCGCGCGCATGCGCGCCCCGGTGATCGCCGCGGTCAACGGCACGGCGGCCGGCGGCGGCGTCGGGCTCGTGTGCATGACGGACCTCGCGATCGCCGGTCGCAGCAGCCGCTTCCGGCTCGCCTACACCGGCGTCGGACTGGCGCCCGACTGCGCCACCTCGTTCCTGCTCCCGCGCATCGTCGGCCGCCGCCGCGCGCTCGAGCTGTTCCTCACCAACCGCATGCTCGGCGCCGACGAGGCGCTGGACTGGGGACTGGTGAACCAGGTGGTGGACGACGCGGAAGTGCTGCCCCAGGCGCTGGCGCTCGCGGCGACGTTCGCCGCAGGTCCCACCGAGTCCTACGCCAGCGTGAAGCGGCTCGTGGACGCCGCCGACACGGGCCTCGAGGCGCAGATGGCGCTCGAGGGCCGCACCATGGCCACGCAGTGCCAGCATCCGCACGGCCGGGAGGGCGTGGCCGCCTTCCTCGGCAAGCGCAAGCCGAGTTTCACCTGAAGATCGCATCCCAACCACCCGCGGGGGACACCGACATGACCGACGCCTTCATACTCGAAGCCGTGCGCACGCCGCGCGGCCGCGGCCGTCCGGACGGCTCGCTGCACTCGATTACTCCCATCCAGCTGGCGGCGCAGACGCTCGCGGCGCTGCGCGACCGCACGGGCATCGACACGTCCCGGGTGGACGACGTCGTGCTCGGCTGCGTCACGCCTGTGGGCGAGCAGGGCGCCGACATCGCGCGCATCGCCGCGCTCGTGGCGGGCTATGCCGAGAACGTGCCGGGCAAGCAGCTCAACCGCTTCTGCGCCTCGGGACTTGAGGCGGTGAACACCGCCGCAGCGCAGATCATGTCGGGCCAGTCCGACATGGTGGTGGGCGGCGGCGTCGAGGCCATGTCGCGCGTCACCATGGGCATGGACGGCGGCGCCTGGGCCGTCGACCCGGCGGTTGCCTGGCCGCTGCACTTCGTGCCGCAGGGCGTGAGCGCCGACCTGATCGCGACGCTCGAGGGTTTCACGCGCGAGCAGGTGGACGCCTACGCGGTCGAGAGCCAGCGCCGTGCCGCCCTGGCGCAGCAGAACGGCTGGTTCGACCGTTCGCTCGTGCCGGTGAAGGACGTGATCGGCGAGGTGGTGCTCGCGAAGGACGAGTACCTGCGCCCGGGCACCACGATGGCGGATCTCGCCAAGCTCAAGCCCGCGTTCACCCAGATGGGCGAGGAGGGCGGCTTCGACGCGGTGGCGCTGCAGCGCTACCCGGAGGTGGAGACCATCCACCACGTGCACACCGCGGGCAACTCGAGCGGCATCGTGGACGGCGCCGCGGCGGTGCTGGTGGCCAGCAGGCGTGCCGCGCACAAGGCGGGCCTCAGGCCGCGGGCCCGCGTCCGCGCCTTCGCCTCGATCGGCAGCGAGCCCACGATCATGCTGACCGGCCCCGCGGGCTCGGCCCGCAAGGCGCTGAAGCGTGCCGGCATGAAGACGACGGACATCGACCTGTGGGAGATCAACGAAGCGTTCGCCTCGGTGGTGCTGCGCTTCGTGCGCGACCTGGATCTCTCGCGCGACAACGTCAACGTCAACGGCGGCGCCATCGCGCTCGGCCATCCGCTCGGCGCCACCGGCGCGGTGATCCTCGGGATGGTGCTCGACGAGCTCGAGCGGCGCGACCTGTCGACGGCGCTGGTGACGCTCTGCGTCGGCGGCGGCATGGGCACGGCCACCATCGTCGAGCGCGTCTGACGCGCTACACACCGTACGAGGATAACCAGATGACACAGAACATCCGCTTTTCCGTCGACGGCGACGGCATCGCACTGCTTGCGATCGACGTGGCCGACCGGCCGATGAACGTGCTGACGCCGGGCTTCCAGGCGGACCTCGCCGAGTGCATCGACAAGGTCGCGGGCGACGCCGGGATCCGCGGCGCGGTGATCGCCTCGGCCAAGTCGAGCTTCATGGCCGGCGCCGACATCAAGGACATGGTCGGCGCGTTCGCCCGCGGCATGACGGCCGCGCAGGCCTCCGAGTTCAGCTTCGTCCTGTCGAAGCTGTTCCGCCGCATGGAGACCTGCGGCAAGCCGCTCGCCGCAGCGATCAACGGCGTGGCGCTGGGCGGCGGCTTCGAGCTGGCGCTCGCCTGCCACTATCGGGTGATCGAGGATGGCCCGAAGGCAGGGGTCGGACTGCCCGAGGTCACGATCGGCCTGCTGCCGGGCGCCGGCGGCACGCAGCGCGTGCCGCGGCTGATCGGCATCCCCGAGGCGCTCCGCCTCATCACCGAGGGCCGCCAGCTGGCACCCGCGGATGCCCTCAAGAAGGGCCTGGTGCACGAAGTTGCGCCAGCCGCGGAGATCGTCGCGCGGGCGCGCCAGTGGATCCTCAAGGGAGCGGAGGGGATCCAGCCGTGGGACAGGAAGGGCTTCCGCATCCCGGGCGGTGCGGGCCAGACCTCGCCCGCCGCCGCGCAGGCTTTCATGGTCGGCACCGCTCTCACCGCCCGGACCACCATGCGCAACTATCCCGCGCCGCTCGCCATCCTCTCGTGTGTCTACGAGGGCACGCAGGTGCCGATCGACCAGGCGCTGCGCATCGAGTCGAAGTATTTCGGGCAGCTGCTCGCGGGCCCTGTGGCGCGCAACCTGATGCGCACGATGTTCGTGAACAAGGGTCTCGCGGACAAGCTCGCGCGCCGCCCGGCCGCGCCGCCCAGGTCGCAGGTTCGACGCCTCGGTATCCTCGGCGCAGGCATGATGGGCGCAGGCGTCGCCTACGTGTCCGCGCGCGCCGGCATGGACGTGGTGCTGATGGACAGCACGCTCGAGCTCGCGGAGAAGGGCAAGGACTACTCCCGGCAGCTGCTCGCCAGGGACGTGAGCCGCGGCAAGCGCAGCCAGGCGGACGCCGACGCGGTGCTCGCCCGCATCAAGCCCACGGTCAGCTACGGCGACCTCGCCGGGGCCGACCTCGTCATCGAGGCGGTGTTCGAGAGCCGCGACATCAAGGCCGACGTGACGGCGAAGGCCGAGGCCGTGATCCCGAGGAACGCGGTGTTCGCGAGCAACACCTCGACGCTGCCGATCACGGGTCTCGCCCAGGCTTCGAAGCGGCCGCCGCAATTCATCGGCATCCACTTCTTCTCGCCGGTGGACAAGATGCCGCTGGTCGAGATCATCCTCGGCAAGAAGACGTCCGAGGACACGCTGGCCCGCGCACTCGACTACGTCGGGCAGCTGCGCAAGACGCCGATCGTGGTGAACGACAGCCGCGGGTTCTACACCAGCCGCTGCTTCGGCACGTTCGTCCACGAGGGCATGGCGATGCTCGCCGAGGGCGTCAACCCGGCGCTGATCGAGAACGCGGCGAAGATGGCTGGCATGCCGGTGGGCCCGCTCGCGGTCGCCGACGAGGTGACGATCGATCTGCAGTGGAAGGTCATCAGGCAGACCGAGGCCGACCTCGGCCGGAAGTTCGTCAGGCCCGTGGCGTACGACGTGGTGCGCAAGTTCGTCGAGGAACTGAACCGCCCGGGGCGCCGCTTCGGCGGCGGGTTCTACGACTACCCGCAGGACGCGAAGAAGCACCTGTGGCCGGGGCTCGCCGCGGTGTTCCCGCGTGCGGTCCAGCAGCCGTCGGCGGACGAGGTCATGAAGCGCATCCTGTACATCCAGGCGCTCGAGACCACGCGCTGCATGGAGGAGGGGGTGGTGACCACGGCGGCGGAAGCCGACCTCGGATCGATCCTCGGCTGGGGCTTCCCGGCGTGGTCGGGTGGCACGCTTTCCTACATCGACACCATCGGCATCCGCAACTTCGTCGCCGAGTGCGACCGGCTCGCCAAGCGCTACGGCAAGCGGTTCAAGCCGTCGAAGTGGCTGCGGGAACGGGCGGAGCGCAACGAGCCGTTCCATCCTGCACTGGGCGGTGCGACGCGGGCCGCGTGACAAGGCTGCAACACCTCTGGCGTCGCCGCGCTCCGGGATGGCGCGCGGGGACGCCGGGAACCCGTCCCTGGGGGCTCCGGGCGCGGCATCCATGCC
>Ga0209254_10000656_pt1 | contig 29193 bp, 19 predicted proteins | sample FrelakmetDIP11DI_FD_187148 | JGI IMG/M metagenome (GOLD analysis project Ga0209254, IMG submission 187148) | Freshwater lake sediment microbial communities from the University of Notre Dame, USA, for methane emissions studies - DIP11 DI (SPAdes)... | ecosystem: Environmental > Aquatic >... | reverse complement strand
CTCCAACAGCCTGCTCATCATCCTCAAGGTGGCGGTTGGTCTGCTTACCGGATCGGTGGCGATACTGTCCGAAGCCATCCACTCAGGTGTAGATCTTGTTGCTGCTTTGATCGCCCTTTTTGCGGTTCGCGCCTCCAGTCGCGAGGCCGACGATAGACATCCATACGGCCACGGTAAATTCGAGAACATCTCGGGCACCGTCGAGGCGCTGCTGATCTTCGTAGCCGCGGCCTGGATCATCTACGAAGCGGTGAAGAAGCTGATCCACCCTCAGGCCATCGAGATGCCCGGCTGGGGGGTGGCGGTCATGCTGGTGTCGGCGCTTGTGAACACCTTTGTTTCGAGGCGATTGTTCAAAGTGGGTAAGGAGACCGACTCTGTGGCTTTGCAGGCCGATGCCTGGCACCTGCGCACGGACGTGTACACGTCGGTCGGGGTCATGGTCGGACTGCTGGTGATCTGGGTCGGAGGGGCGTTATGGCCCGGACTCAATCTGACTTGGCTGGACCCTGCAGTGGCCATCCTGGTTGCTTGCCTCATCATGAAAGCCGCCTACGATCTGACCCGGGAGTCAGCACGGGATCTTCTCGACGTGAGCCTGCCCGATCAGGATGTCGAGTGGATCCATGGTTTTGTGGCCGAAAGATGGCCGGCAGTGCGCAGCTTTCACAAGCTGCGGACGCGCAAGGCCGGCTCCACCCGCTTCATCGATTTTCACGTGGTCGTCGACGACCGCATGTCGGTGGCGGAGGCCCACGCTCTAGCCGACGAGATCGTGGTAGCCGTCAAAGAGCGGGTGTCTGAATCCCGAGTCTTCATCCACGTGGAGCCCTGTGACTACGAGTGCAGGGCCTCGTGCGTGACGGGATGTGCCGTGGACGAGGAGGCGCGCGAGCAGGGGCGGTCACAGGCACCGTCTAAGTCCCCGCCGGTGTGAGTAAATAGCTCGGTCTAAGCGATTCCAGGACCCCGTCCCCGAGGGCAAGCAGGTGCGGGCGCGCACGGGCCGGCCCAGAAAGCAGTTTTGCAGTGTGCCGCCTTCGGGCATACTGATAGCCTGTCCAACCAGACCAAGGAGGCGGCAGTGACCAGCAGCGAGCCGGGACGGGAGCCGGGTCAAGGGGGCGGGGCTGCACCTGAGGCCGCGGCGACTCCGCCGGCCGCAGTGACCGAGCCGTCCGCGCCGGCCGCGGCGACTCCGCCGGCCGCGGCCTCCCCCGGGCGGGCCTTGATCGAGGATGCGCTCCGAGCCGGGGCGCCTGCTCTTGACGAAGACGCCGGCAAGCAGTTCTTCGCGGCCTACGGTATCGCCGTGCCTCAGGGCGGGACCGTGAAGACGGTCGACGAAGCCGTCCGGCTTGCCGGCGAGATCGGCTACCCCGTGGTCGTGAAGGGGTCGTCCACCCAGGTCCAGCACAAGACCGACGCCGGACTGGTACTGCTGGGCGTCGCCGACGAGACCGAGGTCGGCGAGGCCTATCGGACGCTCGAATCCCGGGCCGCGACGGCCGGGGCCACGCTCGATGGCGTTCTGGTGGAGCACATGGTCAGGGGTAAGCGGGAATTCGTGGTCGGCCTCTCTCGCGACCTTCTCTTCGGGCCGGTGGTGATGTTCGGCTTGGGTGGTATCTACACGGAAGCGCTGCATGACGTTGCGTTCGCCGTGGCTCCCGTGTCCGAGGCAGATGCCTACGAGGTCATGGACCAGATCGAGGCCAAGGTCCTCCTCGGCTCGGTCCGGGGCGAGCCGGCCGTCGATCGGGATGCCTTGGCCAAGATAATCATGGCCGTGGGCCGGATGGCAGAGGATCACCCCGAGATCAGCGAGATCGACGTCAATCCCCTGCTCATCGACGGAGCCACCCCGGTGGCGGTGGACGCCCTCATCGCGGTGGGTAAGCCGGTAGAGGTGTCGACCCGACCTCCGGCCGATATCTCGCGCCTCGATGCCCTGGTGGCCCCGCGCAGCGTGGCGGTGGTCGGCGCTTCTGCCGATACGGCCAAGTGGGGGGGGATGCTGGTGGCGAACCTGAGGCTGGGCGAGTTCCCGGGCCCCATTTATCTGGTCAATCCCAAGGGAGGGACGATCCTGGGCCTTCCGGTCCACGCCAGTGTGTCCGAGCTTCCGGAAGCGCCCGATCTGGTCATCGTGGCCGTGCATTCGTCCTTGGTGAACGGCGTGGTGGAGGAGTGCGGCCGCAAGGGGGTGGGAGCGGTCGTGGTGGTATCCGCCGGGTTCTCCGAGGTAGGTCCGGAGGGCAGGGCGATGGAAGACGGGATGGTCGACATCGCCGAGAGGTACGGCATGGCTCTCGTGGGCCCGAACTGCATGGGCGTCATCTCCTCTCACCACAAGCTCTACGGAACAGGGTTCATGCTGGTTCGGCCGGCGCCGGGCGGGGCGAGCATGGTGTCGCAGTCCGGCAACCTGGGTCTGCAGTTGCTGGTGTCCGCGGAACGGCGCAAGGGTGGGGTGGGCAAGTTCATAGGCGTGGGGAACGAGGCCATGATCGACGCGGTGGACTTCATAAACTACCTGCACACCGACCCCGAGACCAACACTATAGTCGCTTACATGGAGGGCTTCGACGACGGCCGGCGCCTGCTGGACGTGATGAAGCGCACCACGCTGGACAAACCGGTGGTGGTGCTGCGCGGCGGGATGAGTGACTACGGCAAGAAAGCGGCCGCTTCCCACACCGGGGCGTTGACCTCGTCTACCGCCGTGTTTCAGGCGGCGGCGCGACAATCGGGCCTCATAGTGGTCACCGATCCCGACGAATTCATGGATCTCACCTTCGCCCTTGCCTATATGCCCCTTCCTCCGGGGAGGAGGGTGGCGGTAGCTACTCTGGGAGGGGGCTGGGGCGTGCTGGTGTCGGACGAGATCTCCCGCTGCGGGCTTCAGCTCGCGGAGTTGTCGCCCGATGTGATCGAGAGTTTGAACAAGGTCTTGCCTCCTTTCTGGAGCCACTCCAACCCGGTGGACATGGTGGCGACCGTTACCCCGGGCGTGCCGGAGACCGTGGTGGAGACGCTGGTAGCCAGCGAGGGGGTGGACGCGGTGATCGTCATGGGAGTGGTGGGCTCTATGAGCGAGAGTCGCCGGGCTATCACGGAGATAGAAGGCTTGAAAGCGGCGTGCGAAGGGGCAAAAGGCGCCGGCGCCTCTGCCTGCGGCGACGAGGAGCAGGCCGAGCCGGAACTGAGCGAGCGGGAATTGGCCTTCATCAAACAGAACGCGATACTCATGGACCGCTACTGCAAGCCCATCGCCAACATATCGCAGAAGCCCATGAGCCAAGCCGTCTTCTCCGTGGGGGGGCGCTACTCGACCTTCGTTCTTCCCTCCCCGCTTCGAGGAGTGCGGATCCTGGGCAAGATGGCGGCCTACAGCGCGTATCTGCAGAAGAAAGACAGGAGCCTGCGCTGCTGAGCTGCGGAGCATCGTTGCCCGACGGCATAGCCCGACAGATCGAGGCCGAGGGGGGTCGAGTCACTTTCGCCCGCTTCATGGAACTGGCGCTGACCCACCCTACTGAGGGGTACTACACGCGGGCCGAACCTCTCCTCGGGCCGCAGGGACACTTCAGCACCGCCCCGCGGTTGTCGCCGTTCTTCAACCGGGCGGTAGCCAGGCTGCTTGCCGAGTTGGTGGACTCATGGAGCGTTGCACGTGCGAACGGCGCCGGGCCGGCAAGTATCGGCGGCGAGCTGCCGGGTTCGGTGATCGAGCTGGGAGGGGGAGAGGGGGACCTGGCCGGGGCCGTGCTGCGGACGTGGGAGGACACCCGTCCCGATCTGCGCTCACTCGTGGTCTACAGCATAGTGGAGATCGGAGCCGGACTGCGCGCCCGCCAGGAAGGCGCCTTGTCAGAGGCAAGGAGACAGGGCTGGGAGGTGCGCTGGGCGGCGGACCTGCTCGAAGCCACGACCGGGACCCGACCGTGCGTGATTCTCGGCAACGAGTTCGTCGACGCGCTGCCGGTGCATCTGGTGGACGTGCAGGGTCGGCGGCCGCGGGAGGCATGGGTGACCATCGATCGCGGCGTAGGCGATGGTGCGGGCGGGAGTGGGCATGTGGAGGCGCTCCCGACCGAGATCTGGGAGGACGTCTCCCAGGAGGCCGAAGCCGAGCTGCTGGCTCTATTCGGGACCGCCGAAACGGAGGCCTTGCGGTCACTCAGTCGCGATGGCGTCCTCGAAATACGGCCTACGCTGCGGCCGCTCATGGACCAGATCACCGCCGTCATGCCGTCCGGCTGCCTACTCACCATCGACTATGGGGAGTGGGGGGTGACGTCGCCTGCCGAAGATGCTTGCTGCGGGCGCGACTCCACGAGAGGGAACGCCTACGGGCGCACCATCCGCGGGTATTTCCGGCACCAGCTCGCGCTCGACCCCTACATTCGCGTGGGCCTTCAGGACGTGACGGCCGACGTTGACTTCAGAGCTATGGACCTTCACGGTCGCGAGGCCGGGTTCGAGACGGTGCTCTTCACGACCGTCGCTGCTCTGCTCACGGCCGATGGAGGCGGGGAACGATTGGCATACCTGCTCGAACGTGCGACCTCACCGTCCGGGGAGGCACTCGAGGCCGATCACGAGGCGCAGGTGTTGGCGGGTCTCTTGGATCCCCAAGGGCTCGGGGGAGCGTACAAAGTGATGCTCCAGGTCAGGGACTGGGGGGCCAATCAGCAGGAGCGGCAGCCGTAGTGGTGGTAGTGGCTGGAGCAAAGACCGCGCGGTCGCCCGAGCGGGTGAGCTTCAATCCCAAGTCGGAGCTCAGACGGGCCAGACGATTCAGGATCACATCGGCCTCGTTCCCGGTGACGGGAGCTGGGACGCCGGTGGCCTCGCTCAGGTAGACGGGTATGACCTCGACGTACGGCGGCTCCCCAGGCTTCATGGCTACCTGGAGAACAAAGGTCTCTCCCGTTTCCCGGGAGTGGTGGTCCCAGACGAAATCGCCCAGGCTGTAGGCGATCAGTCTGTCTCGGTAGAGTTCTAGGCCTTGGATGACATGGGGATGGTGACCCAGGATGAGATCGGCCCCCGCGTCGATCGCCTGGTGGGCGAGTCTGCGCTGCTCCTGATTCGCCCGGCCCGTGTACTCCTTACCCCAGTGGAAGCTCACGACGACGAAGTCGGCTTTCTCCTGGGCTGAGGCGATCGCGGCCAGCAGTTTCTTGCGGTCCGGGGTGGCGGGATTGATACCGGCTCGATCGGCGGTGGCGGCAAAACCGGGATGGACCAGCTCAGTGAAGGCGAGGACCGCCACGATGCCGGCCGGGGTGATGAGCAAGGCCGGCGCCTGCGCCGCTTCCGCGTCGGCGCCGGCGCCCGCGTGATTCACGCCTGCCTCGTCCAGCCGGTCGATCGTGTCGAGGAGGGCGGCGGGGCCAAAGTCGACGGCATGGTTGTTCGCAAGGCTCACCACGTCGATGCCGGCTGCTGCCAGTCCGTCCGCGAGAGTTGGGCGGCCGAGGAAGGTGTACTCCTTGTGGGGGTCGGGCGTGCCCCGGTCGGAGAGGGGCGATTCCAGGTTCACGAAGGCCAGGTGCGCTTCTTCGAGCAGAGGTCTGACCTTGGCGAAGACCGCCTCGCCCCCGTGCTCGTCGACAAAGGTGCCTACTCGCCGGTCGCCGAGCACGTCGCCGCCGGCGGCGACCGTGAGCGTGGGAGGTGGCGCTTCGGTCGTGGTGGTCGTGGAGGTAGTGGTCGTGGAAGCCGTGGTGGAGGAGGTCGTGGTCGAAGCGCTGGTGGAGGTGGCGGCCGGAGCGACAGTCGCAGTGGTGGCCGCTGCCAAGGTGTCCGCGAAGCCCGGCGAGGCGCCGGAGGAGCTCGGCGTGCTGATGGGTGTGGTCCCGGCCTCGGCGCCGATCGAAGAGCTCCCGTCGGCCCCCTGGGAGGAGTAGCAGCCGGCAAGCGCTGTCGCGGCTGCCCAGAACACGACCGCCAGCACGACCAACCTGCGATCGGTGAAGCGCGACCCTCCGGGTGTGTTCTTGGGCCCCATGCCTGTGAGTATAATAGCCGAGCCTGCCCGGTAGGCGACTATGGTGCCGCGGCGGAGAGGGTCGAAGAGTATTCTCGTCACTCGAGGCGTCTGAGGAGCAATGCGACCGGTCGGCAGAGGAGATAGAGGCAAGCGTGTGGTCGACGTCCAGACGCGTCTGGCGGCCCTTGACTACTTCCTGGGCCGGGAAGGCGCCGACGGCCTGTTCGGCCCCCACACCGAGAGCGCGATCCGCGCGTTCCAGCAACAGAGGCTTCTGTTCGCCGACGGCGTGGTCGAGGACAACACCTGGACCGAGCTCGTCGAGGCCGGGTACGAGCCGGGAGAGCGTCTTCTGTACCTACGTGTGCCCTACATGCGCGGGGACGACGTGCTCTATCTACAGCGTCGGCTGAACGAGCTGGGATTCGACTCCGGCCCCGTGGACGGCATCTTCGGTCCGCCGCTGGAGGAGGCGGTGACCGATTTCCAGCGGAACGCCGGGCTCAATGTCGACGGGATCGTGGGAGAGACGACCCTAGACCGGCTTCGTCGCCTCCGTCAGGTGAACCAGTCCGAGCACTTGGGCGGCATCCCCGACCGGATGGACGGGTACGTGGGACGGCGTTCCCTCCCGGGGCTGCGGGTGAGCATCGAACCTGCGCCTCTCGGCCTGGAGCGAGGCGCTTCGGGGGAAGCCGGCCGGATTGAACGCGGTCTTAGCCTGGCTCTGGGGACGCGGTTGGCCGACCTCCTTGAAGGTGCGGGAGCTCTGGTCTGCCTGCTCCAAAGCGAGGTCGATTCTCTGTCCCTATACGAGCAGACTGAAGCCGCCAGCGCTTGGGAACCCGATATCCACGTGTGTCTCCGTCACAGCCACAATCCGTGTCCGCGGGCCCAGGGGGCCGCTGCCTTCTACTTCGCCAATGCCGTGTATCACTCCAGGGGAGGAAGACGGCTGGCCGGTTACATCGTCGACGCACTGAGCCGGGAACTGGGCCGGATGGACCTCCACAAGCACGGTCGGAATTACGCCTGCCTGCGGGAAGTGAAGCCCCTGGCCGTTTTGGTCGAACCTGGCTTCATCAGCCACCCTCAGGAGGGCCGGCTACTGGCCGATCCGGTGGTCATCGGACGAGAAGCGGGTGCGATCATCCACGGCATCGAAGCCTATCTGGCGAGACTCTAAGCGTCTCCGCGAGCCTGCGTGGGCGGGAGCTCCGCCGAGGTCCGGGTTGGTATGCGCCGAGGAAAATGGTAAAGTGCGCAGAACTTCGAGACGAGCGGCGTGAAGCGGCTCCGGCCCCGTAAGCGACCAGGGAGGCTCCGATCAACACCGGCACGTCAGGCGGCATCGGGCGACGTCTCATCCCAATCCTTCTCATCCTTGCCGTCATCACCTTGGTTTGCAGTGAGGCCGTACGGGCTGAGCCCGCGGCGATCACCAAGGCCAAGAACGAGGCTGAAGCCCTCGCGGAACGCATCGACGAACTGAACGAAATACTCGGCGCCGCGGTCGAGGACTACAACTACGCCACGGAGAAGCTGAGTCAGACCAAGGCGGCCATCGAGGACAAGCAGGCCAAGCTGGCCCAGGCCGAGGCCGACCTGGAGGTTCTGCGCGCCCAGCTGACCGAGCGGGTGGTGCAAATCTACAAGCAAGGCCACCTGGGCGCGCTCGACACTTTGGTGGGCGCAACCTCTTTCTCCGACCTTATCAACCGGCTCGACCTACTCGAGCGTCTGAGCGCCCAAGACAACGAGATGCTTGAAGAGGTCGATGCCTATCGGACCCGGGTGTCGGATCGAGAAAGCGAGTTGGCGGCGCAGCTCGAAGAAGAGAAGGTTTTGGCAGCCGAGGCTGAGTCTGCCAAGACCAAGGTGGAGGAGACTCTTGTCGCCAACGAGCGTGCGCTGGAGGGCAAAGAAGCCCAGATAGCGCAGCTGCAGAAGGAGGAGGCTGCCCGGCAGGCGCGGCTGGCCGCTGAAGCCAGGGCCAAAGCCGCCGCAGCGGCTGCCGCGGCCAAGAAAGCGGCAGCGGCCACTGCCTTGGCCAAGAAGGCGGCCGCTGCCAACAAGTCGGGCTCGGGTGGCTCCACCAGCGTCAACGTCTCGGTGCCGGACTCGGCCAGCGCCGGCGATGTGGTCTCGATAGCCATGGAGTATCTCGGGTGCCGGTATGTGTGGGCCGGCGCTAGTCCCGATGGTTTCGACTGCTCGGGCTTCGTCATGTACGTGTACAAGAAGGTCGGCGTCGGCCTGCCCCACTCCAGTCGTATGCAGTACGGGGCCGGCGTGGCCGTCTCGAGAGGCGACCTCAAGCCGGGCGACCTTGTCTTCTTCTACAACCCCATCCACCACGTGGGCATCTACATCGGTGACGGCAAGATGATCCACGCCGCCGGCGTGGGCAAAGGGGTGCGCATCGACAGCGCCTGGCGCAGCAGCTACTACGGCGCCTGCCGCATCATCCTGTAGATGCTCTTCGGCATGGGGATCCCGGCCGTCTACTACCATCCCTTGTTCCTGAAGCACGAGACGGGCGATCACCCTGAGAGCAAGGAGCGTCTCGTGGTCGCCAGGCAGACTCTGCTCGAAAGCGGGCTGGAATTGGAGTGGGTCACGCCCGAACCGGCATCGGTGGCGGCGATCGCGCGAGTGCACGACCGGGACTATATCGACTCAGTCCGGCAGACGGCCGAGAGCGGTGGGGGTTGGCTAGACTGGGACACCGCCGTGTCCCCTCATTCGTATGAAGCGGCACTTCTGGCCGCCGGTTCTGGTATCACGGCTGCCGAGCGCTGTCTTTCGACGGGGCAACTGGCCTTCATGCTCGTGCGGCCACCCGGCCACCACGCCACCCGTTCGCGGGGGATGGGATTCTGCCTTTTCAACAACATCGCGGTCGCTGCCGCCCACGCTTTGGAAGAATTGGGCTTGGAGCGGGTGCTCATCGCGGACTGGGACGTGCATCACGGGAACGGCACCCAGGCTACGTTCTATGACGATCCCCGAGTGTTGTTCCTCAGCATCCATCAAGGCGGTCACTTTCCCGGGACTGGGCTCGCAAGAGAAGTTGGAAGTGGTGAGGGCGCCGGATTCACCGTAAACGTCCCCCTGCACGGAGGTGATTCGGACGGGGCTGTACTCCTGGCCTTCGAGTCGCTCCTTTCGCCGCTCACGCGGGCCTTCAGACCTCAGCTCATCCTTGTTTCCGCCGGGTACGATCCCCAGAAGGGAGATCCTCTGGGCGACCTACGCTATTCGGAAGCGGCGTTCCAATGGATGGCCGCCCGTTTGCTGGCGCTCGCTCAGGACGTGGGCGCCGCCGGCCCCCTTTGTTTCCTGGAGGGTGGCTATGTACCGCATATGCTGGCGGCGTCGATCGTCGCCACCCTCAGAGGCTTGGGAGGCGAGGCTCCGCCGTTCGAGCGCGTGATCTCTGACGATGAGCGGGCCGATGTGTTGGGGACTCTGGAGGCCGTGAAACCCTACTGGCAAGGGGTGCTCTAGCTCAGGATCCTCTCAAGTCTGAGGCGGTTTGCACCGACACATGGAGAGGACGGGTAGTCGAGACGCGGACCCGGGAGGGTCTGGGGTTTATGAAGACTATAGATGAGCTACTGCAGAAGGTGGTCGAGGCGGGCGCCTCCGACCTGCACCTCAAAGTGGGTAGTCCTCCGACGATCCGGGTGGACGGTGAACTGGATGAACTCGACGAGCCGTCTTGCACACCCGAGGACACCAAGGATTACGCCGCCTCCCTCATGAGTGAGAAACAGATCCGGCGTTTCAGCGAGACCAACGAGATCGACTTCGCCTACAGCGCGCCCAGTGTCGGCCGCTACCGGATCAATGTCTACCGCCAACGAGGGACCATCTCCATCGCTTTGCGCCAGGTGGTCACCCGCGTGCCCACCTTCGCCGAACTGAACCTGCCCCCGGTGGTACAGAAGCTGTCCCTGGAGCCGCGAGGCATGGTGCTGGTGACCGGGACCACGGGCTCCGGCAAGACCACCACTCTGGCCGCCATGATCGACCACATCAACAATCGTCTGCGCAGGCACATCGTCACCATCGAGGATCCCATCGAGATCCTTCACCAGGACCGCCGCTGCATCGTGAACCAGCGCGAGGTAGGCCTCGACACCGAGAACTACTCCTCGGCGCTCAAGTACGTGCTGCGGCAGGACCCGGACATCATCCTCATAGGGGAGATGCGTGACCAGGAGACCGTGCGCACGGCTCTGACGGCAGCTCAGACCGGACACTTCGTCCTCAGCACCCTGCACACCATCGACGTGGCTGAGACTGTGAACCGGATCATCGACTTCTTCCCGCTCTATCAGCAGAAGCAGGTGCGCATCATGTTGGCCGGCTCACTCAGGGGCATCATCTCCCAGAGGCTGCTCGTGCGGGCGGACGGCATAGGCCGGGTCCCGGCGGTGGAAGTCATGGTCATGACGGGCCGCATCCGCGACCTGATCCTCGATCCAGGACAGACGCACAATATCCGGACCGCCGTCCAGGAAGGCGACTTCTACGGCATGCAGACCTTCGATCAGAGCCTGCTCGGTCTGTTCGAGAGAGACATGGTCACGCTCGAGGACGCCCAACTGATGGCCACCAGTCCGCATGACTTCCGTCTGCTGGTGCAATCACACGGTCACGAGGTACCGGTTCTGGACTAGGGTCGTTTCAGGTCCGGGTTCGCGACGCTTTGGCCTCGCGTTCGCGCGGGGAACGGGTGTCCATCTGGCGTCGTGTGGTTGCGTGCTGTTTCTCCTTGCCGCTGAAGCCCACCAGCCAATTGATCGTGCCCGCGAGCACAGAGATGAACACCGCCATGGCCAGCACCCACGCGAAGTTGTCGGCGGAAAGCGATGCACCCACCCAGACGAACAGTTGCAGGACGAGAGCGTTCACCAGCACTGTGAGCACGGCGCTCAAGATGGCGACCGAGGGTTTGCTCCGCGCTCGGCGCAGCGGACGGACGAAACTGTTCAGAAAGCCCAAGAGCAAGGCCACCAGCACCGCCGCCCAAACGGCTTCCACCCGGAATCTGCCGCCGGCCACCGAATCGACAAGGTAGAGCGCCAAGAAGATGGCGAGGCTGTTCGCTGTCCAGCGAAACCAGAACTTCACGCCGTGCCCCTCGAATAGCGGGTCATGAGCAGCGCGGCGGACTCTCTGACCCGCCGGCGCGCCGAAGCAGGCCGCTCGAGCACCGCTTCTCCCAAGAAACGTATCACTTCGCGGGCGATCCATGACTCGTCCAGGTATGGGATCCGAGCGATCAGGGAGTCTTCGGGGCCGGGTTCCCAGCCGGTCCCCCGATCCTCCAGATAGGTTCGCCACTGGGGCGCCAAGCGCACCGTTGCCCAGTCAGCCCGGCTGTCGGGCGAGAAGGCCTGTCCCTGCTGTCGCGAGACAAGGTCGACCTCGGGGCGCGGGGCGAAGGTATTCTCGGTGGCGTGGGCACTGCGGACGCGTTCCAGCTTGAACGTCCGCTGGTGCCCTGCCTTCAGGCAATAGCCCTCCAGGTACCATCCGTCCGGGGAACGGAAGAGCAAGTAGGGCTCTACCTGGCGTTCGCTCAGTTCGTCTCGCGAAGCGGTGAAGTACTCGATGACGACGATCTTCCGATCGCGGATGGCGTGAGTGAGCACCTCGACGATGCGGGGGTCGGCCGGCAACACGTCGTCGACGATGATGGCTCCCTCGCGGGAACCCTCCCCGATGAGCGCAAAGACCTTTGCCCGCACGGAAGCCAGAGACTCGATGCCCTCAAGCGTGATCGCCTCACCTATGAGGTCGAGGGCAAGCAGAAGCGCGCGGGCCATGAGGGACGAGAGCCGGGCGGGCTGGCTGAACGTGTCGGCCATGACATCGCGGACGACTTCGACCCCTTCTTCGGTGGCCTCAGCGGTCAAGGCGTACGTTCCCCCCCCGAAGTTGACCAGATTGATGAGCTGAAGGTCCGCCTCGACCTCTGCCCGGGTGAGGCCCAGGTCGGTCTTCAGCGCTCTCCACGTGACTACCTCCGGCCGGCGTTCGTCGACCAGATAGTTGAGCAGCGCGATGGCCCGCGCGAGATGCTCCGGAGCGATCGGCTCGGCCTCTCCCGGTGCCACTCGGTTCGAAAGACGAGGGCGCGGGGGGCGGCCGCGAGCGGCCGCCCCCCCCTCAGCCGTGACCTCCTCGGTCACCACCTCTGCGTGAGCCCGGCAGACATCCTCGAGGCGCCGGCGCAACTCCCCACGAAGGGACGCGGGTTCGAGCAGTTCGCCGCAGCCGCCGAGGCCGACCACCCAGGAGAGGAGGACGATCTCGTCCGCGTAGGGCACGGTGAACCGCGTGTAACCGTCACCGTCGTCGCCGAGCAACCGAACGTGTGGCTGTAGTCTGGTGACCCACCAAGCCAGGCCCTCACTCACCTTGATGGTAGCCGTTCCCCTCACCGCGCCGAGCAGCCAAGGAGGGCGAGCCCGGTATCTTTCCGGATCGTAGTCGGACGGGACGGAGAAATCGCGCACCTTCTCGGTGCGAAAACGAACGATCCCCTGGATCCTGCCCACTCGGAACGTGCGGATGGCCTGGCGCTTGTGGTCGAAACCCACGACGTACCAACGACCCTGAATGAGGAAGAGGTTGTACGGCTCGAAGGTACGTTCCTCGAGGCTGCCGTCGGCGGAGGGGTAATGGAAACGCACCGTCTTGCCCCGGTTCAGCGCGTCCTCCAGACGGGCCAACTGCCTTCCCGCCCGCTGAGCGTCCTCGTCGGGCGCGACGGCCACCGGCAGGTGTTCCAACTCGTCCCGGATTGGGTCCGGCTTCCCGTGGGAGATCGCGGTGAGGGCCAGACGCAAGGGCCTTGCATACGCGAACCGACCGTCAAGTGCCGCCAACGCTACTGCCAAGGCGCGCGACTCGGCCGGCGTGAAGTCGACGCGAGGAAGGTGAAAATCCTCCGCCGGCAAGAAATAGAGCTGTCTCTCGGCCATCTCGGCCTCGGTGACGCTCTTGATCTCTATCCCGATCTCAGCGAGACCGCCTCGGTCGCCAAAGAAGCGCCGGGCAAAAGTATCGTCGCTCATCTCGGCATAGCCCTCGACCGACTCCTGGATCTCACGGCTCGTGAAAGGGCGCGGTTGGCTCAGAAGAAACGAAACGAGCGACAACTGGCGTATGAGCTTGTCCTCATCGCGACTCATGCCGTAAGACTAGCGCAGAAGTGCCAGGCGGGTCAGCAACCGTCTGGGTCGGGCTCTACAATGGTGGGCAGCATGGAGCGATCACCGGACAACAGTAGTGCGGAGGCTGGGCCGGGGCTCACCCTTGTCCTCGGTCCTCCGAATTCGGGCAAGATGGGCTACGCTCTTGAGTGGTGGCGGGAGAGGCTCCCCTTCAGTCCGGTCGCGGTGGCGCCCACCGTGCCCGATGCCCAGGAACTCACCGTCGAAATGGTCCGGCGCGTGGGCGCCCTCGTCGGGCAATCGCCTGCACTTACGTTCGACGGCCTGGTACGCACCATCATCGGACGGCCTTTGCAGCCCCCGGGGGAGTTCCAGCGCGCTCTCATCTTGGGCCGGATCCTACGAGAGACACCCCTACGCTCGCTGAGCGGGATGGCTTCGATGCCGGGGGCCGTCGCTACGCTCGCGAGGTTGCTGCAGCAGCTGGGCGAGAGCGGTAGAGGCCCGGACGACCTGTACGGCATCCTGAGCCTTTGGGCAGGGGAAGAGCCGGGTGCGGCCGGATTGGCCGCGGATATCCGGCATCTCCACGAAGCGTATGTTGCTGCCTGTGCCACCTGGGGCCTGACCGACCGCCCGGCGGCAGCTCGGGCGGCTGTGGTTCGGGCGGCCGGCTGGACCAGGCCCTTGGTACTGTACGGGTTCACGTCCTTCACCACCGTGCAGCGGAGTCTCGTCGAGACGCTGTCCAGGGATGCCCAGATCCTGGTCACGCTACCCCATGAGCCGACCCGACCCACCAATCTCAGCACCTCCTCCGAGGTCGCGGGATGGAGGGCGATCGCCGCCGAGGTGGTCGAACTGCCCCTGCAGATCCGGGCTTACTCTTCGCCGGTGATCGCCTATCTCGAGCGCCACTTCATGACCGATCTGCCTCTGCCCGAGCCCCCTCCGCCGTCGTCGGGTCCGCAGGGGGTGCGTTTCCTGCTCGCCTCCGGACAGCGGAACGAAGCCGAACTGGTCGCCCAGCATATCTCCGGTCTCATACGCGAAGGCTTCAGGCCGGGAGATATCGCCGTCGTCGTCCGTCGGTTGCGGACCTGGAGCAGCCTGCTCAGGCAGGTGTTCGAGTCGTGTGGCATCCCGTATCGGATCGATGACACCCGCACGCTGGGAGAGACCGGGCTTGGTCACGCGCTTCTGAGCATTCTGCGCGGGGTGCTGAGCGATGATGCGGAAGCGATCTTGGCCTACCTTCGCAGCCCCTACAGCGGGCTGACGCCGGAGACGGTCGCCGATCTAGAACTGCGATACAGGCGAGGGACGCGCTATGGGGCCAGGGTGGTGGCGGATATCGGAGAGGAACTGTGCCCGGGATCGCTCGCTCCCCTTTGGGCGATCATCACGGCTGATCCCGACCTGACGGGTATCGACCCGGCTGGACTGGAAGATGTGTGCCGGCGGATGCTGGAAGCAAGCATCCAACTGGGGATGGCGGGCGATCAGGAGCTGGAAGAAGAGGCCCGCGCCTTCCGAGCCTTGGTCGGAGCAGCGACGGCCATGCGCGGACTGGTCGGCAGTGGCGACGGCGCGGCCCGGCTCGAGGCCGAGTTGGTGCTTCACGTACTTGCCGGAGTTCCGATTCCGGGTAGCCGGAGCGAGGATACGGACGCGGTGCAGGTCCTCAGCGTTCAGCGAGCGCGGGCTCGTCGCTTCGCCGTGGTCGCAGTGTTGGGACTGACGGAAGGGGAGTTCCCGGGACACTCCGACCCTCCGTCCCTGCTCACCCCGGCCCAACGGGCCCGTCTCGATTCGTTGGGAGGCGGAGGTCTCTTCGTCCCTGAGACGAACCAGGAGGCCGCTCTTTTCGTGAGCGCCCTCTCTCGGGCCTGGCAGCTGCTGCTTCTGAGCGCGCGAGACGCGGATGACGGTGGCGGAGAAGTCCTGCCCTCCCGGTTCTGGTCGTTGTCGAAAGAGCTGCTGGGGGTGGCCGATCGTGACAACGAGACGCGTACCCTGGCCGAGGTGGTGTTCGGAGTGGAGGCGGCCCCGTCGCTCAGACACTACCTGCGCGCATGCGCGGCTCAGGGTTGCTCTCCCCACCCGGGCGTCTGGCCCGACGCGGACCGCAGACGAGCGCGCGCGTGGCGGCGCGCCCCGGCGCGCCTCACCGAGCAGGTGATCCTCGATGAGTTGGCGGCGACCGTGAGCTTCGCCCCGTCGTCTCTGGAGGCGTACCTCACCTGTCCCTTCGCTTGGTTCGTGGATCGGGTGATCGGGGTCGAGGAGCTGGAACCGGAGCTGGACGCGCGGTCCACGGGGCAGTTGCTCCACAGCGTTCTCAGCCTCACCTATCAAGAGCTGGCCTCCCGTGATGCGCTGCCGCTCTGCCCGGAGGGCGTCGCGGAAGCGGAACTCCTGGCCTTTGCGGCTATCGAACGCCTTGTGGGGGACGACGGATGCCCCGGGACTGCCGCAGAGAAGCGTTTGGCCGTGTGGAGACTCAAGAGGATGGTCCGGCACCTTTTTCAGATGGAGAGTGCCGCGGCGGGCGCGCTGGTCATGGTGGAGACGGAGTCGGCCATCGGTGGTCGAGAGGGGGTCGATATCGGGGGACTCAGGATCAGGGGGCGCATCGACCGGATCGACGCCGATCCTCAGGGACGAGCTCTCTTCGTGCTCGACTACAAGAGCGGGACGGTCGCCGAGTTCTCCAGCCTTGGGACCGAACGGGCCCTACAGCTGCCTCTGTACCTGATGGCACTGGCTGCGGAGCGGCCGGAGGCCCAGATCATCGGCGGGGCCTATCTGTCTCCTCTCCAGAAGCGGCGCTCGGGCTTGGTCTATGCCGGCTCCGAAGACCTCCTGGGCGCGGGGAGGCAAGGTTGTCGGGTGGTCGACCCGGTGGACTTGGAGAGGCTGTTCGGAGAGACCCGCGCCCTCGCGTGCGCTGCTGCGGCAGGCATGCGCGCCGGCGCGATAGCGCCGCGCCTCGAACGCGATTGCCCGCCCTGGTGCGGAATGGGACCCGTCTGCCGCGCCCGTCCGGGAGGGTACCGATCGTGAGGACGACCACGGACATGGCGTTGTCGGACGTTCAAGAAGCAGCGGCGTTCGACACCAACGAGCGGGTCCTCGTGGCGGCCGGCGCAGGGAGCGGAAAGACCCGACTGCTGGTGGCGTGCTTCGTCCGTGCCTTGGTCGACGAGGGTCTGCCGCCGGAGCGCTTGGTAGCCGTGACCTTCACGCGGAAGGCCGCCGCCGAACTGATGACCCGCATCCGGGGGCGACTGCAAGTTCTCGGGCACCCCGGCCTAGCCCTTGCCCTGGACGCGGCCACCGTCGGTACCATCCACAGCCTCTGCGCGGGGCTGCTGCGGGAGCGTCCCCTTGAGGCCGGAGTCGACCCAGCCTTCTCCATCCTCGAGGCCGAGGCGGCAGCTCTGGTCAAACGGGAAGTACGCGACAAGGTCTGGGATCAGGCCGTCGAGGGGGCAGAAGAGGCGGAGTTGGATGTCCTCGGCTCCCACAGTGGACTCCTGCGGGAGGAAGTCGTCTCTCTGTACGAGCGACTGCGCGGCGCCGGGCAGGAGCGACCGCGGTTGATGATCCCGCCGGGCAGGCCGGCGGAGCACGCCCGCACGGCGCTCGCGGAGGCCGTCCGCGAAGCCTTGAGCGCCGGATCGGCGGTGTCTCGCCGGTCGATCTCTCTGGAATCCGACCTGGCGGTATTGGAGAAGTGCCTCTCCTGGATAGACGACCCGGACCCGGCGCTCGATCCAGAAGATCAGTTGCGTTTGAGCGAGAGCTTCTTTCCAAGCAGGAAGACGTCGTCCGTGGAGCCCTATTTCGAGCCGGTCAGAGCAGCCCTCACCATCTATAGGTGCTCTCTTGCCGAGCATCAGCTTCGACCGGTCGTCGCGGCAGTGAACGATCTGCTCGCTCGTTTCCACCGGGCCTACGAAGCCTACAAGCGGGAACGGAGCCTGCTGGACTTCACCGACCTGGAATTGCGCGCCCGGGCCCTACTCCGCGAGGAGGGGGGATCGGCAGCGGAGGCCGATGCGCCGGGCCCACGGGTCATGATCGACGAATTCCAGGACACCAACGAACTGCAGTGTTCGATACTCGAGGGGCTCGGAGCATCGAGACTGCTCATGGTCGGAGATGAACGCCAGAGCATCTACCGTTTTCGGGGGGCCGATGTCGAAGTGTTCAGGCGCAGAGAAGCCGAGTTCGAACTCCAGGGCGGGCACACCAAGGGGCCGAGCGGTTCCATCCATCGGCTGGTCGTCAACTACCGCAGTCGCGCCGGAATACTGGCCTTCATCAACCGGCTGTTCGCAGACGAGCGCTTCTTCGGTTCCCGGTTCGTCGCCCTCGGGTATGGCCGCGACGACCATGGCCGAGACGGACACGGCCGCGACGGACACGGCCGCGACAGGCCGAGCGTCAGCGGTGCTGCAGATCCTGGACTCGGACGTCCGCCGGTGGCCGTCGAGGTCCTGGCGGTGGAGCGCTTGGAGAAACCCGGTCCCGATGCGCGGTCGCGTCTCATGCAGGAGGCTGAGGCGCAGGCCGTCGCCTCGTGTGTCCGGCGGCTGCTGGACGAAGAGCGCTGGGAGCCCCGCGAGATCGTGGTGCTGACCCCGGCTCAGACGCACGTCGATCTGTACCAGCAGGCTCTCCTGGACCGCGGGGTAGAGGTGTACGTCGTAGGGGGCAAGGGCTACTACGGCAGGGATGAAATAGCCGATCTGGCAGCGTTGCTGAGGCTACTGGTCAATCCCCATGACGATCTGGGGCTGGTCACGGTCCTGAGGTCGCCGATAGTCGGACTATCCGACGATGGTCTTTACCTGCTCGGAAGCAAGGCCCGCGCAAGGAGGGCCCGATCCCTCTGGGAGGTGGTCCGCGAGGGCGCGATCCCCGTTATCGGTGAAGCCGATCGGGAGCTCCTCTTCGATTTCGTAGCGCGACTCATGGTTCTCAGGCGCCGGGTCGGGAGGCCGGGGCTGGCCCGACTGATCGACGATGCGGTGAGCGACTGCGGCTACGATGTCTGTCTCCTCACCTCGATCGAGGGGAGGCGCCGGTTCGCCAATGTGCGCAAGCTGATGCGCATCGCCGACGACTATGAAGCCCTGCGGGGCCCCGACTTGGCCGGCTTCGTAAGCGCAATCGAGTCCATGGGCGACCTCAGCGACAAGGAAGGCAGCGCTCCTACTTTGGCCGAGGGAGAGAACGTGGTGCGGGTGATGACCGTCCACCAAGCCAAGGGTCTCGAATTCCCGGTAGTCGTGCTGGCCGGTCTCGGTTCGGACGTGCCCCGGGGTAGCCGTCCTCGCTTCGCTTTCGGCGGCGACGGACGCGTGGGGGTCTTCCTCAAGGGCTCCGGGCACAAGACGTATGAGTCGGGTGATCTCAGCTGGGGCCCGGCCGCCGAGATAGTAGCTGAGGAGACAGCTAAGGAACGGGAGGAAGACGTCCGCCTACTGTACGTGGCCATGACCCGGGCGGAAGAGCGACTCGTGCTCGTAGGAGCCAAGCCGGTTGGGAAAGGACTGGACGGTTGCCGCATAGGTCGCATAGCCATGGCCCTAGGCTTCGACACGCTACCCGGAGTGGACACGACCGTACCCGTCGAAGGACTTGACGCGATCGTGATCGGCGCGACCGCTTCTGCCGTGGAAACCGAGGGGAGGCATGGTGCAGGAGCCGAGCGGGAGCAGGCGTTTTCAGCCGGACCAGGCCGGCAGGAAGCGCAGGAACCTCCGGGTCCCTGCCCCAGTTTCGTGGAATGCGCGCCCCGGGGAGCCAGTCCGCGGCAAGTCAGTTACTCCGCACTCGCTCTCTACCTGCGTTGTCCGAGGCGGTTCTATTTGGAGAGGTTGCTGGGTCTCCAACTCGATCCGGTCGGAACGCCTGTTTCCTCTGGAACGAGGTCTAGCCGGTGTGGGGAGGAGCTAGACAGCGGGCCGGAGACCCCTTCCGCAGAAGAGGAACTGATCGACGAAGGGGAGACCCAGTCCGGTCGCACCGTCGGCCTCATCGTCCACGCGTTACTTGAACGACATGCGCTCGACGAGGAGTGCCCGGCCCCCGATCTCCTTCGCCTGGAGGCGGCCGACTCGGCTCAGCAGGTGGCCGCCGATGTCTGCCTCTCGGAGGCCGACCAGGAGCGCGCCCTCTCCCTGACCCAGGCTTTCTGGCGTTCGCCCTTCCCGAGAGATCAAGCCCTTGCCCGTGCTACCCGGGAGACGTCGTTCGTGTTCACCCTGGACGACACCATCGTGTCCGGGGTGATGGACCTTATGTGGCTGGACGAGGGCGTCTGCCACGTCGTGGACTACAAGACCAACGCCCTCGATGGGCGCGCGCTCGCCGAGGTGGCCGTCGGCTATGAGCTACAGGGAGACGTCTATGCTCTGGCCGCGCTCCGAGCGGGTGCCGAGGCCGTGCTGATGCACTTCTTGTTCCTGGAACGGCCGGAGGCCCCCGTAAGCCGATCGTTCGATCGGGGCGATGAGCCACGCCTGGAGTCCATGCTCGAACAAGTGCTTGGCCGGATGAGGCAGGGTGACTTTGCCGCGCAGCCTGGAGGAGATTGCCCTCGCTGCTCCGTCGGGACGCTTTGTGCAGGAATGGCCGGCTCCATGGGTCATGGTATACAATAGGCGACCGCGCCAGGGCGGGAACGCATGAGGGCGGGGTGTAGCGCAGCCTGGTAGCGCGCATCGTTCGGGACGATGAGGTCCCGGGTTCAAATCCCGGCACCCCGACCATGGACAGCAATGAGCCGCGATCGCGGCTCTCTGTCTTTCTGGTGGCTCCCGCCGGAGGCTCGCCGTCGCGTAGGCGGCCCGTCCTCGCGCAGAGAGCCCGCGCTAGGGATTCTGCACGTAGATGACCACGAGGACGTGTCCTCCGGCCTCGTCCGGCGGTACCCACTCGACGCCATCTTCCTGGTCCCCAGAGGGAAGCAAGGTGGAGGTCGTGAAGTTCCAGTTCATGACGGCGGGTTGAGGGGCCCTGTCGGCGGCAAGCACACAAAGGTCTCTCTTGTTTTCGAGCAGGCGGGCATTGGCCTCGGCAGCTCCTGCCGGCGGCGCCACGATCAGGCCGACTACGAGCCCTACGGAGGTTGCTATGGAGCGCACCAGGTCGACCAACTCCTCTGCGTCTTCCCGGGGAAGGTAAGCCGCGAACGTCGGGCCTCCAAGCCAGAGGCTTGCATCCAATGGCGTCAGCCCTGTGAAAGTGGTGATCTGAGAAGCGACGTCCTCCACTTGCTTGGCGGAGACCACTCCAGTCTCGTCACCGGCCGAGGTCTCGCTGGTGGACTCGGTAGCGGTCGAGCTGACCTCAGTGGATCCAGAGTCGTCAGACTGCTCCGGGGCGGCAGCCATGAAGGCAAGGTACGCGGGAGCCTCGGCGTCGCCAAGCTCGGCGACCATGGCCTTCTTTTCCACCGTGAACACTGGCTCGGCGAGTCCTGACGCCGTCACGGGGACAGTGGACTCCGTGCCACCCGCGGCAACGACCGTCGCCGTCGTGGTCGCCGCGGCCGCCGTGGTGCTGGTGTCGCTGAGGGTCTCCTCCCGGGTAGTGTTGTCGGACGCCTGTTCCGCGGCCGCGACGGGCTGGGAGGTATCCCCACCCTCTGTGGAGAGGTCGTTGCCCGACCGGACCACTCCGTACCCTATTACTGCCGCCAAGAGCGCGACCACCGCGATGGTGGCGGGAATCCAGGGTCTGATCCTTTTGTTCCACGTGGCCGACCAGCCTTTCGGCTCTTCCTTTCGCGGCGCAGCTACCGGCTGAGAGGGGAACAAGACCTCGCCGAGTACTCGATCCTCGAGATCGATCGGGGGGTCGTCGAGATAGGTCTCTTGCAGGAAGGTGACCACGCTCTGCTGGGTGCGCAGGCGGGCGGCGCATTCGGGGCATTCTCGGAGGTGGCTCTGGATCGCGGCCTTGGCTTCGGGAGCCGCTCGCCCGTCCAGATAGTCGACGGCCAGTTCGGCCCACTCATCCAGGTGGCCGGAAGGCACGGGCATAGACGCCCGTCCGTGACCGTCTTTTTCGTTGCCCCTTGACATCATCCATCTTCCCCTATTGTGCCCTGTCGTGTGACGCCGTCCCCATGCCCGGGGTTCCGTGCGCCCGGCAAGTCATAACCGGCCTCGATCAAGGCGGCAGCAAGCGCCTCGCGAGCTCGAAAGATGCGGGACTTGATGGTCCCTTCTTGCACACCCAGGATCTCGGCGGCCTCGTTGTAAGGGAAGCCCAGTAGGTCACAGAGCACCACGGCGAAACGGAAGCCTTCGTTCAGACTCATTAATGCTTGACGGAGGGGATCGGATAGGCCGTCGAGTGCCGGATCGGTGCCTTGCCGGCCCGATCCCACGACAGCCCCGGATCCGGATGGGCTGGAGAGATCAGCGATGATCTCGGCGTCCATCGGCTCCGGTCTCTGGCGACGAAGGTGATCGTAAGCCGCGTTCACCACGATGCGATGCAACCAGGTGGTGAAACGCGCTTCTCCCTTGAAGGAATCCAGACTCCGAAAGGCCTTGATGAAGGCTTCCTGAGAAACGTCGGCCGCATCCCAGGGATTTCCCAGCGTGCGCAAAGCCAGGTTGTATACGCGGCGCTCATGGCGCCGGTAGAGCTCGGTCACGGCATCGCTATCGCCTTCACGGGCGCGTTGGACAAGATGGGCGTCCGCATCCCGCACTTGTTCGATCGCACTCAAGCTGACTCTGGACTCCTCTGGCTCGAATCGGCCTGTATGACCTCTCATTCTAACAGCGCCGTCGCCGCAAAGGCCCCGGTGCTCGAGTGCCTTAAGCGCCCCTGCGTCCTCGGCGCCGGCGGACTCCCTGCCCTACGGGACTCGCGCAGCCTTCGCGCCAGAGAGTCCTCGTCGCTATGGTAACGTCGATCGGGAACGATATCGGTGCAAGGAGGTGACGGTACCCATGGCAGAGGAAGAGGAAAGCGGACCGGATGTTGATGAAGCGGAGATGATGCACCAGCTGCGCCAGGAACTGCAGAACCTGACGGTGAGCGACCACCTGCTCTTCATGATGCACTCCTTGTCGGCGCTGGCGGTCGATCGCCTGGGTCTGACGGGGGAGGCGGGCGCCCGCCGGGACCTGGACGAGGCGCGGCTCGCCATCGACGCCTTCAAAGCTCTGGTCGAGTTAGTGGGAAGAGTGCGGCCGCCGGAGGAGATGGCCGTTCACCGAGACGTGCTTTCGCAACTGCAGATGAACTACGTCGGCGTCCTTGGCGGCGGGGGGTCCGAAGACGCGCCGGCCGACACGCCGGCAGACGAGCCGGCAGACGAGCCGGGGAGCGAAGACTGACGGCTCCCGCGTGGTAGGCTGTTTCGGAAGCGGGGCCCGAGGTGGGTTGCCGTCGGATCGAGGCCATCGCGAGGAGCTGCGCGGCCGCACGTCCCTGAAGGAGGAGCATGTCGGTCCAGATTGGCATCATCGGTGGGAGCGGGCTCTACGACATGGAGGAACTGACGGACCGCACGGAGGTCCGGCTGTCGACGCCGTTCGGCGACCCGAGCGGGCCCTATGTGACCGCGACGCTGCGCGGGCGTCGCGTCGCGTTCCTGGCACGACACGGGGCCGGCCACCGGATCCTGCCGTCGGAGCTGAACTTCCGCGCCAACCTCTACGGATTCAAGCTTCTCGGCGTCGAGCGGATCTTCTCGGCGAGCGCAGTCGGCAGCCTCAAAGAGGAGTACCCACCGCTCGACGTGGTCGTGCCGGACCAGTTCTTCGACAGGACCCGCGGGCGGATCAGCACCTTCTTCGGTAGCGGCATCGCAGGGCACGTGTCCTTCGCGCACCCGGTCTGCCCCGATCTGAGCCGGATAGCGTTCGAGTCGGCGCAGGCGGCGGGCGCGCACGCCCACAGGGGTGGCACCTACGTGTGCATAGAGGGGCCCCAGTTCTCGACGCTGACCGAGTCGCAGCTCTACCGGAGCTGGGGAATGGACGTCATCGGGATGACGAACCTTCAGGAAGCGAAGCTGGCCCGCGAAGCCGAGATGTGCTACACGACCATCGCGCTCGTCACCGATTACGACTGCTGGCATCCCGAGCACGATCACGTGACCGTGGACATGATCGTCGCGAACCTGCTCCGGAACGCCGAGATGGCGCAGAAGCTGATCGCGGAGGCTGTCGGGCGCGTGCCGGAAGAGCGCGGCTGCCCGTGCGCCAGCGCGCTGGCGGCGGCGATCATCACGAGCCCCGACGCGATTCCGGCGGACACGAAGCGGGATCTCGCCCCGATCATCGGCAAGTACGTCAGGTGAGGTGCGCATGAACCCGATTCTGGCCGTCGGTTCGGTGGCGTTCGATACCATCAAGAACCCGTTCGGTGAGGCGTCGCGCGTTGTCGGGGGCTCGGCCACGTACTTCTCCGTGGCGGCGTCGTTCTTCACCGAGGTGAGACTCGTGGCCGTGGTTGGCGAGGACTTCGCGGGCCGGGGTGCGTCCGTGTTCGAGGGGCGTCCGATCGATCTTGCCGGTCTGCAGACCGTGCCCGGCGAGACCTTCCGCTGGAAGGGAGAGTACGGGTTCGACCTGAACACGCGGGAGACGATCTATACGAAACTGAACGTCTTCGAGCAGTTTGAGCCCGTCATACCCCAGGCCTACCGGTCGTCCCCGTTCGTGTTCCTGGGCAACATCCATCCCCGGCTCCAGCTCGACGTCCTGGACCAGGTGAAGGCGCCTCGTCTGGTGGCTGCCGATACGATGAACTACTGGATCGAGCGCACGCCGGATGACCTGCGCGAGGTGCTGAAGCGCGTCGACGTGCTGATCATCAACGATTCCGAGGCGAGGGAACTGTCGCATGAGGCCAACCTCGTCAAGGCCGCGCGCGCCATCCGGTCGATGGGGCCTCGCACGGTCGTCATCAAGCGCGGCGAGCACGGCGTACTGATGACGTGTCCGGGTGAAGGAGAGTTCTTCGCGGCGCCCGCTATGCCGCTCGAGGAGGTCTTCGATCCGACGGGGGCCGGCGACACGTTTGCCGGCGGCTTCATCGGCTCACTCGCAGCGTGCGGCGAGAACACGGACGCCGCGATGGCGCGCGCCATCATCTACGGCAGCACGCTCGCGTCGTTCGCGGTCGAAGACTTCAGCCTGGATCGTCTCCTGCGCCTGACGCAGGACGAGATCAGAGACCGCTTCCGCCGATTCAAGCGCCTGACCCATTTCGACGAGGGCTAGGCGACCCTCTACTCTCTCCCTCCGGCTGCGGCGCGTGCCTGCGTGAACTGCGAGTGCGGCTGGGTCTTGGCGGGGGCCCGGAGCCGGCGGCCGGACGCGCGCCGTTACGGAAGCCTCCCGGCCGCCCGACGATGAGGCCGCCGGCGTGTCCCGGCGCCGGCCCGAGGATCACTCGCCGGAGGAGGCCTCCTCGGGCTTTCCTTCGGCCGGGTACTCCACCACAAGCCCGTCCCCTTCGCGACGAACGACGGTGTTCTGAATATGCGCAAGCACTGAAGACCTGCGGGTGTCGTCGGACTCACCCGCGAGCTTGACATCCATCTCCAGCACGTTCCCGTACAGTTGCTCGACGAGCCTAATGGACTCCTCCGGGGTCAACTGAAGCGGCTTGAGAAGCGAGGCGACCTTGGCCAGGATGCCCTTGAGTGCTGTGAGCGACTCACCCTCCTGCATGTCGGTATCGCCCGTCCGGCGTTGTTGCTCGTCCTCTGGTTGACCGTCACGCCGGTCATCCCGCCGGTCATCCCGTCGGTCCCTCCTGCTCACGGTAGTTTCCCCTTGGTCTGCCTGCGGTAGAAATCCACTGCCTCTGCCACCCCTTCCTTCAGACCCACCTTCCATGTCCACCCCAGCTCTCTCCCGGCCTTGGAGGCGTCCAAGGCGATATGCTCGACCTCTCCCGGCCGTACGGTGGCGAACACCGGATCAGTATCCGAACCCACGGCCGCGCGTACGGTCTCGAATATCTCTAGGTCGCTCACCTCGATGCCTCGTCCAAGATTGTAGACGCCGCAGGCCGGGCTGTTAAGGGCGATGATGTTCGCTTCTACGATGTCGGCCACGTAGCAGTAGTCGCGCGTCTTGGTGCCGTCACCAAATACCACCGGCTGCTGCCCGGTCAGCAACTGCAGAGAGAAGATGGCCACTACCCCCGCTTCCCCGTGAGGATCCTGTCTGGGACCATAGACGTTTGGATACCGGAGCACGATGTAGTCGAGGCCGTGATTGGCGCGATAAGCGAAAAGATAGTGCTCGACCGTATGCTTGCTCACTCCGTACGGCGAGATGGGGTCGATAGGATGATTCTCATCCACCGGCAGGTAGCTCGGCTCCCCGAAAAGGGCCCCTCCCGTCCCCGCGTACAAGATCTTCCGTACACCGTATTCCCGGCAGCATTCGAGCAGGTTGAGCGAGCCCAGGATATTGATGGAGGCGTCGTAGGCGGGTTCTCGCACGGACCGGGTAACGTCGATGTGGGCCGCGTGGTGAATGACCAGCTCCGGTCGTTCGACGCGAAAGACACGATGAAGATCCTGGTCACAGATGTCGGTCTCGTAGAAGACCGCGCCCCCGGGTAGGTTCTCCCGCTTGCCGGTGACCAGGTTGTCCACGATGGCGACCTGATGGCCCAGGGCGAGCAGGCGATCGCTCAGGTGCGAGGCGATGAAGCCGGCTCCTCCGGTGACCAGTATCTTCAAACCCGCTCCTCCCTGCCGTGCCGTGGTCGCCTTTCGACGGCTCCAGTGTAGTCCACAAACGCCCGCAAGGTCAGGCCGTGGGGCGATACGCTATACTCTCGCGGCCGAAGCCGGAGACGCACGGACGACGGGACGTGGCGCAGCCTGGTAGCGCACCTGCTTTGGGAGCAGGGGGTCGGAGGTTCAAATCCTCTCGTCCCGACCATGGTTCGGTTGGAGCAGCAGGACATGCGCAGGCGGGTGTAGCTCAGTTGGCAGAGCATCGGCCTTCCAAGCCGTTTGTCGCGGGTTCGAATCCCGTCGCCCGCTCTTTCGCCGGTCGAAAGCCACAGCGGCCGCGACGGCATGTGCGCCTGTAGCTCAGCTGGATAGAGCAACGGACTTCTAATCCGTGGGTCGCAGGTTCGAATCCTGCCAGGCGCGCCTTTGTTGTAGGTATTTTCTCTCGGAACGGGGTCCGTTCCTCTCTCCATCCGCGCCATATGCTAGGCGTCTACGATGGGCGACTTTGAGGCGTAGGCTCGAAAGGGAGACCCTCTCGTCTGAGTTTCGTTCACTCTCCCAGCCGGCCGTTTTTGACAAGCTCATCCATGACGCGTAGTTTTGGCGTGTCGAGGAGAGCAGATTTGTTGGAGGCCACCTATGCGGTTACCTACGAGGGGCGGCTCTTGCGTCGCTTTCCTTTGTGTCCCAGTTCTGGTCCTTTTTCTGCTTTTCACTTCGTCCGCCTTGGCAGTTTCTTCCTTCTCGGATGTCCCCGACACCCATCCCTACGCGCCGGCCATCAACGACCTCAAGGGTCGAGGCATCATCAGCGGGTTCGCAGACGGGACCTTCCAGCCGAACAGTCAGATGACTCGGCAGCAGTTCGCCAAGGTGATCGTGAAGACCCTGGGGCTGACGGTTACCGGGGACGAGACCTGCCCGTTCAGCGACGTCGGTCAGGGGTTGAGTGCCGGCGATCCCTTCTACCCGGACAAATACGTTGCCGTTTGCGCCGCGGCCGGCATCACGACGGGCAAGACAGCATCGGCCTTTGACCCTAATGGCGATGTGACCCGGGCCCAGCTCATCACCATGGTGGCCCGGGCCGCGGGGTTGGCGGACCCACCCGCATCCTACGTGCCTCCCTTCGGCGACTTCAGTGAGGCTCACTACCCGTGGGCGCGGAAAGCGGCCTACGCAGGACTGCTCGACGGCCTGCAGGGCATGGGACCGAGCTTCAATTTCTTCGCCTCCGCCACGAGGGGAGAGGTGGCGGAGGTGCTGACAGGTGACAGGCGCTACGGCGTGGACTACTCCATGACCAAAGTCGACTGGCCCACCTTCTTCCGCCGGCTCAAAGCCTCCGGCCGCGATTTCGTCGGGCGCTATCTACCGTGGAAGGGGGCCGCGTGGCGGCAGGTCAGCAAGGCCGAACTCCAGGCGGCGACCGCCGCCGGTGTCGACTTTTTCTTCTGGTTCGAGGACTCCGACAACCACTTCGCGGCCCGTAACGGCTTCGCGCAGGGAGCGGCGGATGCTCAGGAAGCTCTGCGCGCCCTCGAGAGGCTCGGTGTCCCGACCGACACCCCTGTCTACTACACGGTCGACTTCCCCGCCTCGGACGGTAGTGAGATCGATGACTACTTCCGGGGCGTCGTCTCGGTGGTACCCGTCTCCCAAGTGGGCGTCTATGGCAACTACGTGACCATCGACTGGATCTACGAGCATGGCCTTGCGACCTACTTCTGCCAATCAAACGCTTGGCCTCAGCCGCAGGGCTGGCATCCCCAGGCCCAGATGCGTCAGGACGTGACCGGGCTCTGGATCGGCGGTGTCCATTGCGACAGGCTCACGGTGACGGCGGATGACTTCGGCCAGTGTCGCCGCCGGGAGCAGTCCGACCCGCGATTCCACTACACCGGCACCTGGTCCAGCATCGGCCAGACCCTCGCCTCCGGGGGCAGCTACGCAAGATCGTCCACGCCTGGGGCCTCGGCCACCGTCTACTTCCGTGGTACCCGCCTGGACTGGATAGCGGTGAAGGGCCTCACCCCTGGGGTGGCCGACGTCTACCTCGACGGAGTGAAGAAGGCGACAATCGACCTGGCCGCCCCGGCATCCACCTACCAGGTGAACGCATGGTCTACCGGCAGCCTCCCCGAGGGCAACCACATGGTAGAGATCGTGCGCAGCTCGAGCAGCGCCCCGGACAAGCGCCTCACCCTCGATGCCCTGGACATCTGGGGGACGATGAGGACCGGGCCGTAGACGGGGCCGAACCAGAAGCCAAGCTTGGCTGTTGGGGGCGTCTGCTTCTATCGCGCCCTCAAGAGCGGTACAGTGAAGAGAAGGACGATGCCAGGGGGAGGACCATGATGAAACTGAAGCCGGTCGTTCGCACCTCTCTCGGTGGTGGGCACCGGCGGAGACTAGCAATCAGTCTGGGCGCCGGGGCTATCGTACTGCTGGCCTTCATGGTGTCCATCGCATCGCCGGCCGTTGCCGCCTCCAGCTTCCCCGACGTTTCCGCTTCCCATCCCTACTACACAGCTATCGAGGGCATGGCCACGCGGGGCATCATAGAGGGATACACCGATGGCACCTTCGGCCCCTCCGACCTCGTCAAGCGCCAACAGTTCGCCAAGATGATCGTTCTCACCATGGGATATGAGCCGACCGAGAGCGACTGGTGTCCCTTCCCCGACGTGGAACACATACCGGGTGACCTGTATCCGTTCCACTATGTCGCCAAGGCCGCTTCCACTGGACTGACCACGGGATACACAAACGGCACCTTCGGCCCGGACAACCCGATCACCCGTCAGCAGGTGATAACCATGGTGGTGCGAGCCGGAGGCTCAAAGCTGGAGACTCCTCCCCTGGAGTGGGGGGGCCTCTTCAATTATGGAAACCCCACGCACGGCGAGAACACTCGCATAGCCGAGTTCAACAGCCTTCTTGAGGGGCTGGAGGGACCAGCGGCGTATTGGGACGCTACCCAGTACGCCACACGGGGTGAGTGCGCCCAGATGCTATGGAGCCTGACCGCGTATCTCGTGGAAAAGAGGACGTACGAGACCGTAGATGTTCTGACGACCTATGAGCGGTTGAGCGCGAACCACGAAGCGCGGTTGATAGACGTGCGTGAGCCCGCCGAGTGGGCGGCGACGGGTGTTCCCCCGGGAGCGTTGCTCGTCCCTCTGGCGGAGGTCGAAGGCCGAGCCCCTGCCGAACTAGCATGGAACAGGCCCGTCTACGTGATCTGTAAG
>Ga0209254_10000655_pt1 | contig 29204 bp, 27 predicted proteins | sample FrelakmetDIP11DI_FD_187148 | JGI IMG/M metagenome (GOLD analysis project Ga0209254, IMG submission 187148) | Freshwater lake sediment microbial communities from the University of Notre Dame, USA, for methane emissions studies - DIP11 DI (SPAdes)... | ecosystem: Environmental > Aquatic >... | reverse complement strand
CCACTCGTTCGGATCGTCGGGGAAGGCGTCGCCGTTGTTCCCGTATCCATCACCATCGGTGTCCGCCCATTCGTTGGCGTTCATCGGGAAGGCATCAGTATTGTCGCCCACTCCGTCGCCATCGGTGTCCAACCATTCGCTAGGATTGCTGGGGAAGGCATCAAAATAAAGCTGTTAAGCAAGCCAGAAAGAAGTTCTTTGGTAATCTGATTCTGATACTGCAAAGAGTTTTGTTGGTCCATAACGTATATGAAAGGGGCGCTCCAAGACCTACTTCCATAGAACCGAGTCAAAGGGAAGTAAAGGGTGCTTGCGCATGAAGACCATATATGGCCCGATGAACTCCTGGCGAGTGGGGGAATGCATGAATGCCGACCCCATTTGCCGTACCCCTAAGATATGCAGCTTGGACTGCATCTATTGCATGTTCGGCTCCTCCGGCTTCGTGGCGCCCAAGCGCTCTAACCTCATCTCGACCGAGTCTTTCTTCAACGAGCTTGCCGCCCTTACTCCCAAAGAGAAGGGGCTGACCTTGCGCTTCACCGGTGCCGGGGAACCGACGCTGGCCATGAACCTAGGGGGGATGGTGGATGCTGCCAAGGGCGCGGGGGTTCGCCATACGGCCATCCTCACCAACTCCTCCATATTGGACAAGATAGATGTGCGGGACGATCTCAAGAAGGCGGATATGATCATCGCCAAGATCGATGCCTGTGACGAGAAGGAGTTCGAAAGGATCAATCGACCTCATCCCGAGATATCCTTCTCCCATATGCTCCAAGGCCTGAGGTCCTTTCGTTCTGAATTCAAGGGGAGCATGAGGCTGCAGGTCATGGTGATGGAGGAGAACAAGGGCAGCATGGACGAGTTGGCCCGAATATGCCAGGACGTGAGCCCCGACATCATTTACGTGAGCACGCCGACCCGGCCCAGCCACGCGAAGGCCCTCAGCCGAAAAGCGGTCCTTGAGGAGGCCAAGAGGTTCGAGCGCCAGGGATGCCAGGTCTCGGTCCAGGGCAGGGTATGAACGAAGTCCGCCTGAGGCGCCATCTGCCATTAAGAATACCCTCGGGTAGGAAACGGACTTCCCTGCCCGTCCCTCGAACTTGAAAATTGGATAAGGTAAGGTGTTTTGCGGATCGGCTCAATGCTTGCACAGCTTTAGGAGCTCATCCCACTTCTTGTCCACGTTGGCCTGGATCTCCTGCGCCACGAAGCCCCACTTTTCCTTGGCCAGATGGCTGAATCGACCCTGGGACTTGATCCAGTCCGCGACTGGAAGCTTGTTCTTCGAGCCTTCCGCGATGCGGAGCGACTCCCCGGTCAGGCGCCACGTCCCGTTCTCGAACTCGTAGAGCGGCCAGATGCAGGTCTCCACGGCCAGCTTCGATATCTCGATGGTCTTGCCGGATTCATGCCTCCAGCCTCTGGGGCAGGGGGAGATGACGTTCAGGAACGCCGGGCCGTTGGCCTCGAAGCCCTTCGCCGCCTTCTCGATGAGGTCCTTGTAGTTGTGGGGAGATCCCTGTGCCGCATAGGGGAGGTCGTGGGCGATTATGATCTTGGTCAGGTCCTTGGGGAACTCCCGCTTTCCCGGCGCGCACGTTCCCGCGGGGCAGGTGGTGGTCTGGGCACCGCGCATGGTGGCGCCTGAGCGCTGGATGCCCGTGTTCATGTAGGCCTCGTTGTTCAGGCAGACGTACAGGAAATGGTGGCCGCGCTCGATAGCCCCAGATATGGCCTGGAAGCCGATGTCGTAGGTCGCCCCGTCCCCTCCGAAGGTCACGAACCTCATGTCCTCGGTGATCTTCCCCTTGCGCTTGAGGGAGAGGTAGGCCGCCTCCACGCCCGAGATGGTGGCCGCGGCGTTCTCGAAGGCGCTGTGTATCCAGGGCACGTTCCATGAGGTGAACGGGTATATGGAGGAGGACACCTCGAAGCACCCGGTGGCGTTGGACACGACCACGGGCTTGTCCGTGGCCATCAGTATCTGGCGCGCGATGATGGGCTCGGCGCAACCGGCGCACAGCCGGTGCCCTTCCACGTATCGGTCCTCCCTTTCCGAGAGGACCTTGAGGCTGGTGACCGTGCTCACGCCCTCACCCCCAGGAAGTTGACCGTCTCGCCCTCGTTGTAGATCAGCTGCTTGTACACATGCTTCAGCTCCTCCGGCCTGATGTCCCTTCCGCCCAGCCCATAGACGTAGTTCTTCAGCTTGGGCCTCTCCTTCGAATCGTACAGTGCGCTGCGCACCTCGGGGAAGAGCGGGCCGGATGCGCCTATGCTCACTGCCCGGTCCATGACGGCCACTCCCTTCAGACCTTCCAGCATCTTCGCCAGCTCATGCGATGGGAAGGGGCGGAACAGCCTGAGCTTGATGCTCCCGACCTTCTTGCCCTCCGCGCGGAGCTCGTCCACGATCTCCTTCAGCGTTCCAGCGGTGGACCCCATGGCGATCACGGCGTAATCGGCATCGTCCAGCCTGTAGGGCTCGATGATGTTGTACCTGCGGCCAGAGACCTTGGCGTAGTCGTCCTGCACCTGGTTGATGACGGGGATCACATGCCGCATGGCATCCACCTGCTGATACTTGTGCTCGAAGTAGTAGTCGGTCCAGTCGAAGGGACCGAAGGTGGTGGGATTCTTGATGTCCAGCAGGGAGCGCTTCCATTTGAATTCGCCCACGAACTTCTTGACCGCCTCATCGGATAGGGGCTCGAACCTCTCCAGGGAATGGGTGGTGATGAACCCGTCGAGGCAGGTCATGGTGGGCAGACGGATGTCCATATGCTCGGCGATGCGGAAGGCCATGATGGAGTTGTCATAGGACTCCTGCACGTTCTCGCCGAAGATCTGCACCCATCCCGAGTCCCTTGCCCCCATGGCATCGCTGTGGTCGCAATGGATGTTGATCGGTCCGGACAGCGCGCGGTTGGCCACGGCCATGACGATGGGGAGCCTCATGCCCGAGGCGATGTAGAGCATCTCCCACATGAAGGCCAGTCCCGCGGAGGCCGTGGCCGTCGCCGTCCTGGCGCCGGAAGCGGACGAGCCGATGCAGATGGACATGGCGCTGTGCTCCGATTCCGCGCAAACGTACTCCGTGTTCACCAGGCCGTCCGCGACGTATTCCGAGAAGGCCTCAACGATGATGGTCTGCGGCGTGATGGGATATGCCGCCACGACATCCGGGTCTATCTGCTTCCAGGCGAGCGCTATCGCCTGGTCTCCGTTCATCGCTAGTCTTTCCATTTACGCTCCCTCCTCGACCATTTTGATGCATTTCACCGGGCATTGGTTGGCACAGATGCCACAGCCCTTGCAGTGCGTGAGCTTGAACCCGACGCGCTTGCCCCCTTTGACGATGACGCTGTTGTCTGGACAATAAATCCAGCAAATCAGGCAGTTGGTGCACTTTTCCTCGTCGCACACCGGTCTCATGGACCTCCAGTCTCCGGTCTGATACTTCTTCGATGAGCCGGCCTCGAGTATCATGCCTCCCTCGGGAAGCTCCCCTGCCTTCTCTCCCGCCATTCACTCCACCTCCTCGTACGCTCGCACCACGGCGCGGATGTTCTTGTTGATTACCTCTTGATTGAACTTGCCGGAGAACTTCGCCGCCAGTTCCGCCGTGACGGTGTTGATGTCCACCACCTTGGAGACCTTGACCAGGGCGCCGAGCATGGCGGTGTTGGCCATGGGCTTGCCGATCTCTTCCATGGAGATCCTGTTGGCGTTAACCGTGAAGACGTTATAGTTGCCGAAGCTCGCCTTGAGCTTCTCCTTGAGGTCTGGGTAATTCACTATCACGCTGCTCTTCTCGCTCAGGCCTTCTTTGATCGAAGGGGTGGGGAGCAGGGTGTGGTCCAGGACCACGACATAATTGGGGAAATAGACCTGGCTGTGCACGTTGATGGGCTTGTCAGAGATGCGGGCGAACGCTCGGATGGGCGCACCCATCCTCTCTGGTCCGAACTCGGGGAAGGCCTTGATGTACTTCCCTTCCTTGAGCGCTGCTCCCGCCAGTATCTCATTCGCCGTCACGACGCCTTGGCCGCCCCTGCCGTGCCATCTGATCTCGACCGTGCTCACGTGAACCCCTCTCACGACTGCTTCCCTGAAACTGCTGATATTATTTGAATATATCACAATACACTACGAAAGACACAGGAGAGACTACGAATCAACGGAATCCATTCGATGAAATACGATTCTCAGAGCGAATTATTATGATGAAAAGGGCAGAACGATTGATTCGACCGGGATTGCGCGTCTATGATTGTCCGATTATCAGTTGCACAATGAGCGCTCATGCCCCCTTCCTGCGAATAGACCCGACCTCTTTGGCAGAAGATCTTCCATTTGATCATCGAGCGATCGTGGCATGATTCCTTTATGACTCCCATAGGATTCCGCGTGGCAAATATCTGGCTTGCGCCTCGCTCTCCTTCAGGTTTCCAATAAGGTTATTAGCGATGAGTTTATTCGACCATCTGTATCATACATCTGAGGGCTGCGGCACTCCGCAATCCTCGCGAGCAAACCCCTTCGGACCACGCGGGTGAGCCTATGAAGAGGATAATGAGTATCGCGGAATTGGGAGTGAATGACATACCTGTGGCTGGAGGGAAGGCCGCCAATTTGGGGGAGCTGACCTCAGCTGGCTTCAACGTGCCCAGCGGCTTTGTGCTGACAACTGCGGCCTATGATTATTTCTTGGAGAAGAACGACCTCACGAAGAGGGTGAACTCCGTGGTGGAGAAGGTGGATGTGACCTCTGAGGCATCCCTCCAGGAATGCTCGCAGAAGGTCCGCAAGGCCTTCGATGATGCCGTCGTTCCGGAGGACCTCAGGTTCGAGGTCCTGAAGGAGTTCCATTCCATATTCGAAGGCAAGAAGAAGGTGGGCCTGGTGGCGGTGAGGTCGAGCGCCACGGCCGAGGACCTTCCGACGGCCTCGTTCGCGGGCCAGCAGGACACCTTCCTGAACGTCTACGAACCTGATGACCTCATCGACAAGGTCAAGAAATGCTGGTCGTCCCTATTCACCCCGCGCGCCATCTCCTACCGCAGCAGCAAGGGCTTCGATCACCACAAGGTGAAGCTAGCGGTCGTGGTGCAGAAGATGGTGAACTCCGAGGTCGCGGGCATTATGTTCACGGTGGACCCTAATTCCGAACTTCCTCACATCATCGTCGAGGCTGGCTATGGCCTTGGGGAGTCCATAGTCGGCGGCAAGGTCACGCCTGACACCTATGTCGTGGACAAGTTCCACACCAAGATCATCAACAAGCGCGTGGCCAAGCAGACGTGGAAGCTCGTCCGCGGGAAGACCGGAGACACCGTCAAGCAGGATGTGCCGGCCGGCGAGATGGAGAAGCAGAAGCTGACGGACGAGCAGATCCTGGCCATCGCCGACATCGGCAATCAGATCGAGCTGCACTACAACAAGCCCATGGACATCGAGTGGTGCCTGGAGAACGGCGAATTCTATGTCGTCCAGGCTCGACCGGTGACCACATTGGGCGGCAACGGAGGTAAGAAGTTGGCAGAGAAAGGCAAGGAGCAGAAGGAGGCGGGCAAGATCATACTGAAGGGCCTGGCGGCCAGCCCCGGCATGGCCTCCGGTCCAGTGCGGCTCTACCGGGAAGAGGAGAGCCTGGATGTGGTGAAGAAGGGCGATATCCTGGTGACGGTCATGACCTCGCCGGACATGGTCCCGGCCATGACGCGCGCGGCGGCCATCGTGACGGACGAGGGAGGCATGACCTGCCACGCGGCCATCGTGGCCAGGGAGCTGGGCACGCCATGCATCGTGGGCACCAGGGAGGCCACGACTCTGCTCAAGGACGGAATGATCATAACCATCGATGGCTCGCGCGGCGTGGTCATCGAGGGAGCGGAGGAGAAGAAGGATGAGAACAAGGAGCCCATGGCCATGGCAGCCAGCGTTCCTGTGACGGCCACTAAGATCATGGTCAATGTGGCCATCCCTCACAAGGCGGACGAGTACTCCAAGCTTCCAGTGTCCGGCGTGGGCCTGATGCGCATCGAGTTCCTCTTCACCTCCTTCATCGGCGAGCATCCCTCGTTCATGGTAGAGGAAGGGCGCTCCAAGGAGCTGGTGGAGAAGCTGTCGGAGGGCATAGGCATAGTGGGAAGGGCTTTCTTCCCCCGCCCGATAATCCTGCGCCTCAGTGACTTCAAGACCAACGAATACAAGTCCATGCCCGGGGGCGAGAAGTTCGAGCCACCGGAGCAGAACCCCATGATCGGGTGGCGCGGCTGCTCCCGTTACGTGAGCGCGTCCTACAAAGAGGCGTTCAAATGCGAGCTCCTGGCAGTGAAGAAGGTCCGGGAGGAGATGAACCTCAAGAACGTCTGGGTCATGCTGCCCTTCGTCCGCACCGTGGACGAGGTCAAGGAGATCGCCGCCATGATGGAGGAGATCGGGCTGAAGCGGGGAGCGGACTTCAAGCTCTACCTGATGGCCGAGGTGCCTGTCATCATCTTCATGGCCGAGGAGTTCTCGGAGCTCTGCGACGGCTTCTCCATCGGGTCCAACGACCTGACGCAGCTGATCATGGGCGCGGACCGGGACTCGGACATACTTGCCAAGATGGGGTACTTCGACGAGAGGCAGGAGGCGATCAAGCGCGCCATCTCGCATCTCATCAGGGCGGCGCACAGCAAGGGCGTGCCAGTGGGCATCTGCGGGCAGGCGCCTAGCGTCTACCCTGAGTTCACGGAGTTCCTGGTCCGGGAGGGCATCGATTCCATCTCCCTGAACCCGGACACGGTCATCAAGACCATCGGCATGGTGGCGTCCGTGGAACAGCGCATCATCCTGGAGTCCCTGCGCAAGCTCCAGAAGTGAAAACCCTTTCCTCGCTCAATTCCCTTTTTTTTACGCACCCAGGTCATCTGCCTTCGTCCTTCATTAGGCGGGTGGTGATCTCCACCAGGGGATGGTGCGAGCCATCTATGATCTTGACGTCGTCCAGGGTCCTAAGGCCATACTCACGGGCGGTCCTCTCCATACCCAGCTCCACGTCGCGGTCCGGTTCCAGGACGACGGCGGAGAACTGCTTGACCCCCATCTGCTTGGCGCCCAGGACCCGGTGGTGACCGTCCACCAGGAGATAGTGGTCGCTTTTCTGGACAACGATTATCGGTTCCACGAGACCACGACGGATCTCCTCCTGTCGCCCGAGGAGCTCGTCCGCGAACACCTCATTCTGGGTGGGCTTGAGATCATCGATAAGTATCACGCGCCTCTTGACCACGATGTGGATGCCGTGCTTCTTCTCCAGGAAGGTCTTGATCATGAGCACCTTGTTGGGCGTTGCCCTTTCGATGTGCGACCTGACGATGTCCAAGTTGGAGATGATGCCGATGAGCATGCCCTTGTCGTTGATGACCGGGACGTTGCGCAGACCGTAACGGAAGAGCACACGAGCGGCATCGTCCAGGTCTATCTCCGGATTGACGGAGTACGTCCCCCTGCGTATTATGGCGCGGATCTTGGCCTCGGGCTTGGTGATGTTCCTCAACAGCTCCTTGGCGGTAACGAAACCGATGAGCCTGCCCTTGTCCGTGACCGGAAGCCCGTGGAATTCGGTGTTGATGAGCTTGTCGATGGCCTGCTCGACCGTGAAATCCCCAGGTATGGTTATGACATCTCGGATCATGTAGTCCTCTACCTTGAGCTTCCTGTCCTCCATAGACCACCTTGATGTGTTGCGGGTTCTTAATTGTTCCAGATAGGTGGCCTTCGGTCGGCCGGAGGATCTAAGCGAGGGATGATTGAACTCCAAAGGCATGGAGAAGGATATCTTCCGGAAAAATGGGATCGACCTGGCGCCTTGGGCATGGGATAAGAGGCCATGGGAACCAGGGGTTCAGTCAAAGCGGGGCGGATCTGATTCGCTCTAAGGTAGACGGCCCGAAAGGCTTCAGCGGCATTCAAGATCATGGTGATGCGGGGGCGACCGCGATGCGGGGGAGGCCCTCAAGAAGGACCTGCCCGCCGAGGTGTTGAGCGGGTCATTAGCGACCTAAGTGAAGGAAGAGGCCGATTGACGAGCCAGTTACCTTTCCCGAAGGCCGTGAAAAAGCTGCTGAACCTCAACGGATAAATATGAGTAACCTATTGTGGAGACCGCAACAAGCCCTGGTAGTGTAGCGGCCCATCATGAAGCCCTGTCGAGGCTTCGACTCGGGTTCAAATCCCGACCAGGGCGCCATCTTTCTTTCTCGTATCGTGATGCTTATCTCCAACGTGCATAATGAGATCGAAAAATGAACCCGCTTCTACCTGGATAAGGGGGATCGCTCCTCCTCTCGCGGCCATCGACCCGTAGATCAAGGATCGGATCGGCCCTCACTTGATCAAGGGGAGGATCTCCGCCTTGATCCGGGCGATGGTCTCCTCCACCTCACCTGCCACTTCCTCAGGCTCTGGAACGCTGGTGTTGTCATGCAGGGCCTCCCAGGCCTTCGGGTCCTTGGGGTACACGCCAGAGATGGTGCAGAACATGATGGCCCAACAGCGTGGCACCGCGTCCCCGTTATAGCCTCCCCCGCCCACGACGAGGTAGTGACCGCTGCACAGGTTGTGCGCCGCTTGATGCGTCACCTTGGCAATCTCCTCGTATCCATGGGTGGTTAGGCCCAGGCCCACGAGCGGATCGGAGAAGTGCGCGTCCACACCGAACTGATGGATGATGAAGTCTGGACGATATTCATTCAGGGCGGCCATGGCCACCTCATTATAGGCCTTGAGGTAGGTCTTATCGCCGGTGCGGAATGGCAATGGCACATTGAGGGCGTAGCCCTTGCCATAGCCTTCGCCCACCTCCTTCATGTATCCACTCCCAGGGTAGAAGCCCAAGCTGAGATGGTGCAACGATATGGTGAGCACCTTCTCGCTGTAGAATATCGACTGGGTGCCATCCCCGTGATGCCCATCGATGTCCACGATGGCGATCCTCTCCTTCTTGAAGCGCCTTTGGAGTGCTCTCACGGCCACGGCGATGTCGTTGAAGACGCAGAATCCAGAAGAGCATTCCGATCGAGCGTGATGCAAACCGCCCGCAGGATTGAACGCATGCAGGAACCGCCCATTCATTATGCCCTCCGCCCCGTCCAGGGTGGCGCCCACGGCGGCCATGCTGCCATCGAAGAGAGTCTCCGTGGCCGGGGTGTCGCCCCGATCCAAGGCTCCGACACCGGATGCACAGCGGCGCTGAACGAAATCGATGTGCTCCTTGCTATGCACCATGCGTAGATCGTCCAAGGTGACCGGGTTGGTTTTATGGATTATGGCCTTATCCCCGAAAATGCCCATGCCCTCGAGTATCTCCAGGGTCATCCGTTCCCTCTCTGGCTGGAAGGGATGGTTCTCCCCGAAGTAGTACTTGAGGAACTCCTCGTTGTAGAGGAAGGCGCAATGGTCGCCGGTCACGAGAGCCTCCTTAATCGAAGACTAGTATAAATCAGCTAGGGAGACTTGAAGCCATGCCCTACGTCATTCGACGAAATGGAGGCAAAGGGGGCTCTTGTCCTTGGCAAGGGTCTTGGATATCATGCCCAACTCCACCCAGGCACAGTTGAAGACCGCCGTGGGGATCAAGCAGGTGGTGGTTAGGCCGGACTTCGCCGCCATCTCCAGGATGCGGTTGCCCTCCCATTCCGTGAGGTCGGCCATGTTCGCCTCCGTCAGGAGCTGGGCGAAATAGGTCACGTTGGGGCATTCCGAGTCTATCTCGATGGTCACCCTTCCACCGCCCAGGTCTTTGGCGACCACGGTGGTAATGTGATCGCAGATGGTCGCGTCCACTCGCACCTTCGATGGCATGTGAGCACCGGACTTAGAAGGGATTAGCCTCTAATAATTGCTTACCGCCCGCCTAGGGCATTATCCTGGGACCGTTCCCAGGATGGTAAGGCTATAGGCGCCGATGCGCTCGTCGTACTGCACCAGCGATCGGATCTTGAAGACCCTTTCCACGTTGTCCTGCGTCAGCACCTCTGGGACCTTCCCGGCGGAGAGCACCGCCCCTCCATCGAGCAATATGACCTTGTCACAATACCGTGCGGCAAGGTTCAGGTCATGCGAAACCATGATGACGGTGAGCTTCTCCCGTCTGGCCAGGTCCCGCACCAGCTCCATTATCTCCATTTGATGATTCACGTCGAGGTGCAAGGTGGGCTCGTCCAGGAGCATGATCTTGGGCTTCTGCGCCAGGGCGCGGGCGATTATCACCCTCTGCCTCTCTCCCCCCGACAATTGGTTCATGGATCGGGAAGCGAGGCCGGCTACGCTGGTGGCCTCCATGGCCCGACGTACTATCTCCACGTCCTCCTTGCCCTCTCGCTTGAAACGGTCCAGGGAGGGGTTGCGGCCCATCATCACTATCTCCAGCGCGGTGAAGGGGAAGGTGATGATGCAGTTCTGGGGGACCACGGCCATTTCGTTGGCGATCTCCTTGCGCGTCAGAGCGCCCAGGTCCCTCTCCTCCACGAGGACCGTTCCCTTGGAAGGGGACAAGGCCCGGTTCATGCACCTCAGGAGGGTGGTCTTGCCCGAGCCGTTCGGTCCCAGGACGCCGATTATCTCACCCTCTCTCGCCTCGAAGGCCACTTCCTTGAGCACTGGTACCGAGTTGTAGGAGAACTCGATGCCCTGGACACGGAGGCGCATGCTCACCATTCAGTCGCCTCCCTCTTCCTCCTCAGCAGGTAGAGGAAGAACGGGCCGCCCAATAGGGCGGTGATGATGCCGACTGGCAGCTCCTGCGGGGACATTATCGTTCGCGCCACCGTGTCGGTGACGATGAGGAAAATGGCACCACCCAGAAGGGAGGCGGGGAAGAGGATGCGATTGTCCGGTCCTATGACCATGCGCATTATGTGGGGAACGATCAGGCCCACGAAAGCGATAATACCGGTGAAGGCCACCGCGGCCCCGGTGACCAGGGCCGCTCCCGCGAACATGATCTTGGTGGTGGTCTTGGGGTCGACGCCCAGGCTGGTGGCGTGGGTCTCCCCCACGATCATGGCGTTCAGGTCCCGCGAGAAGGCGAAGAGCACCAGGAACCCAGGGATCAGGAACATGAGGACGACCCAGAACTGGTCCCAGTTAGCATGGTTGAGCCCGCCCATGAGCCAGAAGACGACCTGGGCCATGGTATCGGTGGACCCGCCCGCGGCCAGGATCTGGAGCAAGGACACCAGGGCCGAGAAGAACGCTCCCACGGCTATGCCCGCAAGGAGCAATGTGGTCGTCGGCAAGTATCCCTCGACCCGCCCGAGCATGTAGACGATGAAGAGCGTGAGCATGGCGAAGAGGAAGGCCATCACCGGAATGGCGAGGTCGCCAGAGACGATGCTAAACCCGAAGACCAAGACGAGCGAGGCTCCGAAGGCCGCGCCCTGCGATATGCCGATGACCGAGGGCGAGGCCATGGGGTTCTTGAAGATGCCTTGCAGCGCCACGCCGGCGATGGAAAGACAGGCTCCGACCACGCCGGCGAGCAGGATCCTCGGCAGCCTGACGTTCTGGATGATAGCTATCTCCGAATCGGTCGCCCCCGCAGTGTTGCCGAATAGTATGGCTATCACCTTACCTGGCTCTATGTAGGCAGTTCCGAAGCACAAGCAGATGATGATGGAGGCGAACAGCAATGCCACTAGCACTATCAAGGCCAAGGACCACTTGGCCAACTTGCGGCTGTGCAGCTGGGCTATATCCTTATTCTCCATTTTCAAACGACCTTGCTAAGTCCGTGGAGGGAGTCCCTCTCGGACATGGACATGAATTCCCTGACGGTCATCGTGGAACAGGTGACCCGGGGGAGATGCCTCTTGGCGGCGATGACCGCGTCAGCCATCTCCTCACGGTTCGGCCTTCGCCACGGTATACCGGGCACGGGGATATACCCCGTGATATGGAGGGGCACGTCGCTCCCCACCGAGGCCAGGAACTTCGCTATCTCCTCTATCTCGTCGACATCGACCATATCTGGAATGAGGATGGTGGACAGCTTCAGTTTGATGCCCATATCGTGCATGCGGAAGATGTTGCTCAGGACCTTGGTGTTCGGCACGCCGGTCATCTGCTGGTGCTTCCGCTTGCTGACGGCCCTCAGGCTCACTCCCACCTCATCCACCTCCAAGGGAGGGAGGACAGAGGCGTTGGAGTGCGCGATCTTCACCTTGGCCTTCTTCTCCGATTTGGCGAAGCGCACGATCTCCTGCAGTCCAGATATGATCGTGGGTTCGCCGCCGATTATGTTCAGAGTCTCGATGTGGTAAGATGAAAGTGCCTCGAGGACCTCATCCAGGGAAAGGAAACGGGAAGGTTGGAAGTCCTCCCGCAGCCTATAGGAGCAGATGCTGCAGTCCCAATTGCACCCGTAGTTGCACAGGGTGGCGGCGCATCCTTCCTCTTGGTAAGATATCCTGAAGATGGGCATTCATCACCTCAGTCCGGGTAGAAATACGCCTCCAGCTGCTCCAGCGCATCCACCAATCTGGGCGTGGACGATACCAGCTCGCCGTTGATGCGCAGAATGCGATGGTCCTGCACGGCGGTGATCGTCTCCCAACCTGCGATTCCCTCTATCTGGGCATTGGTCTTGGCGCTCTGGTTCTCAATCACGATCACATCGGGGTCAGAGCTGATGATATATTCGCTGTTGAACAGCGGATACTTGATCGAGGCGCTGGCATAGATGTTCTTGCCTCCTGCGATGGTGATGAGCTCATCAGCGATGGTGCCTGGCCCGACGGACTTGCCGCTCCTGAGCTCGAAATAGACCTGGGGCCTTTGGGACTCCGGAACGCCTGCGACCTTAAACTCCACCGCATGGATGCGCGCCTTCATGTCCTGGACCAAGGAAACGGCATCGGACTGATGACCGGTCAGGTTGCCCAGGGAATTGATGACTCTGAAGACGCCATTGACGCTTCCAGGGTTGTAGCAGACCACCTTCATACCGTTGGACTCCAAGGTGCTTATGGTGGTGGTGGCGAAGGACCAGGTGACCACGCAATCGGGGTTGGCAGCTAGGACCGCTTCGGTGTTCACGGTGTAGAAGCTGCCCACGTTGATTTTCTGGCTCACCTCTGCCGGATATTTGCTGCTGCTGTCCACGCCCACGATGTGCGAGTCGGCGCTTATGGCATAGAACACCTCTGTGAAGGAGCTCCCCATGGAAAGGATGCGCTGGGGCACGCCATCGAAGGTGATGGACTTGCCCCTCTCGTCGATGATAATGAAGGGGTTATCCACCGTTATGATGGATTGGGCCTGAGCCGTGACTTCCAGCTCATCGCTGACCAGCGCTTGGATGCTGTGCGGTCCGTTGCCTAGGTCCCGAGTGTCGAGTTCCCAAGTGAAGGGGGCCGAGCTCTTGTTCCCGACCTCCATCCCATCAACCCGCACGGAGACGTAGGCGATGCCCCGCGGACTGACCGCGTCTACCTTTAACTCCACCTGGCCTGTGACCGTGGCGCCATCGCTGGGGGAACGGATGCTCACGGCTGTTCCCCCGTTGTTGATGATTATGTCATGGGCGGCGCTTCCGACCCTGCCCTTCTCGTTGCGGACCACGACCTCGATGCGGTGCTCACCATCCAGGTAATCGCTCGTGTCCAGCTCCCATTCGAAAGGACCTTCCTGGCTGTAAGCCAGGGTCTCACCGTCGACCTTAAGTATCGCCAGGTCGGCTGGGATGTTGCTGTGGTACTCTGCCGAGACCATCACGACATTGGCCACGACCGCCCCCTCTTCCGGGTTGGTGATCTCGACCGCGACCTCGTAATGGTCCTCCTCCTCTCCGGTTACGGCCAATGCTCCCACTATCGCGGAGGCGACGAGCAATAGCGCAACCCCCAATGCGATGAACACCTTGTCCCTATCCAAGTCTCAAACCCCCTGAACTCGCTCAATCTCTAATAACACGATTATTAATTACGTGTTATCCATGTTGTTACTGGTCCATCGTTTCCAAGGTTTATCTACTCTTCGCAGTTCTGCCAGAATATTCTCAATTATGCACGTTTGAATGAGCTTATTTTTGTTGGATGGTTTATCCATCCAATTAACATCCCGCGCATTATAGTACGACGGTAAACGATGAAGGTGGGGGAAAGGTTCTTGAGCTCGTTGCATATGCGATACCCCGATGAGGTGCCTGTTGCGGTCCAAGATACACCGCGCCACGATCACGGACGCCAACCCTGACTATGTAGGCAGCATCACCATCGATGACGAGCTCATTCAGAGGGCGGACATATGGCCGGGTGAGAAGGTCCTCGTCGCCGATGTGGACAATGGCGCCCGCTTCGAGACCTACGTCGTAGGGGGGGCCCCAGGCTCCGGAATCGTTTGCGTGAATGGCAGCGCCGCTAGATTGGTCAAGAAGGGAGATAAGGTCATCATCATGGCCTTCGAGTATTCCGAATCCCCTGTGGATTCCAAGGTGGTCCTGGTCGACGAGAGAAATCACTTCTCTAGGAACATCTGAGCCTGGAATGGGTCTTGATTTTATATCAACGAGATAATCTCCCGACGGGTGGCAGGATCAAGCTACTTATCTACACTGACGCGGGATCGAGGGGGAATCCAGGACCCTCCGCATATGCCGTGATCCTATGCTCCGAGGATGGCAAGCGGATCAGAGAGCTGGCTCGTTTTATCGGCGAGGGTACCAACAACGAGGCCGAATACAGGGGCTTGCTCGCTGGCCTTGAGGCGGCCGAGGCCTTGGGAGCGGCCGAGGTGGAGATCACCTCGGACAGCGAGCTCTTGGTGAGGCAGATCAACGGGCAATACCGCATCAAGGCGCAGAACCTACGACCTCTCGCGGATGAGGCCTTATCGCGTATGTCCAGATTCGAGAAGGCCGCGCTTCGACATGCGCCCCGGGAGCATCCGATGATCCAACGGGCGGACCTGCTGGTCAATCAGGAATTGGACGCCATGGAGCTTGCCCGAAAGCTGCGCAAGTAGCTGGGACAAAGCATTATTAACGCGCGCTGGCTATCTCAAGGCGGAGTGAACGGCTTGGTGCAAAAGGTGATTGAGATCGTGGGCACTAGCGAGCAGAGCTTCTCTCGGGCAGCCGACAACGCCATCCAGGTTGCATCCCAGACGGTGCGGAACATAACCTCCGCACGCGTTGAGGAGATGGACTGCCAGGTAGAGAATGGAAGGGTGAAGGAATACCGCGCCTTGATGCGCATCTACTTCGAGGTCGAGCGCTGAGCCACTCCACCACAATCGAAGCTGGCTAGGAATTTACTGCTTTTTTCATTATCCTTGACGAACCTTTTGAAGTATAGGTTAATATAGTGAGAAATACAAACTTCTACTATAGGTGTCCGAGGTCGGTAGCTCAACTCTCCTCCTGAGCCGAAGTCGACCTATTTTTCCCACCACATCGACCGAGGACACCGCAACCCCTTTCATTTTAGGAATATCGTTAGATCGGCACAGGTCACGAGCCTCTGTTCTCCGCTGGCCAGATCGCGCAAGGTCACTGCCCCTTGTGCCGCCTCCTTTTCACCCACGATTATCACGTACCTTGCTCCAATGGAGTCAGCATACTTCAGGTTCTTGCCAACGCTGCGACGCATGAGGTCCACATCGGCTGAGATGCCTTCCTTCCTCAGCCTTCCCACCAGGCTGTACGCCTGGTGCCGCATGGCATCAGAGGTCGGCACCACGTATGCCTTCAGTCTCTTGTGCTCGGGGGTCAGGCCCTCCCTCTCCAGGGCCAGGAGAGTGCGGTCGAAGCCCACGGCGAACCCGGTGGAGAAGACCTTCTCGCCACCGAACAGCTCCGTCAGCGAGTAAGATCCCCCTCCGCATATCTGCTTCTCCGCCCCCAGGCAGGGAGCGTCGACCTCGAAGACTATGCCGGTGTAGTAGTCCAATCCCCTGACCACGCCTAGGTCCACCTGGACGTTGGTGAACTCGTAATCGCTCAAGATGGCGAGCACCTCCTTGAGATATTCGCTCGCCTCGCCGGGGTGCTGCTCCAGCAGATCCGGGGCGCCCACTATCTGCGTGGTCCTTACAACTTCCTCTATGTCCTCTTCACCCATCCCAGCCTGGCGCATGAGGGAGCGGGCCTCGTCATAGATCTTCTTGTCCAGCTTCTGGAGGATGGCTGGAACGGCTTCGGGAGTGGCGCCTGATGCTTGGAGCTTGCCACGGAGTACGCCGATGTGACCGATCCTTACGGTATAGTTCTCCAAGCCGCTGCGGCGCACCAATGCCGCGGCCAGTCCGATGACCTCGGCGTCCGATTCCGGGTTTGGCGCACCGATGAGCTCCGCCCCGAACTGGTAGAACTCGCGGTAGCGGCCGCTCTGCGGTCTCTCATATCGGAAGCACTGGCCGAAGTAGAAGAGCTTTAGCGGGCGAGGATAGTTGGTGAGGTCGTTGACGAAGAAGCGCATGGCAGGGGCGGTCAGCTCGGGCCTGAGCGCGATCTGCCGGCCTCCCTTGTCCTCGAAGGCGTACATCTCGTCTATGATGTTCGGACCAGACTTCAAGGTGAAGAGCTCGGTGTGCTCGAAGATCGGAGTGGCGATCTCACGGAAGCCGTGAAGCTCAGCCTCATGACGGAAGAGCGCTTCCAGGTAGCGTCGCGTCTCCATCTCCTGTGGCGTGAAGTCCCTGGTGCCCCGAGGGCGCTGAATCATATGGTGAGCAATAAAATGCGTTTAAATAAGCTTTCCCAGAGGCTTCCCGCCTTCATCGCCTCGGATTGGCCATCTCCCCTCGGTCAAAAAAGCAGGCGCTGGAGCCCTATTCGGAGGGGGCGTAGCAACCGAAACCGCTGAAAAATGGCCCATTAGCTGAATTTGACGGTCGCGTCCTTGAGGCGCTTGATGTTCTCCAGCGGTGTCTTGTATGGAAGCTCGCAGCCCGGGGCGATGATGAGGCCAGGACCCCCGCCCCAAAGCCCTATCGTCCGTTTCACCTCGGCCTCGACCTCATCGGGGCTCTTCTTGAAGAGCAGAACGGTGTGGTCGATGCCTGCCATGACGCAAAGACGGCCCTTCAGGTCGGCGAAGAACTTCGGTGGGTCTACGGCGTTCAAATGAACGTGCAGAGCGCTTGGTTTGAGCTCCGCCTGCGATTCATAGTAAGGCTCGGCGGAATCGTTATGGATGATGGTCCTCACACCCATCTTGCGCCAATGCGCCATGACCTCGAAGAGGTAGCTGCCGTCGAACTTCTCATACATGTCCAGGGAGACCATCTCCTTCCCGGCCCCGCTGTCGTCCACGAACACCTCCTCTATGCCCAGCTCATGGACCCGCTCCCCATAGGCCTTGCAGGACTGAACGAAGGTGCGCAGCATGCCATGCACCAGGTCAGGCTGCTGGAAATAGGCCATCATCAGGTTCTCCATTCCGATCGTCTCGCTGGCGATCCAGGTGGGCGAGCTGCACGACCCCACCACGGCCACCTCGTTCCCGACGTCCCTCATCATGATCCTTGCCGCCTTCAGCTGCACGGACCAGAATGGGTCCTGCATCGGATCGACCGGACGGATCTCGGCCGCTTTACCGACCGGCAGGTAGGTGTCTGGTCTCGGATAGAATCGCGGGTCAGTGAATTTCCACTTCAGGCCATGGGCCTGCGCCTCGGTCAGGAGGTCCCCCCATCCGACCATGACGTTGTCGTACCCGAACATCCGGTGGGCTTCCATGGCCAAACGGGCATATTTCTCCGGGTCGGAGAAGGCCTCCATGGTGGGGAAGCCGAGCGCCCCCTGCAGATGGCTTGAGGCGCCCAGATGCTGATAGAACACTGGCAAGCGGTCGACGACGCCTAGCTCCATGGCGGCTTGGAACCTCTGTCTCGGGGTCACGAGCCCAACGATAGCCTTTATTGAAGGTAAAGGTTGCCGTTTCACCTCGATTGATCAGGACAATGCCCGGTCCAGGTCCTCAATGATGTCCTCGAGATCCTCGATGCCAATGGAGAGGCGGATCAGTTGGTCCTTTATGCCCAGACGCTTGCGCTCCTGCGGTGTGAGGGAGGAGTGGGAGGAGTTCAATGGCATGCTGGCCAATGAGTCCACGCCCCCGAGGCTCGTCGCCCTCTTGATGATGTGGAAGGAGCGAAGGGCCTTCTCGGCCGCCTTCCTTCCGCCCCGGACCTCGAAGCTGACCATGCCCCCGAACCCTGACATCTGCCTTTTCGCCAGGTCGTGCTGTGGATGGCTTGCCAGCCCAGGATAGTGCACCACCTCCACCTTAGGATGCGATTCCAGGAAGCGCGCTATCTCCATGCCGTTGCGATTATGCCTCTCCATCCTCACATCGAGAGTCTTCAGGCCGCGAAGGAGTAGGAAAGCCCCCAGTGGGTCCATCGAACCCCCATACAATATCCGTTTCTTTGATACCTGTTCGATGTCCTGCTTCCTCCCGAGCACGGCCCCGGCGATCAGGTCCGAATGCCCGTTGAGGTACTTGGTGCAGGAATGCGCCACCAGGTCCACTCCCATCTCGAGCGGTCGCGAGTTGATGGGCGTGGCAAAGGTGGAGTCTATCATGCTCATGATGCCGTGCTCCGAGGCCAACCGCGCCGCCCCCTTGATGTCGACCAGCTTCAGCAGCGGGTTCGTCGGCGATTCCAGGTAGACGAGCTTCGTGCTCGGCCTGATGGCCCCCTCCATGGCCTCCAGGTCCGTGGTTTCGACGAAGGTGACGTCGATCCCGAGACGTGGGAGCTCGCTGCGCAGGAAGGAGTAGGTCCCCCCGTAGATGTCCTCGACCGAGACGATGTGGTCGCCCTTTCCCAGGAAGGTGAGAAGGGCGGAGGTGATGGCGGCCATGCCCGAGGAGAAGACCAGGCCGCTTTCCGCGCCCTCGATCGCTGCCAGCTTGTCCTCGACAGCACGGGTGGTGGGGTTCCCCCAGCGGGTGTAGATGTATGAGCCGTCAGGCACCTTCCCCTCCCAGGTGCTGGCATCCTCGGTGGGGAAATAGAAGGTCGAGGTCTGGAAGATGGGAGTGACCACTTCCCCCTGGCATGGGGGGAGCTCGCCCGCGTGCACGGCCTTGGTGGACCGGCCCTTGTATCGCTTCTCTTCGGCCATGGTATCCTCCAGGAGAGATGCTTAGGCATCTCGATAATCCTTGCCCTCAGCCGCCGCGCTTCTTGATGATGCTCAGAATGTCGCCGTCGACCAGTACGTGGTCCAGGCCCACGGTCTGCCCGGGGAACTTGGCGCTCCTGCCCCAGATCACCGCATAGCGGAAGTTGTTCCTGATGGAGCGATGCAGGCTATCGCACACGTGCCCCACGCTGGCGCCATGTCTGATGATGAGGGGCACCTCCATGTCGGCATCCTTCCCCTGAGGCTTGAGGTAGACGCTGATCAGGTCGAGGTTCTGGTAGATGGTCTCCTTGAGATCCGGGATGCCCACGTTCTTCTCCGCGGAGATGAAGACCACGTCGTAGCCATGGAACTTCCGCTTCAGCCCCTTCATGTACTCCTTCTCCTTGACCAGGTCGATCTTGTTGACGGTGACCATGGCCTTGGCGTAGACGCGGTTCCCTGCCAGTATGTCGATGAGCTGGTCCACGTCCACGTCCTCGCGGATGACCACCTCGGCATTGATGTACCCGTACTCGGAGACTATGCTTCGCGCCAGCTCCTCGTCCATCTTGGTCATCTTCACCGTGGTGCGCACCTCCACGCCCCCGACCTCGGTGCGCGTGATCACCACGTCCGCGGGATGGGTGTTGATGCGGATCCCCACCGCCTCCAGCTCGCGGACGAGGATCTGGATGTTGGTGTCGTAGGCATCGATGATGAACATAATGAGGTCGGCGGACCGCACCACCGACAGCACCTCCCTCCCCCTGCCCTTGCCCTTGGAGGCATCCTTTATCAGACCGGGAAGGTCGAGGATCTGTATCTTGGCGAACTTGTACTCCATTACGCCCGGGACCACGTCCAGGGTGGTGAAGTCATAGGCGCCCACCTCGCTCCGGGCGTCCGTCAGCTTGTTCAAAATCGTCGACTTCCCCACCGAGGGGAAGCCTACCAGGGCGACCGTGGCGTTGCCGGACTTCTTGACCGCATAGGTAAAGCCCGCCTTTCCTCCGCTGGAGCGCCTCTTCTCCTGCTCCTCCTTCAAGCGGGCGATCTTGGCCTTGAGCTTGCCGATGTGGTACTCGGTGTTCTTGTTCTTCTGCGTCTTGAGGATCTCGTCCTCCAGCGCCTTGATCTGCTCCTCAATGGGCAAAGACAAGGATACCTACCTCACGATCTGGGTTCCTGCCTTTCCCTCCAAGGCCAGGTCGATCTTCTCGGTCGAAGTGATTATCGCCCTCTCTCCCCCATTCTCGAGGAAGTGGAGCGCCGCCTCGACCTTCGGTCCCATGCTTCCAGGTGCGAATTGCCCTTGGTCCAAGTATTCTCTGATCAGCTCTGCCTTGACCAGTCCCAATGGTCTTGGGTCCTGGCTGGAGAAATCCAAGAAGACGTTCTCCACGTCCGTGAGCATGATGAAGAGCCTCTCCTGGATGCCGATGGCCAGGACGGCGGCGGCCAGGTCCTTGTCCACTACCGCCTCCACTCCATGATATCGGCCATTCCGCTCGACGACCGGTATGCCCCCGCCCCCGGACGCCACCACCACCTCCGCCTGGTTCTCCCCTCCGAATACCAGGCGACGGATCCCGTTGCGTTCCACGATGCCGATGGGACGGGGGGATGGCACCACGCGCCTATAGCCGCCTCGCTTGCTGTCCAGGACGAAGTCCCAGTTATGCGTGGACTTGAGCTCCGCCACCTCCTCCTCATCATAGAAGGGGCCAACGGGCTTAGTCGGCTGCTCGAAGGCAGGGTCGTCAGCGTCCACGACGACGCGGGTGAGCACGCAGGTCACGACCTTGCGCACGCCCTCCTTCACCAATGCCTCGGTGAGGGCCTGCTGTATCATGTACCCCAGCTGCCCTTGCGACTGGGCCACGCACACATCCAAGGGCATCGATGGTATCTTCTTCCGCGCCAGGTCGTTCTGGATGAGTATGTTCCCCACCTGCGGCCCATTCCCATGGGTGAGGACGATGTCGTAGCCCGACCGTATCATCCGGGCCAGATGAGCGCAGGTGGCCTGGAGGTTGCGCATCTGGTTCTGATAGGTCGCCTCCTCCCCTGCCTTGAGTATGGCATTTCCGCCTATGGCCACGACAGCGGTCTTCATTTAGCACCATCACCAGATTGGGATTTTTGAGACAAGGTTACTTGTATATGACCTTTGCGACATTGCCAATCAGCCCGAGGCGACATGCTGGTATATCCGAGGCAGGGGTTAATCTTGCCCTATGTTCGACCCAAGCCCAGGTTTTCGATTATGCCATGTGGTCTCAAAGCCTGCGGAGGCCTCACGGGAATCTTAGTCCGTTAGACTGACCCTGCGCTCAAAACTATTTGGTCGAGGAGACGTGAAAACCTTTAAACGGAGGACCCCGATTCCCTGGCAATGGCCTCGACCGAATACAGCGCCAAGTGGCAGCAGTTCCGGAAAAGCAAATTAGGCTTGGTCTTCGGACTGATGTTGACAGCGCTGGCTTCATTGGTGCTTCTGCTCTATGGCGGTTTCATCATCTGCCTTGTCCCCATAGTCGTGGCCTTGATCATCTATGTGGTGCCCAGGTACTTCGGGCTCAAGGATAAGAAAAAGGCAATCGCCTTCGGCCTGGCCCTGATGGTCGTCCTCGGTCTTTTCCTGGGCTTCACCTACTACTCGCTGCTCAAGGACATAGAACCAGCGAAAGTGTCTTCTCTGGACGGGATTTTGAGCGAGGGACAGGTATCACCATTCAGGGGCGACGAGAGCATCGCCTACAACTACTCGGTCCAGCTTTCAGGAGGGAATGCCACCCCCGAGGTCTGGGTCACCATCTATGACTACAACGCCGCCAATCAGGCCACGACCATCAACCTTACGCATTCGTTCAATCTGACAAGCGGTGAAAGGGTGTTCTATGGGGAGAAGGTCCTCCCCAGGAGCATTTACCGATACGCCTTCTCCGTGCGCACGAGCCCCACCGAGATCAGCACGACCGCTACCGCCTGGGGCCCGTTCATGGTGACCGACCAGGATATGCTCATCCGAGAGCTGTGGTACAACACCCTTTACGTATTCATCAACGTCGGAATTTGGTTCGCCTTCGTCCTAATGGCATCATGGTGGATGGAATCCTCCAAGAGGCGCATGGAGGACCTGCAGAAGCGCAAGAAGGAAGGGAAGAAGCCGGAGAACCAGAGCAAGGAGAAGTTCGTCTGCTCCGAATGTGGGGCGGATGTTCCGGACGAATCGAAGGAATGCCCGCAGTGCGGCGAGAAGTTCGACGACTAGGCGCCAGCCCCCCAATCGCCTCCCGGACGTGGGCACCTAAGGGAACGAGATGGCGATACTGGCCTTCGCCAAACTTTATTATCGCCCCCTGGCATACGGTCCATCGGGATGCACTTATCTCCCGAGGAGAGGTGATTACTTAGGATGTCCTCCATCGCGGAGCAATTGGCCAAGAAGCAGAAGGAGATCTCCGTTTCTGAGTTCTTCGAGCGGAATCGCCAGATCCTTGGGTTCGACTCGGCCACCAAGGCCCTGATCATGGCGGTCAAGGAGGCCGTCGACAACGCCTTGGATGCCTGCGAGGAAGCGGGCGTCCTTCCTGAGATCGCCGTCAGGCTGGAGAAGGTGGACGACAAGGAGTTCAAGATGACCGTGGAGGATAACGGCCCCGGCATCGTCCCGACCATGATCCCCAACGTGTTCGGGCGCCTTCTGTTCGGCTCTCGCTTCCACGCCATAAGGCAATCTAGAGGACAACAGGGCATCGGCATCTCCGCCACGGTGATGTACGGCCAGATAACCACGGGAAAGCCATCGCGCATAACCTCCAAGACCGAGAGGGACAAGCCCGCGGCAGTGAAGCTCATAATGGTCAACACCAAGCACAACACCCCTGACATCGTGGGACCTGCGCCCCCCAACGACTACATCATGTGGGACGAGAAGGAGCACGGCACCCGGGTGGAGATCAACGTGAACGGGCGCTACATCTCCTCCAAGCAGTCCGTGTACGAGTACCTCAGGCAGACGGCTATCGTGAACCCCCATGCCAGCATCACCTTCGTGGACCCGGATGGAAGGACGTTCGTCTTCGCCCGGGCCTACGACAGGCTGCCTCCCCCCACCAAGGAGATCAAGCCGCACCCGGAGGGGTTGGAGCTGGGCACGCTCATGAACATGGGACGGGCGACCCGTACCAAGAACGTCAAGGAGTTCCTCAAGGCCGATTTCTCCCGGGTCTCGGATCGTTTGGCCAAGGAGATTGTGGAGCGATCTGGCCTCAGGGAGACCGCCAAGATCACGCAGCTGGACCTGGAGCAGTTCAAGGCGCTCCTAGGCGCCATGCAGTCCGTCAAGTACCTGCCGCCCCCCACGGACTGCCTCTCGCCCATAGGCGAGGCGCTCATCCGCAAGGGGCTGAAGAACGTATTGGAGGAGGTCAAGCCAGAGTTCTACACGCCGCCTGTCACCCGCGCTCCCCGAGTGTACGCCGGCAACCCCTTCCAGGTGGAGGTGGGCATCGTATATGGGGGGAGCATCCCCTCGGACCAGCAGGTGACCATCCTGAGGTTCGCCAACCGCGTCCCGCTCCTGTACCAGCAGGGAGCGTGCATCCTGACCAAGTCCGTGGAGGCCGTGGACTGGCGCCGCTACGGGCTGGAGCAGAGAGGCGGCTCGGGCATACCGTTCGGGCCAGCCATCATCATGGTGCACGTCGCCTCCACCAAGGTGCCGTTCACCTCAGAGGCCAAGGAGGCCGTGGCCGCCATTCCCGAGATGCAAACGGAGATCGAGCTGGCGCTGCGAGAATGCGGCCGCCGATTGAAGGTCCATCTCAACAAGAAGGAGATGAAGGTGAGGACCAAGGCCAAGTTCGAGATCGTGCAGGAGATCCTCCCCCTGATAGCGCAGAAGAGCGCCAAGATCGTGAAGAAGCCCGTCCCCTCGCTATCTGGCACCATAACCAAGATCATGAACGTGGTGTGGATCGATGACACCGTCGTCTATGAGAAGAAGCGGCATCGCATCAAGGTGGACATCTACAACTACACCCCCCGGCAGATGCGCTTCAACCTGCATGCCGTGGTCCCGGCCAGCGCTACCGCGTTGCTCCGGTCCGAGCCCAGGCCAGTGGAGGTAAAGGAGGACGGCAAGATCACCTGGGAGCTCAAGCCCATCAGGTCCACGGAGAAGTCCACGGTGAGCTTGGAGCTGGAGGGCATAGAGCCGGAGCTGTACGATGAGAACGAGCTCTACGCCAGCGGCATCGACCCCTCCATGATCATCGGCGCTGACCCCTTGCCTGGCGATTGGGACGTGGCCAGGTTGAAGGTGACCGAGGTGCCGGCCGAGGTTGCGCCGACACCGGAGGAGGAAGAGGAGGAAGTGGACTACGACGAGCAGACGGAGGCGCTAGGCGATGACTGATTACTCCAAGGAGGCGGTGCAGAGGCTCTTCGAGATCGCCGAATCCATCTACAACCAGATAGATGAGGGGAAGATCCCCAAGATGGTCATACCCCTAAGAACGAAGTCCAACATCAAGTTCGACCCGAAGCATTCGGTCTGGAAGTACGGCAGCGCCAAGGGCGCCCGGACCGCGAAGAAGACCCAGGGGGCCCTCATGCTCCTGCGCACCATGAACGTCATGGAGCTCATCGAGGACATGATCAAGGAGAAGAAGTCCTCCACCCTGAGGGAGATGTACTACATATCCGAGGGATGGGGCAAGGGCAAGTTCCACTCCCAGGACGAGTCCAACCTATTGGCGGAGGACTTGGAGGTCGTGACAGGGCTCATGCGCGAGGATTTCAAGCTGCGGCCCGAGGAGAACGGCGCGAGCGTCTTCGGCAACATCACCATCGAGGAGACGGACCGGAAGGGGAAGACCAAGCGCATCAACTGCATGGAGGATGTGGGGGACTCGGGCTATGGCATCCCCTATAACGTGGAGAGCGACAAGATCAAGCTCATCGAGAGCGGCGCGGAGTTCATCATCGCCATCGAGACCGGTGGTATGTTCGACCGCCTGGTGGAGAACGGGTTCGCTGAGGACTCCAACGCCGTGCTGGTCCACTTGAAGGGACAGCCCGCGCGCTCCACGCGCCGCTTCATCAAACGGGCCAACGAGGAGTTGGGCCTCCCGGTGGTCGTCTTCACCGATGGCGATCCCTGGTCCTTCCGCATCTTCGCCTCGGTGGCCTACGGGGCGATCAAGACGGCGCACATATCCGAGTTCTTGGCCACGCCGACCGCCGAGTACGTCGGCATCACCGCCTCCGACATCGAGAACTACAAGCTGCCAACGGACAAGCTGACGGAGAGGGACACCAAGGCCCTGGAGGCGGAGCTGAAGGACCCCCGCTTCAACGATGAGTTCTGGCGCAACGAGATCGAGCTCATGCTCAAGCTCAACAAGAAAGCGGAGCAGCAGGCCTTGGCCAAGTATGGCCTGGACTACGTGACCGATAAGTACCTCCCGGAGAAGCTGGGGGAGATGGGAGTGCTGAGGTAGTCAGTCCAGCAACTTCTCCATGTTCATGCTCTTGACCTTGAACCCCGCGCCCTGGTAGAGGTTGATGGCCACCGGGTTGTGCGCGAAGACGTGAAGATATAGGACCTTCAGGCCGTTCTGCCGGGCGAGCGCTTCCAGCGCCTGTAACGTGGCCTTCCCGTAGCCCTTGCCCCGATACGGCTCTTCCAGGAAGATGTCGTAGATGAAAGCGGTGGGTCTTGTTCCGCGCTCCACCCTCATCCAGACGGCCCCGATATCTTCCCCGGTGGACCTGCTTCGCACCACCATCAGAAAGGTGTCCGGCGTCCTCACCCCCTTAGGCAGGAGCTTCTTGTGGTCCTCCCTGGACTTCCTCTCCGCGTCGGCTTCCGTGCGATATCCCGCCCTGATGTTCTCCTGGGCGTAGCGGCGGACCGATTTCTCGTAGAACTGGGAGAACTGCTTCTTGTCCATGGGGACCAGGTCGACTTCCATCATCGCCCCTATCGGAGGAGCGGCGCATAATCGTTGTGACGCTCGCGGTGAGCTATTTATGCCTGCCATCGCGCGACCGGTCTCATACTTCATACCCCTCGCCTTTGCGATGGAAGCCAGTCGTTCGGTGATGATCTGGTTCTAGATGCAATTGCCCGCTGAGCCTCGGTTCGCGGTTTTTTGCCACGGCGACCATGCAATAGACCCGTCGCAAGCCGAAATCATTCGTGTTTGTTCGCACCCACGCAGAAGAATGAAGCCAAGAGGGCATTTTTAGACTTTTATTCCACCATCTGGTGTATATTCCGGAATCTCTAGTAAGTGACTTAAACTCCATTGGCTCATCCCGTAGCGCCCGCGTTCGGATCTAAGGTCCAAAGGGAGGAATCGGGAACATGCAAATAAAGGATTTAATGGAGCAGATCAAAGCCAAGAACCCAGGAGAAAAGGAGTTTCACCAGGCAGTGAGCGAGGTCCTGGAGTCCTTGGAGCCAGTTCTGAAGATGCGCCCTGAGTATGCGAAGGCCAAGATACTCGAGAGGATCGTGGAGCCCGAGCGGACGTTGATGTTCCGCGTGGCCTGGACCGACGACAAGGGGGAGATCCAAGTGAACCGGGGCTACAGGGTGCAGTTCAACAGCGCCATCGGTCCGTACAAGGGCGGATTGCGCTTCCATCCATCGGTGAACCTGGGCATTTTGAAGTTCCTCGGCTTCGAGCAGATATTCAAGAATTCCCTCACAGGCCTACCCATGGGCGGTGGAAAGGGAGGCTCTGACTTCGACCCGAAGGGTAAGAGCGATGCCGAAGTCATGAGGTTCTGCCAGAGCTTCATGAACGAGCTGTACCGGCACATAGGGCCGAACACGGATGTCCCAGCTGGGGACATAGGGGTGGGAGGAAGAGAGATCGGTTACTTGTTTGGTCAATACAGGAAGATCACCAACCGTTTCGAATCCGTCCTCACGGGGAAGGGAATCAACTGGGGAGGCTCGCTCGTCCGTCCTGAGGCGACGGGTTATGGATGCACCTACTTCTGCGAGGAGATGCTCAAGACCAAGAAGGATTCCATGAAGGGGAAAACCGTGGCCGTTTCCGGCTCAGGCAACGTTGCCCAATATGCCGTGCAGAAGATCACCCATCTCGGAGGCAAGGTCGTTACACTGTCAGATTCCGATGGCTCGATCTACGACCCCCAGGGCATCGATGCACAGAAGTGGAATTTCATGATGGACCTGAAGAACGTCAAGAGAGGGAGAATCCAGGAGTACGCAGATAAGTTCGGTTGCGAGTATTGGAAGGGACAGAGGCCTTGGAAAGCACCCTGCCAGGTCGCTATGCCCTGCGCCACGCAGAACGAGCTCGATAAGCAGGACGCCAGATCGCTGCTGGACAATGGGGTCATCGCCGTGTCCGAAGGAGCCAACATGCCATCCACGCCTGAGGCGGTGGAACTGTTCCTAGGGAATGGCGTGCTATTCGGTCCAGGCAAAGCAGCTAACGCAGGCGGCGTGGCAACCTCCGGCTTGGAAATGTGCCAGAACCATATCGGCCTGTCCTGGGCGGCTGAGGAAGTGGATCGACAGCTGCATCAGATAATGATCAATATCCATAGGTCTGCAGCCGAAGCCGCAATCAAATTCGGTCATCCAGGTAACTACGTGGTCGGCGCCAACATTGCCGGCTTCGTGAAGGTGGCCAATGCCATGATGGATCAAGGCATCATATGAGAATGAGTGCAGTAAGAAAAACTAAGACGGGGGGACATCCCCCGGTCCCATTTAAAAGGGAGACCAGGCATCAGGTCCAGATTGGCCAAGGCAGCATCAAGCCTTGCGGATGCAAATGTAAATAACTCTAAATGCGGGAGAATATACAAAGAAAGGTGTAGTCATGAAGCATGCACACCAAAAATCGTGCCTTGAAAGGGAAGTGAAGAACTGCTCGGAGGAGATGGCTCAGAGGCTTTCGGCCATTTTCCTAAAGTACCGCAAGGACAAGGGCGACCTCTTATCGATACTTCAGGATATCCAAGATGAGTTCGGTTATCTTCCAGAAGAAGCTCTCCATTTACTATCCGAAGAGATCCGGGTCTCCGAAAACGAGATATATGGAGTGGCGACGTTCTATGCCATCTTCAGGTTCGAAAAGCCTGCAAAGCACAGAATCACCGTTTGCCTGGGTACTGCATGCTATGTAAATGGGTCTTCTAAAATCCTAGACGAAGCCGAAAGGAAATTGGGAGTAAAGGCTGGTCAGACCACAGACGACGGTGAGGTCAGCATTGATCACGTATTCTGCAATGGCTGTTGTGGTCATGCCCCTGTGGTCATCGTTGACAACGAGGTCTCTGGTGACTGGTCCCCGACCAAATTGAATGAGATCATCGACAGGTTCAAAGAGGGGTCCTCTTGACCCAGGATATGTGGTCTGAGGCTAAGGATGCCTGGAAAGCGCTCACGAACAGCAACAAGCCTGTGATATACTTGGGCGCTGCCTCATGCGGACGAGCCGCTGGCGCCCTCATCGTAAAGAAGGCCATTCAACGTGAGTTGAAAGACCGCTCCATCGATGCCGAGATCATCGATGTTGGTTGCATCGGCCCCTGTTTCATGGAGCCGTTGGTCTACATCCAGCTGCCAGGAGGGCCACCAGTGGTCTACAACAATGTTGCAGCTGCTGATGTCCCTCATCTTATTCAGAGGGTGATTATCGATGGGGCCCATCTCAAGGACAAGTCTGTCGGCGTCCTTGCTGACGCACCGAGATTGGGCCTGCCTAGGTTCTTCGACCACCCCATGCTCGCTCCTCAGGTCAGGCTGGTCCTTAGGAATTGCGGTATAATCGACCCGATCAATATCGAACATTACCTCGCGATGGATGGATATTTGGGCCTCAAGAAAGCGCTGGCCATGAATCCAGAGGAAGTCATTGAGGAGGTCAAGATCTCTGGGCTCAGAGGAAGGGGGGGCGCAGGGTTCTCCACTGGGATGAAATGGAAATTATGCAGAGACGCCCCTGGGGATATGAAGTACCTCATATGCAATGCCGACGAGGGCAACCCAGGAACGTTCGTTAATCGCACGCTG
>Ga0209254_10000654_pt1 | contig 29215 bp, 22 predicted proteins | sample FrelakmetDIP11DI_FD_187148 | JGI IMG/M metagenome (GOLD analysis project Ga0209254, IMG submission 187148) | Freshwater lake sediment microbial communities from the University of Notre Dame, USA, for methane emissions studies - DIP11 DI (SPAdes)... | ecosystem: Environmental > Aquatic >... | reverse complement strand
AAAAGACCTCAAGATGACATCCGTTACCGTCAGAAACATCATGAAGGTGATGGCGATTCCTGCTATGACGTTGAGGAGCTTGCTGAGTCCGTGCACCTTATTGATAAACGACTGCATAAAGCACCCCTGCTTAATGTTTTCCATTGCTTTAGGCAAGAATGGGGAAGGGAGGTCACCCCTCCCTTCCCCTTCCCTTTACTTCTGAAGTTTAGCCAATTCTTCCTGGTAGAACTTCAACGCCTCTTCGCCAGGGAGATTCTTCTCCTTCATTGCCTTAACATATTCATCTAGAATGGGTTGAACCAGTTTATGCCATTTTCCATCCTCTTCTTTGGAAAGAGAGATCGTTTTGATTCCTTTGGATGCTCCAAATTCAGCCCCTTCCTTATCGATCTCATCCCAGCCCTGACCGGTTTTGATAATCCATTCCGCATTAATTTCTTCGATAATCTTCTGAATGTCCGCCGGCAGAGAAGCCCACTTTTCCTTGTTCATGACCACGAAAAACCCTGTGCCATAGGCTGAGCCGTAGTTCAGGGTAGTGAATTTGACCACTTCACCAAGCTTCCAGCCTTTGAGGGCTTCCTGGGGGAACACGCCACCCTCTGCCACACCCTTCTGAAGAGCATCGTATCTCTCAGGCATGGGCATGGCAACAGGAACGGCACCAAGGGCTCCTACGATCTTGGCGCTCAGACCGTGACAGGCGATCTTCAAGCCCTTCAGTTCCTCAAGCTTAGATACGGCAGTCTTGGTGTGGAGGATGCCGGGACCATGGGCATGGAGAAACATCACTTTGACATCATCAAACTCCTTTGGCTGAAACTTTTTCAAGTAAAGATTGGCAACCTTTGTAGCGGCCAGACCAGTCTTAGAGCCAAGCGGAAGATCGAGCACTTCGCTGAGTGGGAATCTACCTCTGGTATATCCCAAAACGGACATGCCCAAGTCGGAGAGGCCCTTCACCACTCCGTCATAGCACTGGGCCGACGGAGTAAGGGTGCCGCCTGGGAAAACCGTGACTTTAACTCTGCCGTTGGTTCGCTTTTCGACCTCATTGCCCCACTCTACGGAAAGCTTGGCGTTCATGTGAGGAGCGGGAAAGAAATTGGAGTAGGTGAGTTCGATGGGTTTTGCCTGGCCAAAAACAGGCGAGGTGGAAAACATGAATCCTACCAGCATGACACAGAAGACGCAAATTGCCCACTTTGACACTCTCATTCGTAATTCTCCTTCTGGTTAAGGGTTTGATGAAGTGAAACCTGGACCAATTCCATCTTTATTCACCAGTGCTCCTGCGGCGCTCCGGACAAAAACCAATGCCCGAGCCTGCACCCAAGCACCGGCAGCGTCACCTTGTCGGGTCAATCACCTCCTCTGTCTGAGTTTTTCGGGCTAGCCTGAAACTTTCCATGCTTTTCATGGTTCAGGAAATCCGAGACCGAAAAAAGAGTTAAACAAGGGAAGCCGAAAATTAGCTATATTATAACTACAAACTCACCTTCCGGATGTCAAAAAAATACGACAAAGACCACCGAAAAGCAAGGAAAACCGAAAGAATGTGTATTCCCTTTCCTTACACGCTAGAGTTCAATTTTTTCCAGATATTTCGTAATAGCCCCGTCATAAAGGTGCGTGAGGCGGAAGACCTTTTTTGCCAACCGGAACCTGGTTTTGAGGGATGTGGCCCCTCCTGTCTCTTCCATCTCTTTTAGAACGAGAGCATAGTCTGCGGGGTCCACAATCACGGTCACATCCTTGTAGTTCTTGGCTGAGGACCGGAGCATGGTGGGCCCTCCGATGTCAATGTTCTCGATGGCTTCATCAAGGGTGACTCCCTCCTTGGCCACTGTTTTCTCAAACTGATACAGGTTGACGACAATCATGTCGATGTTCTTGATTCCGTGTTCCTTCATGACCCGGACATGTTCGGGATTGTCTCTCATGCCGAGAAGGCCGCCGTGCACCTTGGGGTGGAGCGTCTTCACCCGGCCATCCAGCATTTCAGGAAACCCCGTGTAGTCGGAAATGTCCATCACCGAAACGCCCCCCTGGCGAAGGGACTTGGCCGTGCCTCCTGTGGAGAGGATTTCCACGCGAAATTTGGCGAGCGATTTCGCGAATTCCACAACGCCTGCTTTATCCGTAACGCTGATGATTGCCCTTTCGATCTTCCTCATGACCTGACTGACCTCCGAATTTTGATTGGTTTCCGAGCAGGAGCAATCTATAATTAAATGCCTCTGTTGATCAAGTGGGAAAGGGCAACCCTGATCACCATCAAGGCATCATCTGCCGCGTTGCCTTCCCGCCGGAGGTCTGCCCTCCCTCGGTGGCGCCAGAGGCGACCAGGGCGGGCAAGCGCTCGCTCATCCTTGCGGCGTATTGCATCACTCGGACAGATGGCTCACTGCGAAGCTGGGTTGAGGGGGAAGTCGAGATGTAAAAAATGCGCAGAAAGCAGGTGCTATCCTGACTTTCCCCGTCCTAGGATAGCATCCAGATAGCGTTCAGTGCCTCCGCGCGCCATTATCAGCTTCTCGCGGCCTCCTCGGGCCATGGGCGCATAGCGTTCGGGCTGCATCAGTACGTCTGCGATGGTCCGTGCGAGTTCAGTCGCCCCGTGCACGACGATAGTATGGCCCTTAACTGCATCGAGGGCCCAATTGAACTTATGCATGTGAGGGCCGTGGATGGTGGGTATCCCCCAAGCGATGGGTTCGAGGATGTTCTGTCCGCCGAGGTCGACGAGACTCCCGCCCACGAAGGCCGCCTGTGCCGCTCCGTAGAGGTCGAAGAGCTCGCCCACGGTATCGATGATAAGCAGCTCCTCGGCTCCGGACCGGCTGCGGAGGCCCCAAGCGAGCCCAGCGGTCTTGGCCAGGTCAATGATAAGGGGTATGCGCTCGGCATGCCGTGGGGCGATGATGGAAAAGATGCCGGGAATGTGATTTTGTGCGGAACGTATGGCATCCATGACCATGGCTTCCTCCCCTTCCCTCACGCTGCCGGCGATGAAGACTGGCCGTTCGCCACACTGCAGCGAAGCCCTGATTGCACGGGCCCTGTCGGGATCGGAGGCGCGCATGGCATCGAATTTGAGGTTGCCGAGCACGTCAACCCGTTGTGCACCTAGGATCTTGAATCGGGATTCGTCTTCGGGGGCGATGGCAAGAACCTCGGCCTGCCGGAAGACACGCCTAGTGAGGGGTTTGATCCACTGATACCGCCGGAAGGCCTTTTTGGAGAGCCGTGCATTGACGAAGAGCGTTCGGACTCCGGCCTTCTGCGCCTCCATAAGGAGGTTGGGCCAGATCTCGGTCTCGACGATCACGAGCGCCTGGGGGGCGAGGTGTCTGAGGTAGCGCCGCATAACCCAGGCCAAGTCGAAGGGAAAGGGCAGGATCAGACCGACGCCCGCAATGCTACCTGCCGCCTGTCTTCCCGTGGCGGTCATGGTGGAAAGGCAAATGGTGATGTCCGGCCGCTGGGCCTTCAGTGCCATGATAAGCCCGGCGACGCCCTTCACCTCTCCGAGCGAGGTGCCGTGGAACCAGATGAGCTGACCGTGCGGTCGCGCGGGAAGCTTGAGGGACAACCGCAGCCGCAGGGTATCCTTAAAGTTAGGGTGTCGGCGCACCAGAAGGCAGAGCGGCCAGACGAGCAGGGTGGCTAGGAGATTGTAGAGGCCAAGGATCAATAAAGCCATTGGGTGAGACGCCTTTCGCGATATTTCGGGGTACTGATCGCATAGAGGGTCCCCCTCGCGAAAAAAGACTTTGATGGGGATCCCGTTCTCATGAGAATCAATGCATAACTGTTTATAACTGGATTCTTAGCATTCCTGTCTACCTTCATCAAGCCCAGGCCTTCTTTTTGTTTTCATCAGCCGCTCCGTGCTAAAAGGCTGGACGCGCTGAACAATCCACTCCCTGGCCTCTCGCCCTGCAGGGGTTGACTGTGGGTAGCTCATGAAGTCAAGCTTTATTCCAAGCGTGTCCGCCACCCTACTCGCTAGCAGGGGCCATATCCCACCAATATCCCCGGTAACGGGCAAGCTACCCGGAATTCTAGAAAAACCTGACATCTCCATACGAAACGGAATGCGCATGAGCTTAGCCTTAGGCAGGCCTTTGTGAACCGCATCAGAAATCTTTTTGCACTTCCATTCCTGGGTCCATGCTTTTTCGAGGTTGCGGTCTAGATCGATCCGGATCACTTTCTTCTCTGAAAGTGAATAAGTTTCCTGCCCTTCCCAGGCAGACCATATCCCATGGCCCGTAAATGTTTCAAAGGGTCCATCGTGAATCTCCTGTGCAAGAGCTATCGCAGATTCGATGATCACATTTGCACTTGCCAGCAATTCGGCGACTCGCCTGCACCTTTCTGAAATGGACAAAGAATCGCCGATTGCCAGTCCGACCCGGCCCCCACCAACAAGCTGCGGCACTGTAACGATCACGGGTCTGCGATTTTGAGCGCCCGCACCGAGCATGGTATGCGGATCTGCACCATAACCGGCAACCTGCTCAAAGGGTACACCCTCTTCTTTTGCCATAGCTTGAATCTCATAAGCCAGTCTCTCGGTTCGCAGCCCTGTCGGGTAAGCAATATTACCGGCAGCCTTGATGATCACATTTCCCTTTGCTCTTCGCATTTTTCGGTAAAGAGCCAAATCAATAGAGATCTCCTTCTGGATTTCCTTCAGCCTTGCTTCAGTGAGAAGGCTCACCTCAACAAAACCATCCGCAGGAAGCAGCGCTTTTTCACACCCGAGAGCTTCACCCTTTACCCTTTTCACCTTTTCAAGAGTGCCTGCCATCTCGTGACTCACCACCGCTGAACTGGTGCAAACGCCGTCAATGATCCCCTTATGCATCAGCTCTGCAATGAGGGTTGTCACTCCCTCATGCAGATTGGGTCCACTGCCCACGACGACAGCGACCTTGCCCCCCTTTTCCTTGGTTTCAGCAATCCATGCTGCTGCTCTCTTGACTCTGTCCTGCGTCTTTCGTGGTAACGCCAGCTCTATTGCTGCCATCGTTTTTCGATCGATTATCACGTGACCTACCCCCGGTTTTTGTACCAGTTTTTAAGTTAGAGTTGAATCCAATTCCGAACTGTTTCGTATCAACTGGGGCGGTTGAGTGCTCAACGGCAAAACGCCTCCGGTGCCGGGGGCAGGCCATTGAGGCAGCTGTGCGGCCGGATCGTATTGTACTCCTGCCTCCAGTTCTCAATCACCGGGAAGAACTGAAGGAAGGGGGCCGGCGCGCCAGGGAGGCTGTCCTACGCAGTCAAGGGGCCTCTGAGAGGCATGCCATGGTCATTGCCCGTTTGATGCGATCATGAAAAAGGTATCCGGAGGCTGTCCGAGAGATCAGGACTTGTGGTCAAGAGAGGGAACCCGCCCCTGAAAGTACCCTTTGGGAACCACCACGATACCCCTCGGCGTCACGGTGAAGACCTTCCGGTCTTCATTCGGATTGAATCCGATCTCCGTGTAGGGTGGGATATAGTTGTGCTTGTCAATGATCGCTTTTTTGATCTTGCAGTGCCGGCCGATCACCACGTCGTCCAGAATCACGGACTCATCGACCATTGCCCAGCTTCTGACCACCACGTTATAAGACAGGACGGAGTTTCGCACGATCCCGCTCACAATGCATCCCGGCGCGACCAGGGAGTCGAGGGCTTTGCCCACGCGCAATCCCTCCGGCCGCTCCACGCTGAAAATGAATTTGGCCGGCGGCGCCAGGACCTGGCTGGTATGGATCGGCCATTTGACGCCGTAGAGATTAAAGTAGGGGTCTACGCCGGTCAGATCCATGTTGGCGTTCCAGTAAGCATCCAGAGTTCCCACATCGCGCCAGTAAGAAGAATCCCTCACCCTTGTTTCCATGCGTGGTTCCCTTTCCCCGTCCTCAAGGGTCACCGTAATGTAGTCCTGGACTAGGTTCCTCTGGCCATAGGGGTAAGCATAAACCCTGTAAGAGTCGAGCATTTTGGGAATGATGTCGCGGCCGAAATCATCCTCGTCACCGGCTTTGAGGATCCTTAAAAGCGTTTCAGCCCGGAACACGTAAATTCCCATGGAAGCAAGAACATGATTAGGGTCTCCGGGGATGGTTTTCACGCTGTCTTTGGGCTTTTCCCGGAACATCCGGATACGGTAGTCGTCATCCACTTCCGCAACTCCGACCTGGCTGGCAAGATCCTTGTCCACTTCCAGGAGCGAGATGGTGAGGTCTGCATCCTTTTCCTGGTGATAGCGAACAAAGAGGCTGTAATCCATTTTGTAGATATGGTCGCCGGACAGAATGAGAATGTTCACAGGCTGGTTACGCTCGATAAGATAGAGGTTCTGACGGATGGAGTCGGCGGTTCCCCGGTACCAGTCCTGACCGACTCTCTGCTGGGGCGGGACCACCTTCATAAAATGGCCGAGTTTTGTGCTGAAGATGTTCCAACCCTCTTCGAGGTGGTCGGTGAGGGACTGGGATTTGTATTGAGGAAGGAGGATGATCTTGTAAATCCCGGAGTTCACGCAGTTGCTCAGGGTGAAGTCCACGAGGCGGTAGATCCCGCCAAATGGGACAGCGGGTTTGGTGCGGTCCTCGGTGAGGGGCATGAGCCTTTCACCCCGTCCTCCGGCCATGACAAACGCAAGGGTATCTTTCATGTCTTCGACCTGCCCTGAGATTGTCAGAATTATAGAAGCAGTAGGGACAAAGCGTCAAGAAAAGATAACTCCGGGATCTTGCCCGAAGGGCCAGTGCCAAGTTGTTGAAAAAGTCCCTGCTTACAGGCTGCTCAAAAACGTCCAGATACAAGGCTTCCGAAATCCAGAGGAGCGAGGCGTACTTGCCAGTACGTCGCAGCGACGAGGGATGAGGGAAACGCCGGAGATGGGCGTTTTTCAGCAGCTTGCTAGAGCCATTTCTTTCTTCTGAACAGCACCAGCATGGTCAAAGCCACGCCGAGCATAATCAGCCACAGAAGGGGGTACCCGTAAGGCCACTCCAGCTCAGGCATGTATTTGAAGTTCATCCCGTAGATGCCCACGATGTAGGTCAGGGGGATAAATATCGTTGCGATAATGGTCAGCACCTTCATGACCTCGTTCATCCTGTTGCTGATGCTGGAAAGGTAAACATCAATCAGCTCAGAGACCATTTCTCGAAAGATTTCCGTCGTCTCAATGACGTGAACCGCGTGGTCATAGACATCCCGGAGGAAAAACCTCGTACGGTCCTGGATCAGGGCCGATTCCTCTTTTAGGAGTGCGTTCACAACCTCTCGCAAGGGCCAGACTGATTTTCGCAGCAGGATAAGATCTTTTTTCAAAAGGTGGATCTGATGGGAGGTTCTGGGCGAGGGGTTGTCCACGAGTTCTTCTTCGAGGGATTCAATCCTCTCTCCGGTTTTTTCAAGAATGGCAAAGTAGCTGTCCACCGCACCGTCGATGAGGGCATAAGCGAGGTAGTCTGGTCCCAGTTTTCTGATCCTTCCCTTGGCCTTCCTCAACCGGTCCCGCACAGGCTCAAAAACAGGGTTGTTCCTCTCCTGAAAGGTAAGGACAAAGCGTGGGCCGAGAACCAGACTGATTTGCTCCACACTCAGGCGATGGTTCGAGTCGTCATAGGAAAGAATTTTCAGAAAGAGACACAGGCAATCCTCGTAGTCATCGAGTTTTGGCCGCTGGTCCGTGTTCATGATGTCTTCGAGCAGCAGGGAGTGGAGGTTGTAGAACTTCCCCAGAGCGCCGATGATGTCCACCTCGTGAACGCCGACAATGTCCAGCCAGGTGACGCTCTCCTTGTCCTTGTAGGGGAAGCTCTCGAAAATGGTGTGAAGCTCTTTCTCTTCAAAGTGATCATCATGGTAGTCGATGAGCCGCAGCTTCACCTTCTCCGCCTGATCTTCGCCGATGTGAACGAGCGTGCCGGGCGGTAATCCGGCCTTTTTTGAAATTTTCTTAACGAGCCTTGCCATAGCGACCTCCTCCCTCCGATGACACATGTTTCACGGCTCGCCCGGACTCCATGGTAATGCAACGCACAGGGCGAACATCCTGCCAAGTCTGATTGTAGCTTACCTCTTTTATTTATTGGATTCAAAGAGTTTCCTCTCAAAAAGGTCCCGTTGATTCAAAGCGCTTGGTATGGTAGAAGGATCTGAATCCTTGCCACGTCATGAAATGCGACGAGAGCTTTGGGGAGCGAGGCGAGGGATGCTTTTGTCTGGATTGCAGGAAGTATGAAAGGGAGATTGCAGTGAATGATCCTGTGAATATCCTTTTTCTCTCATCTGAAGCGGCCCCTTATGCAAAGACGGGTGGATTGGCGGACGTGGCCGGATCTCTTCCCGGAGCGCTCAAGAGACTCGGCGCAGACGTATCCGTTGGTTTGCCCTTGTACAGGGCGGTCAAAGAGGGAGCCTTCCAGAGGCAGGTGGTTTTCAAAGGGCTTCAAGTTCCCTTGGCGGGTCAAACGCTCATTGGAAACGTTCAGGCCACGGAAACGGATGATGGGGTTCCGGTCTACTTGTTTGAAAGAGAAGATCTCTTCGACCGCCCGAACCTGTACAGAACGTCTGAAGGAGACTATTACGACAATCTGGAGCGGTTTGCTTTTTTCAGCCGCGCCGCCCTTCTTTTTGCAAAAGCAACAGGCATGTCCTTTGATGTGATTCATTGCCATGACTGGCAGACCGGCCTGGTCCCCGCGTATCTGAGCACCCTGCGCCGGACCGATCCGTTTTTCACTTCCACGGCCACCCTGTTCACCATCCACAACATCGGCTATCAGGGTCTTTTCCCCGGTGCGAAGCTCTCCGCGTGCGGTCTTGCGGCCGAGACGTTTCACCCTGAAGGGATCGAATACTGGGGATCGATAAGCCTTCTCAAGGCCGGCATCGTGTATTCGGACGCCATCACCACCGTGAGCCCTAAGTACAGCCTGGAGATCCAGACACCCGAGTTTGGAATGGGCATGGAAGGAATCCTGCGAAAGAGATCCGCCGGTGTTCATGGGATCCTGAACGGTGCGGATTACTCGGTGTGGGATCCGGCGAAAGATCCTCACATCCCCTCCCTCTTCGACTCGGACCATCTGTCGGAGAAGATGGTCGACAAAGAGGCTCTCCTCAAGGAGGCGGGCCTCGAACCCGCTCTTCTGCATAGGCCGGTTCTCGGCATGATCTCTCGCCTCTCCCATCAGAAAGGGTGTGATCTTCTGATCCCGATCCTTGACGAGATTGCAGCCATGAAGGTCGGAATGGTGATCCTGGGGGAGGGTGAAGAGCCATACGAGAGCGCGCTGAGAGACGCAGCGGAAGGGCATCCGGGAACCGTCGCCGTGAAGATCGGTTTTGATGAAGCCCTCGCCCACCGCATCATGGCCGGGGCAGATATCTTCCTGGTCCCCTCTCTCTATGAGCCGTGTGGGTTGACTCAGATGTATGCCCTGAAATACGGGACCGTTCCCGTGGTGCGCGCCACCGGAGGATTGGACGATACGATCGAAGAATTCGATCCCCGGTCCAAGAGAGGAAACGGGTTCAAGTTCGGGCCCTACGAGTCGAGCGCTTTTCTTTCCGCTATCCAACGAGCGGTGGATTTCTGGACCAATAGAGAGACCTGGGAGATCTTGATGAGGAAGGGAATGGCCGCAGATTTTTCATGGAATCGTTCAGCCGAGAGATATCTGGAGCTCTATCAAACCCTTCTTGGAGCAAAGCCCCGCTATTGATTTGTTGATCCTACCCTAACCTTTTTAAAAAGCTAAGATGCAACAGCCTTCCAGATTTCGTGCTTTCGTGATAGAATTTTATTGATTTCGAATCCAGTGGCCCAGGGAGTTTATCCATGACCATGCAGAACAGCATGCAACACGATGTGACCCTCCTCACAGAGGAGGACCTTTACCTCTTCAATGAGGGGAACCATTTTCATCTCTACGAGAAGCTGGGCGCGCACTTGGTCAGCAGGGAAGGAACATGGGGAACTTATTTTGCTGTCTGGGCGCCGGATGCTGAGGCCGTGTTCGTCACGGGAGATTTCAATCAGTGGAACAAGACCAGCCATGCCCTCCGGCCAAGGGGGGTTTCGGGCATCTGGGAGGGTTTTATCACCGGAGTGGGAAAAGGAGAGAAGTACAAGTATCACATCCGGTCAAAATACCAAGGGTACCAGGCTGACAAATCGGATCCTTTTGCCCTTTACAGCGAGATTCCCCCCCAAACGGCTTCCGTTATCTGGGATCTTGACTATCTCTGGAACGATGTTCCGTGGATGAAGGAACGAGGGTTGCAGAACCATGCGCGAGCCCCTATGTCCATCTATGAGGTTCACCTCGGTTCCTGGATGCGTGTGCCCGAAGAAGGGAACCGCTCTCTTTCATACAGGGAGACGGCTTCACGGTTGGCCGAATATTTGCAGCGTATGGGTTTTACCCACGTGGAGTTTCTTCCGGTGATGGAACATCCATTCTACGGGTCCTGGGGCTACGAATCCCTCGGTTTCTTTTCCCCCACCAGCCGTTACGGAGACCCTCAGGATTTCATGTTTCTCATGGATACGCTCCACCAGCACGGGATCGGAGTCATTCTGGACTGGGTGCCCTCTCACTTTCCAAGCGACGAGCACGGCCTTGGTTTTTTCGACGGGACCCACCTTTACGAACACTCCGATCTGCGCCAGAGGATTCAGCCTGACTGGGGCAGCTTCACGTTCAACTACGGCCGAAATGAGGTGCGGAGTTTTCTCATCAGTAGCGCGCTTTTTTGGCTCGGGGTCTACCATGCGGACGGGCTCCGCGTGGATGCCGTGGCCTCCGTGCTCTATCTCGATTATTCCCGGAAGGAAGGGGAGTGGATTCCCAACACGTACGGCGGGAGGGAGAACCTCGATGCGATCGGTTTTCTCAGGCGTTTCAACGAGGAAGCCTATAAGCGGCATCCGGACATCCAGACCATGGCTGAAGAATCCACGGACTGGCCCATGGTTTCCAGGCCGAATTACGCCGGGGGATTGGGATTCGGCATGAAATGGGACATGGGATGGATGCACGACACTCTGGATTACATGTCCAAAGACCCGGTCCACAGAACGTATCATCATAATCGGCTCACCTTTCGAATGCTGTACGCGTATCACGAGAATTTTATCCTTCCCCTCTCTCACGATGAGGTGGTTCATGGGAAAGGTTCGCTCATCAGGAAAATGCCGGGTGACGACTGGCAGAAGTTTGCGAATCTCAGGCTTCTTCTGGGATACATGTATGCTCAGCCCGGGAAAAAACTCCTCTTCATGGGAGGGGAATTCGGACAGTGGAACGAGTGGTACCATGATGTAGGCCTCGACTGGAATCTTCTGGACTATCCGCTGCACAAAAGTCTTCAGCACTGGGTGGCGGATCTCAACAGACTGTATCGGAAGGAGGAGGCCCTTCATGTTCTGGACTTTGATCCCTCCGGGTTTGAGTGGATTGACTGCAATGACTCCCAGCACAGTGTGGTGAGCCTCCTTCGGAAGACCCCTTCAGGGGGCGGCGAAATTTTGATCGTCTGCAACTTTACTCCTGTCCCGAGGTACGGGTACCGGACCGGAGCGCCCAGGGCCGGTTTCTGGAAAGAGGTTCTCAACAGCGATGCGGCGGAGTATGGGGGCAGTGGAGAGGGCAACCTCGGAGGAAAAGAGACGGAGGAGATTCCTTGCCACGGCAGGCCCTGCTCTCTCGACCTGACCTTACCGCCCTTGGGGGTGGCGTTCTTCAAAATGGGGGAATGCCCATAGGGTCATCAGACAGAGAGGCTTTTCTTACGTTCACTCAAGTAATAGAGGACCGGCACAGTCATCCGCGAAAGGAAAAGAGAAGCGACTTCCCCTGCCATGAGGGAAATGGCGAGACCCTGGAAGATCGGATCAAAAAGGATCACCCCCGCGCCGACCACGACGGCCGCTGCGGTAAGCATCATGGGGCGAAACCTGACGGCACCGGCATCCACTACGGCTTCCGCTAAGGGCATTCCTTGTTTTAGCCGGAGTTCGATGAAGTCCACGAGGATAATCGAGTTGCGCACCACAATACCGGCTCCGGCAATGAACCCGATCATGGAAGTGGCTGTGAAAAAGGCACCCATCAGGGCATGGGCAGGAAGAATGCCCACGAGGGAAAAGGGAATGGCCGCCATGATGGTCACCGGTGTTTTGAAAGACTGAAACCAGCCCACCACCAGGATGTAGATCAAGACCAGAACCGCAGCGAACGCCAGGCCGAGATCCCGAAACACCTCGTAGGTGATGTGCCATTCTCCATTCCACTTCATCGAGAACCGGTCCAGAGACTCGGGCTGGGTAGCCACAAAACGTTCAAGCGTGTAACCCTCGGGCAGTTTCATCCGATCGAGGGCTTTGTTCATTTTCATGATCGCATACACCGGGCTCTCTTCGCTGCCGGCCACATCACCGGTCACATAAACCACGGGCATGAGATTCTTGTGGGTGATGCTCTTATCCGCGATCTCCTCCCGGATGGATACCAGTTCCCCCAGAGGCACAAGATTTCCCTTGTTTCCCATGACCTTCAAGGTTCTTAGATCCTGAACGCTGGAGCGCTCGCTCTTGGGCAGTCTCAGGACAATCGGGACATCCTCTTTTTCCTTGGGCACGTGGAGCAATCCCACCTTCATTCCCTCCACGGCGATTTGAAGGGTGAGCGCGATCTGTTCCACGGAAATGCCGTTCAGAGCCGCTTTTTCACGGTTCACCTGGAAAACAAACTTGGTCTGGTCGTCTTCCTCGTACCAGTCCACATCCACGACGCCTTCTGTTTTTTCGAAGAGGTCTCTGATCTCCCGGGCGATCTGGATCTGACGCGGGTAATCAGGACCGTAGACTTCCGCCACGAGGGTTTGCAGCACCGGAGGCCCGGGCGGGACCTCGGAGACCTTCACTCGCGCCTGATGCCGCGCAGCAATTCGCTGGAGCTGCGGCCGAACTCTCTTGACGAGGTCATGGCTCTGAGCCTTGCGCCGGCCTTTTGGAAGCAGATTGACCTGGATGTCTGCCGAGTGGGGTTCCCGGCGAAGAAAATAGTGGCGCACCAGTCCATTGAAATTGTAAGGAGCCGCTGTGCCCACATACAGGAGGACCTCCGTCACTTCAGGGACCGCGCTGATCGCATCGGCCATTTCACGAGTGACCGCTGCGGTTTGCTCAAGAGTCGTCCCCTCAGGCATGTCGATGATCACTTGGAATTCGCTCTTGTTGTCAAAGGGGAGCATCTTGACCCGAACCGCCTTGAAGGGGAAAAGGGAAAGAGCGGCCAGAAGCAGGATGACGACGGCGAGAAGAAACCTCTTTCGCTTCCGGGGATTGTTGATCAGCGCAGACATCACCCGTCTGTAAGTTCTTGTGCTCCGACCCTCCTGGCTGTGAGCGGCTTCAGCCTCAGGATTCAGAAGTCGCAAGCTGGCCCAGGGGGTCACCACAAAAGCCACCATCAAGGAAAAAAGCATGGCTGCAGAGGCCCCAACCGGAATGGGCCTCATGTAAGGACCCATCAGTCCGCTCACAAAAGCCATCGGCAGGATCGCAGCAATGACGGCCACCGTTGCCAGGATGGTCGGATTTCCGACTTCGTCAACCGCCTCCACGGCAACCTCTGAAGCCGGTCGGCCTTTGCTTTCCGGAAGCCGGTAATGACGAACCATGTTTTCCACCACGACGATGGCGTCATCCACGAGAATGCCGATGGAAAAAATGAGAGCAAAGAGAGTGACCCGGTTGAGCGTGTAGCCATAGAGGAAAAAAACGGAGAGGGTCAGGGCAAGGGTCACCGGGATGGCGATCGCGACGATCCCTGACTCTCGCAATCCCAGGGTCAGCCAGATCAGGGCGGCGACCGAAAAGATGGCGATCATCATGTGTAAAAGAAGCTCATTGGACTTCTCGCTCGCCGTTTCCCCGTAATTTCTGGTCACGGTCACATGGACGTCTGCCGGCACCAGCCGGCCTTTGAGGCGGTTGACCTTGTGGATCACCTTGTCCGCTATGACGATGGCATTGGTTCCCTTGCGTTTGGCCACGGATAGGGTGACCCCGGGAAGAAGCCCTTGCCCCTGATGAGAACCGGCGCCTTTGCCTGAGCCGATAAGCACGTAGTCCGCAGGTTCTTCCGGGCCGTCCACGAGGGTGGCGACATCCCGAAGGTACACCGGTCGATCGTTGAACACACCCACCACCACTCGGCCCAATTCCTCCGCCGATCCCACGAATCCCCCGGTTTCCACAAGAAACTCCCTGTTGCCGGAAGAAAAATGGCCTGATTGGAGTTGCTGGTTGGATTGCTGGAGAACAGGAACCAGAGTGGCCGGAGCAATGCCGAACGCGGCCATTCGGGCCTTGTCGAGGGCGACCCTCACCTGTCTTTGGCGTCCGCCGATGATCTTTACTTCAGAGACGTCGGGAACTTGTTTGATTTCGTCGTGAACCTGGGCCGCGATCCGGCGAAGCATGAAATGGTCATAGCGCTCGCTCCACAAAGTCAGGGCCAGGATGGGAACATCGTCGATGGACCGCGGTTTGATGAGAGGCTGGCTTGCGCCGGGCGGAATGAGATCGAAGTTGGCGAACATTTTCTGGTTCAACCGAACAATGCTCTTCTCTTCATCTTCACCCACGGTGAAGCGCACGATCGTCATGGAGGCGCCGGGAGACGATGTGGAATAAATGTATTCTACCCCCGGTATTTCCCACAGGAGTTTTTCCATGGGTTTGGTCACCCGCTCCTCCACTTCCTTGGCCGAGGCTCCGGGCATCTGGACGAAAATGTCGATCATGGGGACAATGATCTGGGGCTCTTCTTCCCTGGGAAGAAGAAGAACAGCTCCCAAGCCGAGCAGGAGGGAAGCGACAATGAAAAGCGGGGTGAGCTTGGAATGAATGAAAACACGGGCGAGTTTTCCCGCGAATCCCAAGCGCTCGGTCATGACGATTCTCCCGGTTCCACGGCGGCACCGTCCTTGACCGCAGGCAAGGGTTCGAGGACCACCTGATCCCTTTCGCTGAGGCCGGAAAGGATTTCCACGCGATCGCCGTATCTCTTCCCGGTCTGAATCAGTCGCATGTGCGCGATCTTGGCGGGGTCAACGACGTAGACAAAGGTGAGTTGACCCCGCTCTAAGACGCTCTGAACGGGAACCGTCAAGACCTGTTTGGCTCCTGTGTTGAAGCGGGCTTTTCCGAAAAGTCCGGATCGGAAAAGCGTTGAAGAATCAGGGGCTCGTAAGTCGATCTTAATGATGGTGGAGCGGCTCGCAGGGTCGAGCGCCGGCACAATCTCTGAGACCTGACCGGCCATCGGCTTTTGTCCCAGAGCGTCGATGGAAACGCTTACCGTGTCTCCGAGGTGGATCCGGCTGATGCGGGATTCCTCCACAAGGGCTTCCAGACGGTAGTGGCTCTCATCTTCTACGCTGAGCAGATGGGTTCCCGGTGCGGCCATCTGCCCAAGATCCGCAGGCTTGGTCGTCACGATCCCGTCGATGGGGGAAAGGATTCTGGTGTGGCTCAGGAAAGCCTCGGCATTCGCCGTATCGGCCTTGGCCTGGTCAATCCTGGCGATGATCTGGTTCTTTTTGGCCAGGAGGGCCTGGAGGCGTTCCGAGGCTTGATCCGCGTCTGCCTTGGCCGCAGTGTTTTTTGTCTGGACTTCGTCAAATTCCTGCGAGCTCACCGAACGGCGCTCAAAAAGGCCTTTGAAGCGATCGAGCGTGGACGAAGCCAACGCAAGTCTCGCGTCGGCAGCCTTCTTTTCAGCTTCTCCCCCGCGAATCGCTTTTTCTATTTCATCGAGGGCGTATTGGGTCTCCTTCAAACCTGCCCGGGATTTTTGAAGTTGAGCTTTCATTTCCCTGTCGTCGATCTCAACAAGCAGCTGGCCCGCTTTTACCCTGTCCCCTTCTCGAACAGGAATGGAGACGATGCGGCCGAGGACTTTGGAGGACAGGACGCTGATGGTCTTAGACCGGACCGTCCCCATGGCTTCGTAAGTGTCTTCCAAAGGAGAAGCCTGGACTTTTTCAATTTTGACTTTTTGGGGAACCGGAGCGGTCTTTGAAAAGTCTTCCTTGGATTCACAGGACAAAAACAATGCAGCCGCACAGCCGATCAGGATGAACGGGCTTGCTTTCATGAGATCCTCCCTGTTCTCCTTCTATTTCCCGGGGTCGGGTGGTCTGGAGCCTAATGGAGAGGGAGCCTGGAGATCCTTTTCAGGTTTTGGTTTTCGAGGTCTCCCGGTGATTTTGGCCACCACAAATCCTGCCGCAAACCCAACGAGAATGGCGAGCGGCACAAGAATGATTTTGGGCATTGACACCTGCCAGAAGTAGAGCCGCAACGCGACCTCATCCATGTTCTGGAACAGGAAAATCACAAAGAGAACGCCAACGACCAGGCCGACTATGACTTTGGGATTTTTCATGTTTTCTCCCTCCCTTTTCTGCAAAAGTGCTTGCCTGCCATAGTACTTCTTTTTAAGGATTGAATGCAACCGAAGGAGGAGTATCTTTTGGAATATGCTCTGGGGGAAAGGGTTTTCCTGTCCTACGAAAAAGGGGCATGCTATAACCAGGGCGGCCCAAGTGTTAGCTACAAGGACGCAGGATATAGATGGCTTGGGAAATGCAGGAAGGAGAATTGGCCAATGGTGGAAGATGACATTTCGAAGCTTCACATTGACAAGAAAAGCATGGCAGTAAGACGGGGGAGGAAGAAACGCTCTCTTCTGCTGGTCCTCATCCTTCTGGTCGGGGCAGGAGGCGGTATCCTCTACTCGATGGGTCTCCTCACCCCCGCCCTCACCGTTCAGGTGGTCGGGCTGCAAAGCATCTACCCTTCCCAGACTTTTGCGGTGCTCAACGCCAGCGGCTACGTAGTCGCTCAAAGAAAAGCCGCGGTGGCCTCGAAGATTACAGGCCGGCTGATTTCCTTGTCTGTAGAGGAAGGAAGCCGGGTCAAAACAGGTGAGGTGATCGCCAGGCTGGAAAATGAGGATAGCCTGGCAGCGCTTAACAGGGCTCGGGCGAACGTGAACCTTGCCCGTTCCAATCTTGATCAGGCAAAGGCCGAGCTGGAGGATGCGCAATTAAGTCACCATCGAAATGAACAGCTGGTTGGAAAGGGCTTTATCGCGCAGGCCACCGTTGATGCTTCTGACGCAAGATACAAGCGGGCAAAGGCGACTGTGGCTGCCCAGGAGGCAGCGATTCGCGCCAGCGAGGCGGCCCTTGAAGAAGTGAAAGTCATGGTGGAGTACTCCAATATTCGGGCTCCCTTTGATGCGGTCGTCCTCACCAAGAATGCGGACATCGGCGACATCGTTACTCCCCTCGGTGCAGCAGCCAATGCAAAAGCTGCGGTCGTGACCATCGCGGACATGAGATCGCTCCAGGTGGAAGTGGATGTCTCTGAATCCAATATCAGCCAAGTCAAGGTCGGACAGCCCTGCGAAATAAGGCTGGATGCCTTCCCTGATTTTCGTTTTAAAGGGACGGTGCACATGATCGTTCCCACGGCAGATCGGAGCAAGGCATCGATTCTCGTCAAAGTCGCTTTTAAAGAAATGGATCCGCGAATCCTCCCGGAGATGAGCGCCAAGGTGGCTTTCCTGTCCAGAGAGATGCTGCCGGAGGAGGAGAAGCCCCTGAAGACTATCCCCGGGTCTGCAGTGCTTTCCCGGGAGGGGCAAAGCGTGGTTTTTCTGCTGGATGGAGATCGGGTGATGGAGAAAGCAGTTCGCACGGGAAGGCGTATGGACACGATGGTTGAGATTCTGCAAGGGCTTGGGGCAGGAGACAAAGTAGTCCTCAATCCCGGAAGCGACCTGAGGAGCGGGACAAGGGTCAGGATTTCGGAGAAGTAGATGGAAGATAGAGCAGCCATTGTTGAACTCAGAAACCTTTTCAAGTCCTATCGTCGCGGCGGCCAGATCCTCCCGGTGTTGAGAGACATCACCCTCGACATCCGTGAAGGGGATTTCATGGCTCTCATGGGACCGTCAGGATCAGGAAAGAGCACGCTCCTGAATCTGATCGCAGGGCTCGATCAGGCGGATTCAGGAATTATCCATGTAGCCGGTGTCGATATCACCACTCTCTCTGAAAGCGAGCTTGCGGAGTGGCGGGCATTGAACGTGGGTTTCATTTTCCAGTTCTACAATCTCATCCCGGTTCTCACGGCTTTCGAAAATGTGGAGCTGCCACTGATTCTTACCGATCTCTCGAAGAAAGAACGTCGCGACCATGTGGCAACCGCCCTGAACCTGGTCAAGCTCGAGGACCGGATGGATCACTATCCGGGGCAGCTCTCAGGAGGGCAGCAGCAAAGGGTGGCGATCGCGCGGGCCATGGTCACAGACCCGGCTATCCTGGTGGCGGATGAGCCGACAGGCGACCTCGATCGAACATCCGCTGAAGAAGTCCTCAACCTCATGGAGCGGTTGAGCCGGGAGGCGGGCAAAACGATTATTATGGTGACTCATGATCCGAGGGCGGCGCGAAAGGCCCGCTCCATGAGGTACCTGGAGAAGGGAGTTCTTGCCAGTGCTCCTGAGATTACTTTTTCGCAATGTGCTTAGACACAAACTCCGGACAGGGCTCACTCTTTGCGGGATCTGCGTGGCCATTCTCTCCTTCGGTCTCCTTAGAACGGTCATCAGCGCCTGGTATGCAGGCGTAGAAGCCTCTTCAGCCAACCGCCTCATCACACGGAATTCCATTTCTCTCATTTTCCCCCTTCCTCTTTCCTACCTGGAGAGGGTCCGAGGGGTAGAGGGCGTCAAAACGGTCTCCTACGGCAACTGGTTCGGAGGAATCTACATTGAAGAAAAGAATTTCTTTGCGAACTTTGCGGTGGAGCCGAGAACCTACCTGGAACTCTATTCCGAGTACATTCTCGCTGAGAACCAGAAGCAGGCTTTCCTAAGAGACAGGAGGGCCTGTATTGTGGGGCGCAAGCTGGCGAAGCGATTCGACTGGAAAGTCGGTGACCTCATTACCCTTCGCGGAACCATCTTTCCTGGCAACTGGGAATTTATGCTGCGAGGGATCTATTCCGGCCGGGACAGCCGCGTGGATGAAAGCCAGTTCTTCTTCCACTGGGACTACCTCAATGAAACCTTGAAGAAGAAAGAATCCCTCATGGCCGACCAGGTAGGGATCTATATCCTGAATGTCACGAACCCGGGGCTTGCCGCTGAGACGGCGGCAAGGGTGGACAGGGTCTTCAAGAATTCCTATGCAGAGACCTTGACTGAAACGGAGAAGGCTTTTCAGCTGGGGTTTGTGGCGCTCACAGAGGCCATTCTTCTGGTGATCCAGTTGGTCTCTTTCGTGGTGATCGTCATCATCATGGCGGTCGCGGCAAACAGCATGAGCATGTCCGTGCGGGAACGGCTCGGGGAATATGCGGTTTTCAAAACCCTGGGGTTTGGAGGCGCTTATCTGGGGATCTTGATCCTGGGCGAATCCATGCTCATTGCACTGCTGGGCGGTACCGGCGGAGTCTTACTCACCTTCCCGGCGGCAAAAGCCTTTCTAAACTACCTGGGAGACTACTTCCCCGTGTTCCTGGTGACGGAACAGACAGTGATCTTGCAGGGATTGGCTGCGCTGGCTGTCGGCATTGCCGCTGCGGTTTTGCCGATCTGGCGGGCCGTCAGAGTTCCCATTATCCAAGCTCTGGGGAGGATCGGTTAAGGTGGGCCTGCTCTTCTTTTACAGCCTGAGAAACCTCCTCACCCGACGCCTCACCACGTTTCTGACTGCTTCGGGAATGGCCCTGGTGGTTTTTGTTTTTGCCTCCATTCTCATGCTGGCTGAAGGGCTTCAGAAAACGCTGGTGGATACGGGGTCTTTCGACAACGTGGTGGTGATCCGCCGTTCTTCCGGGTCAGAAGTCCAGAGCGGAGTGGACCGTGTCCAGGCCTCCATCGTGGAGACTTTACCCGAAGTGGCCTCAGGGCCGAGGGGGCGACCGTTCCTGTCCAAAGAACTCGTGGTTTTGATCACGATGGAAAAACGGGAGAGCGCGAGCCGGGCTAACGTGGTGATCCGGGGAATCTCCGAGGACTCCTTTCTGCTGCGGCCGCAGGTGAGGCCGGTTGTCGGCCGGACTCCCAAGCCCGGCTCTTCAGAGATCATTATCGGGAGAAGCGTTGAGAAGGGGTTTCAGGGGGCGGATCTCGGAAAAAGCCTCTTCTTTGCCATGCGGTCATGGACGGTGGTCGGAGTGTTCGATGCGGGTAGCACGGGTTTCAGTTCGGAAATCTGGGGCGATGTGGATCAACTCATGCAGGCGTTTCGTAGGCCTGTCTATTCTTCTCTCCTTTTCAGGCTGCGGGAGTCTTCCGACTTTGAGCAGGTGAAAAACGGGATTGAAAGCGATCCGCGCCTGACCCTGGAGGCCAAGCGGGAAACAACCTACTACAAAGACCAATCGGAGATGATGGCGAAATTCCTACGGATCTTGGGGCTATCTCTCACCATTATTTTTTCCATAGGCGCGATCGTGGGCGGGATGATCACCATGTACGCTTCCGTGGCGAACCGGACGCGCGAAATCGGCACCTTGAGGGCCCTGGGTTTTCGGCGTACAAGCATTCTGGTGGCCTTCCTGATGGAATCGCTGTTTCTCGGATTCCTGGGAGGAATGGCCGGACTCTTCTTTGCGTCTTTCCTGCAGTTTTTCACCGTGTCCACCACCAATTTCCAGACCTTCTCGGAACTCGCCTTCAGCTTTTCGCTGGATGTCTCCATTACCCTCAAAGCCATGTCCTTTGCTCTGGCCATGGGTTTTGTGGGAGGAATCCTCCCTGCCATCAGGGCCTCGGGCATGGAGATCGTGGATGCTCTGAGAGAAGCCTGACGATCGCTGCTTCCAAAACCAATGGTCTTTTAGCAAACCGGCCGAGCATTTGGTGACTGCGTTTCGCACTCGGGGGTCATGATTTTGTTGACAATCACTGAGATTGTTTTATAAGTCAAAAAACCTTGGTGATCCGGAGAAGGCCGTGAGATCCATTCTTGTGGTGACGAAAGACAAGGATGACTACCGCATCATCCGCAAGTGCCATCGCTTGGCTTACCGCGTTGATTTGGCTCCCACAAGCGATACCGCCCTGAATATGCTCCATCACAGGCGCTACGACTACCTCTTCATGGATATCGATCTTTTGAGGGCTTCCCAGCCCGGCGGCTACAAGACAGCGCTCCAGGCTCTCTGGCAAGTGTTCCCAACCATTGAAATCATCGTCATGTGCCCCCAGCCGGAAATCAGGGAAGCGGTGATGGCCGTCAAAGCCGGAGCGAGCAACTACCTGACCTATCCCCTGAATCCCGCAGAAGTGAAATATGTGACCGAAAGCATCGACGAGACCGTCCTCATGCAGTCGGAGCTTGACTATCTGAGGGACAAGTTCTGGCTGGCAGACTCGCTGGAGCTCATCCAGACCAAATGCGACGGGATGAAAGCGGTTTTCGACAAGATTCGGTCCGTCGCCCCGACCAAGAGCACGGTTCTCGTGATCGGAGAAACCGGGACAGGGAAGGGCGTGCTCGCCAGCTTGATTCATAAGCACAGCAACCGGAATGAAGCCCAGTTCATCAGTGTGCACTGCGGGGCCATCCCGGACACCCTTCTCGAGAGTGAGCTTTTCGGCCACGAAAAAGGGGCGTTTACAGGAGCGATCAGGAGGAAGCTGGGGAAGTTTGAAATCGCAAAAGGAGGAACGATCTTTCTTGACGAGATCGGCACGGTCACGCCATCGGCCCAGATCAAACTTCTACAGATCCTGCAGGACGGCATGTTTCAGCGAGTGGGGGGAGAGGAGACGATCGAAGCGAATGTGAGGGTGATCGCGGCGACCAACACGGACCTCAAGAAAATGTGCGAAGAAGGCCTCTTTCGCAAAGATCTCTATTACCGGTTGAATGTATTTCCCATCGAGGTTTTGCCTTTGCGAGAAAGAAAAGAGGACATCCGCCATTTTGTGGAAGTCTTTCTCCGTCGAATGAACAAGTTTAACGCCAAAGCCATCCATCATGTCCATCCCGCGGTGCTTGAGGCCTTTGAGCAGTACGCGTGGCCGGGAAACATTCGAGAACTGGAGAACCTGATTGAGAGGGCCTATATTCTGGAAACTTCGCCTGTCCTGAACCCTGAGAGCTTTCCGAGTGAGCTTTTTGAAGCCCAGAGCCTGACCCCCAGTGTCACGGTCGATGCCAGGCTGACTCTGTCCGAAGTGCGAAAGGAAGGTTTGAAGCACATCGAAAGAAATTACATCAAAGAACAGCTGGTTCAGCACAAGGGGAAAATAAAGGATTCTGCAAAAGCAGCAGGCATGACCACAAGACAGCTTCACAAGCTGATGAAAAAGTACGCTATACGAAAAGAAGATTTCAAATCCTCTTCGGCCTAGAGGCGGGCTTTTTATGGTCAATCTGCTCTTCACCTCAGGGGCGCAGAGAGCTTGGAGACCATCCCGCCAGGCCCTCTGAAGCTTTGCAGCGAACCCTGCCCTGAAGATAGAGACGGAACCGCGGGTTCCGATGATGTGCTGAAGGTTGGGCTCCTTGATCTCCAAGTTGCTATTCCCCCTGGGAGTATGCTGGGGCAGGTTCAAAGAAATTTTCGGCCCTAATGTAATGGATTTTCAATAAGTTAAACTGATTCATCATGGGGAAGAAAAACGGGAGACTCCTGGGGAGCAGGGGTGCCGCGAGTCCTTTGGCACAGGTCATGCTTTAAATATAATGAAGGGTTCAATCAAGTCACAAGGCGGTGTGCTTTTTGGCTAAGGGTCCAAGCAAAGTAACCCAGATCAGGGGGGTGATTATCCCCACGGCTTGGGACGATCAGGGAAACGTCACCGGGATTGCCATCTCTTCCCATGATGAGAATGAATATCTGGTGGACCATAAAGGGAAAGGACCGGAGCTGTTGCCCCATATTCGGAAAGAAGTGGAAGCAGCCGGTGTGGTGCGAGAGGAAGAAGGCAAGAAGATCGTCAGGATAAGGAAATACACAGTGAAAGAGGGAATGGAGGCTGTCGAGGCCTATCCCGGCCCGAACAGCGATGACCCGTTTTAGGTTCTTTTAACCGCGAAGATTTTGCCCGCTTACGATTTGCCGGAAGAAAGCCCCCTTCAGAAAACCAAGCCAGTGACCCAATACAGGTATTTAACCGCAACCAAACACATCTAAATTTGGGCCTTCCTCTACAGGGATTTTTATTCCTTTCATTCCCGGCAAATATGGCCCGCGCAGAGATAGGAATTGGAAGTTCCGATCCATTCAAGATCGGAACTTGGATTTCGCAGTCTGTTTTCCAAATTAGTTTCAAAGCATTAAGCCCCCTCGGGAGGAATCTTTTTGCACATCAACCCTCTTTTATCTCTTGCATCGGAACTGGTTGTTCACTATAATTTAAGGTCAAAATCAAAAGATATGGATTATCAGAGCTTTAAATTTTTGGCACAAATAATGCTAAGTATAAGATGTGATGAAGTAATTTAATTGAAGCTTTCGTGGAGAACTCGAAACGAGATCTCCTCAAAGGGAAGGGTTCTTCCCTCTTTTAAATAAAGGTCTGGGGGTAAGGATGAAGAAGGACATTTTAGCTTCGGAGGATTTTGAGCCTCCGAGTCCGGTTTCCGGACTCGGAGAATACAAGGTGGAGACTGGATCCGATTCTCCACCGGAACTAAAAGAAAACCCAAAAATAATATCCATCCAGAGGGTACCTCACTTCCCGAGGTTTCGCTGCAGCCCTCGAACTGCCGCTTTCCGCAAACGATTCTTCCCAGAGGCAACCCCGACAGAGTGGAACGATTGGCGATGGCAACTGCGCGCCCGCATCCGCGGCGTCGAAGCGCTGAGCCGCATTCTCACGCCGTCCGAAGATGAACGACTGGCGATGACCCATGCCGGCCATCAGCTTCCTATGGCGATCACGCCCTACTTCGCAAGCCTTCTGGACAGAAACAACCCCTTTCAACCCATTCGCCGAACGGTCTTGCCGACGACGGGCGAGCATCTCTCTTCGCCCGGCGAAGCGGCGGATCCGCTTGCAGAAGACCATGACAGCCCTGTCCCGGGTTTAGTCCATCGCTATCCTGACCGGGTTCTGTTCCTTGTCACGGATTTCTGCTCAACCTACTGCCGGTACTGCACGCGGTCGCGAATGGTGGGGCACCAGGGCGGGTCTTCGACAAACCTGGCTCGCTGGGAGGATGCGATTGCTTACATTGAGAGAACGCCCACGGTTCGGGATGTGCTTCTTTCAGGAGGGGATCCCTTGACCCTTTCCGATGAGAGCCTGGCATGGCTTCTTTCACGTCTGCGCCAGATCCGGCACGTGGAGTTCCTGAGGATCGGAACCAGAGCGCCGGTGGTCCTTCCGCAGCGCATCACCCCGGCTCTCACCAGGATACTGAAGAAATTTCATCCCCTTTGGATGAGCATCCATTTCACCCATCCGGAGGAGTTGACTCCTGAAGTGAGCCAGGCTTGCGAGCGCCTGTCTGATGCAGGAATTCCCCTGGGGAGCCAGACGGTTCTTCTCGCCGGAATTAATGATGACGCGGCCACGATGAAAGCCCTGGTGCACGGCCTTCTCAAGATCAGGGTTAAACCCTATTACCTCTACCAGTGTGACCCGATCCTGGGGTCGGCTCACTTCCGGACGCCAGTGGAAAGAGGGCTGGAGATTATCAGGGGATTGCGCGGCTACACAACCGGGTATGCTGTCCCGACTTATGTGATCGATGCTCCCGGCGGGGGAGGCAAGATCCCTCTTCTTCCGGAATACTATCTCGGCAGGGAAGGGGATGATCTCCTGCTGAAGAACTACCAGGATCGCGTGTTCCGCTACCCGGATTCCAAAGGCAGCGCAGGAGTTGAGGCGAGGGTAGAGGCTGTGGCGTGAACATAGGGATCACCTACGATCTCCGGGATGATTACCTCGCCCAGGGATATGGAGAGGAGGAGACGGCAGAGTTCGATCGGCTCGACACGATCGAGGCGATCGAGGGAACCCTCCAGGGGCTGGGCTTTGAAACGGACCGCATCGGAAACATTCAGAGGCTTGCTGCCCGGCTTGTAGCGGGCGACCGATGGGACATGGTTTTCAACATCGCGGAAGGCCTCAGGGGGTTCGGACGAGAGGCCCAGGTCCCGGCTCTGCTCGATGCTTTCGAAATTCCCTACACGTTTTCTGATCCTCTGGTTCTTTCGCTGACGCTTCATAAGGGGATGACCAAGCACGTGATTCACGACTTGGGCATCCCCACCCCCGAATTCACCGTTGTGGAGACCCCGTCTGATATTGATTCCGTTCACCTTCCCTTTCCTCTGTTTGCGAAACCGGTGGCAGAGGGCACAGGGAAAGGCATCAGTGCTTCATCAAGAATCATGACAAGAAAAGATCTCGATTCGGTTTGCCGAAACTTACTCGCCTCCTTTGGCCAGCCTGTCCTGCTGGAAACCTTTATGCCGGGAAGAGAATTCACCGTAGGGATCACAGGAACGGGTGTGGAGGCTGAGGCCGTTGGTGCGATCGAGGTCGTGCTGAGCAAAGATGCGGAGCCAGGGGCCTACTCCTACACCAACAAGAAGAAGTTCGAAGAGCTCGTGGAATACCGGTTCGTGGACGATGCGATGGCCCAAAAGGCGGTCGAGGTGTCGCTGGCGGCGTGGCGGGGACTGGGGTGCAGGGATGGAGGCCGCATTGATCTGAGGGCAGACGCTCAGGGTATGCCCCGGTTTCTCGAAGTAAACCCCCTTGCCGGACTCAATCCGGTGATATCGGACCTTCCCATCCTGTGCAATCTCGCAGGCATGTCCTATCAGGAACTGATCAGCCGGATCATGGATTCTGCTCTGAAAAGAGTGAAGAAGTGAGGAACAATCCAGTTCATTTCATTATCAATCCATGAAAGTAGTCATCCTATATGATCGAATTGCGAGAGAAGGAAGCAATCCCGATCAGTCCGACGCACTCGTTCAGGCTGAGGCCATAGGCCGGGCACTATCGGATCTCGGCCATGAGTCCGTGGGCATGACCTTTTCCATGGACATCAAAGCATTTCTCAAAGAGATCGGGGAGGCTTATCCTCAGCTGGTCTTCAACCTCGTGGAGTCGGTGGAAGGACACGGCCGCCTCATCCATTTCCCTGCATCGGTTCTGGATCTCTTGGGTATCCCCTATACAGGAGCCCCGGCAGACGCTCTCTACCTGACATCCAGCAAGATCCTTTCGAAGAAGATTTTTGCAGGAGCCGGCATCCCAACCCCTCCTTTTTATTCTCCCGGAGACCTCAAAAAGAAAAGTATTCCGCTCACCGGGACCTACATCATTAAGTCGGTGTGGGAGCATGCCTCTGTCGGTCTGGAGGAAAGCTCTGTGCTTTCTGTGAAAAGCTCAGGCCAGCTTCTAGCGGAAATGGAAAAACGGCATGATCAGCTTGGGGGGGATTGCTTTGCTGAGCAGTTCATTGACGGAAGAGAGTTCAACCTTTCCATCCTCGCATCTCAGGAAGGCCCGGAAGTGCTTCCCCCTGCTGAAATGAGGTTCGTAGATTACCCGCCTGGAAAATGGAAAGTTGTAGGTTACCGGGCCAAGTGGGACGATGCGTCTTTCGAATCTTTACACACCCAGCGGAGTTTCGAGTTCGCCAAGTCCGACAGGCCACTGCTTCAAAACCTGGCGGATACGGCAAAGAGATGCTGGCACCTTTTCGATCTGAAGGGTTATGCCCGGGTGGATTTCAGAGTGGATGAGGAGAATCAACCCTGGGTGCTTGAGATCAATGCCAATCCATGTCTCTCACCGGACGCCGGGTTTGTCGCCGCAGCCTCTCAGGCAGGACTGAGCTACAGACAGGTTGTGGAGCGCATCATTCAGGATGCGGAATCCCTAAAACGATAAGAGATTATTTTTGAAAGGCATAGCCGGAGTCTAGGCAAAAAAGATCTGGCTTTTGAGAGTTGGGGTTCCCCTCCCCTGACAGGAGGGGGAAGGGGAGGGTGGAAAAGAAGCCAATCATGCCCCAGCATAATTCATTCGGAAAAATCAACTGGCGGGAGGAACCGCGTGCTTCCGACCTGGAGCGTGTCAGGGAAATTGTTGTCTCCAGTGGATTCTTCTCAGAGGCTGAAATTGTTGTCGCTGTTGAACTGGTAGAGGAGAGGCTCAAGAAAGGCGTTGAGAGCGGTTACCATTTTGTTTTCGCGGAACAGGATCGAAAAGTCACCGGTTACTCCTGCTTCGGCCCCATTCCCTGCACAGGGGAGAGCTATGACATCTACTGGATCGCTGTTCAGGAAGAGTTGAGAGGATCAGGGCTTGGCGTGGAGGTTTTGAAGAGGGTGGAGGGAAAGATCAGGGAGATGGGTGGAAAGCGGATCTATGTTGAAACCTCGTCACGGGAGCAATATCGGCCGACCCGTTCTTTTTACAGCCGCTGCGGGTATCGAAAGGAGGCGACCCTGGAAAACTTTTACGCCTACGGCGATCACAAAGTCATCTATCTCAGAGTGCTTTGACTTCATCCTCACCCTTTTGCTCCGCACCCGCAAAAGGTCTGACTGCTGGATATAACATGGCAAACCCTCCTTTCTCCGAAGGACGGCGCCTCCTTATGCCTTATAAGCCCCATGACTATGGCTCATCCGTTGTCTGATAGACCACCGGTAATGCAGGTTTTTCATTAACCGTGAGTTTAAATACGTCAGGTCGGGCATAGTGACCGGCCACATCAAAATCGAATTTGCTTCGGACTATCTCGGCGAGATCGAGGTCTGCAAACAAAGTGCCTTCCTGATCATAGAGAGGGCCAGCGAGAACTTCACCCAGCGGGGAGATGACGGCACTGCCTCCTCGACATACGATCTCCGGTTGGTGGGCTAAGTCTTCCACTCCCTCCAGGCCGGCTGGGTACATGGCTTTCGTCACAAACTGGTTGCAGCCCAGAACAAAACAGCGCCCCTCACACGCAATATGGCGTAGGGTGGACTGCCAGGTATCGCGCGCATCAGCGGTGGGCGCCAAGTAGAGTTCGACTCCTTTGCTGTACATCGCCATCCGCGCCAGGGGCATATAGTTTTCCCAGCAGATCAATCCTCCTATCTTGCCGAACTCACTATTAATCACAGTCAAAGTGCTGCCGTCTCCCTCGCCCCAAATGAGTCGCTCCCCGGCGGTCGGCTTGAGCTTGCGGTGCTTGCCGATCAGCTGCCCATCAGGGCCGAAGTAGAGCATCGTGCAATAGAGTGTGCCCCGACTGAATTGATTATCGCGCTCGATAACCCCAATGATCAAATAGGCTTTTGATTGACCGGCTGCCGCTCCCAGCGCTTCAGTCGCGGGGCTGGGGATATCAACTGCATTGGCCCAGTAGGTCTGCCATGTGAGCCGCCCTTGCGGGCTGCGGCCACCGACCACAGTACCAAAGGCAAGCCCGCGCGGGTAGGCTGGGACAAAGGCCTCGGGGAAAAGGATTACTTTTGCACCTTGTGCGGCGGCTTCACCAGCCAGGCGACAGGCCTTTTCAATGGAGGCCTCGCGATCAAAAAGAACTGGAGCGGCTTGCACAACCGCGACTTTGACTTTGGGGAATCTTTCGGCCATTTCTTTCCTCCCTGACAAACGAAATCTTATTGCCTCAAAACTTACCGCTGTGCCTCAGGAGTTTTTTGGGCGCCGGCTTTTTATCACCCTTTGCGTTCTCGCCCGAGTAAAAGCCGCTTTCGCTCTACTCCCCAGCGATAGCCACCGAGATCACCATTACCCCGCACAACTCGGTGGCAGGGAATGGCCACAGCGATGGGATTGGCGGCACATGCCTGTGCTACGGCTCGGGCGGCTTTCGGTTTTCCGATACGAGTGGCGATGTCTGCATAGCTCACCGTATCACCGGGGAGGATTTCCTGCAAGGCCAGCCAAACACGCCTTTGAAAAGCGGTCCCTCGAACATCCAGCGGAAGGTCCAAGCGACCACGATGCGGACCCTCCAAAAAGGTCAGAATCCGCGCGATCATGGCTGTGAAATCCGGGTCAGGATCTTGGAATTCAGCCTTTGGGAAGCGGCGATGCAGGCCCTCTTTCAGCGTTTCAGGGGTATTGCCAAAGTCGATGGCGCAGATGCCTTG
>Ga0209254_10000653_pt1 | contig 29226 bp, 25 predicted proteins | sample FrelakmetDIP11DI_FD_187148 | JGI IMG/M metagenome (GOLD analysis project Ga0209254, IMG submission 187148) | Freshwater lake sediment microbial communities from the University of Notre Dame, USA, for methane emissions studies - DIP11 DI (SPAdes)... | ecosystem: Environmental > Aquatic >... | reverse complement strand
GGAGACATAGAGGCTGCAATAGCAGCTCCCGAATTCCTTCACGTCAGGCACCCGGTACACGCAAGGACAGATGATGTCCTGGTCCTTGGTCCGATCTCCGGAAGACAGCCTGCAAGGGCAGCACATGTAGCCGTAGCGTTTTTTGTTCTCGAGAAGGGATGCGAGGAGATCGTTCACCTTCTCCCGGTCCTTGCTGAAATAGTAGCCCTTGGCTTCCTGGAGCTTCTTCAGGGTCTCGTAAAGCTTCTCTACCTCGTTCATGATAGACCGAGTGCCTCCTTGATTTCGTTCTCCTTGTAGCCGACGATCACCTTGTCGCCGATGATGATCGTGGGGAACGAACAGCGGGGATTCAGTTTTCTCACATCGTCCAGGATGGCCGTTCTTTCATCCCCCTGGAGCATATCCACATCGGTGAATTCATACTGCACGGAGCACTCATCCAGGAGTCTCTTGGTCGATTTGCAGTGACTGCAGGTGCTCAAGCTGTAAATCTTTACTTGGTTTTCCATTAGTGTCCTCCTTTTCGCTTTTTAGCAGGTTGCTGAAAAACGTCCATCTACTGCGTTGCCCTCATCCCTCGTCATTGCGACGTACTTTCATGTACGTCTCACTCCTCGGGATTTCGGGCGCCTTGTATCTGAGCGTTTTTGAGCAACCTGCGAGCAGGGTATTTTCAGCCTCCTTATAAGCGTCAGGCTCTTGCTTCCAAAAGACCACCCAGGGTGGCGAGATGGCCCTTTTCTTCTTCCGCAATATCATGGAGCACAGATCGGCTCTGAACGTCCTCGGCCTTCTGCGCATATCTCGTATAGAGATCCAGAGCCTGTGCCTCCAGCGTCATGGCCAGATGGAGAAGGTTTTCAACCGTGTCCAGCAGAGGCTTGTTTTTCTCCAGAAACTCTTCACCGGTAAAACCGCCTTCCATGACCCCGGAAACAATTTTTTTCTCAAAAAGCGTTCTTTCGCGGGTACCCGGTTCAAGGGTCTGGTACAAGGCAAAGAGTTTGTCTTTGTGTTTTTCTTCGATACGGGCCAGTTTTCCGAGGATCTCTCTGACTTCCAAGTCACGCGTCATGGCGCATACTCTGGAATAGAAATCCGCCAGACCTTGTTCCATGCCGTAGGCGAGGACAATCACCTCCTGGGGCGTTTCATTTCCCCTCAGGGTGACCATCCCCATTTCCGCAGGACCGAAAGCCTTAAGGCCCTGCCAGGCCGCAATCCCGCCGTTCAGATTGTAGACTTTGTCGAAGCCCTGGCCCGCGAGGAACTGCGCAGCAGCACGGCTGCGGCCGCCCATGGCTCAGTAAGCGATGACCGGTTTCTGAGAGTCGAGTTCCCCCAATCGGCCGGCCAGCTCGGGCAGGGGAATAAGCTTGGCACCGGGAATGTGTCCCTTCTCGTACTCTGAAGGCTGACGGACGTCGAGAAGGGTGTAGGTTCCTTCTTTGTGCTCCCTGAGATAGGCTCTCGCATCCTCGGTGTCCATACCGGCGACAGGGGTCAGAAACTGCATCCACTTCATCTGAGTCCGGCTCCTTTCAGTTTGCTCAAATTAAATCGGTTTTCTAAAATTACCACTGTCTTTTTCGGACCACAACGATAATTCAGTGCCCAAGCGGCTGACGTTCAGATCATTAGACCTTTGGACGAAGATGCCATCTCTCAAATAACTGTCGGGAGGGCGCTCATCTTGTCAATCTACTCACGGAGGGTTATTATTGTATAGAACCATGTCCGTTCTGAATAAATCCCCACGATTTCAGAGGAGATCGAAGTCATGGAAAAAGTGACTATAGATGGAGTAGAGCTTCATCTGACGCAACCCGACGATGTCCCCATGGTCTGGGTCGGGCAGCAGGAACTGGTGAGCCAGGTCCTTGCAGCCTGGCTGGTCATCGGGGATGACGACTTCCCCCTAAACCCGCGCCTTGTCGGAAAACCGGGGGTCGGGAAAACGACTCTGGCCTACCACGCAGGCCGCATCCTAGGCCGTCCTGTCTACATTTTTCAGGCGACCATGGATACAAGACCGGAGGACCTCATTGTGACGCCCGTGATCTCAGATGCAGGCAAGATCAAATACATGGCCAGCCCCATTGTCTCAGCGATGCTCAAGGGAGGAGTAGCCCTCATCGATGAGGGAAACAGGATGAGCGAAAAGAGTTGGGCTTCCCTCGCTCCCCTCATGGACAACCGCCGATACGTGGAGTCCCTTGTTGCCGGCATCAAAATCAGGGCCCACACGGATTTTAGGCTGTGCACCACCATGAACGATGACGCCAGCACCTTCGAGCTCCCGGAGTACATTCATTCGCGGCTTCAGCCCCAGATTTTCATCGATTTTCCTGAAAGAGACGAAGAGCTCCTGATCCTGAAAACCAACCTGCCTTTTGCCGAAGAGGAGATTCTGGAGTACGTGGTAGGTTTTCTCCAGGACGCGCACGAGATGGAGGAGCGTTACAGCGTAAGAGACGGCATCAACATTGCGCGCTATGCTCTCAAGCGGCTTGTGGAAAAGGGAGAGCGCCTGACGAGTGAGGAGCGCAAAGCAAGAGTCGTTGATTACATGAAGGAAGCGGCGTCGATGATTCTGGATCATAATGCGGCGCGTTATTTTGCGGAGTCTCTGGAGGCCGGTGAGGACGATGACGAAGAAGAATAAAATCGAGTGGCAGAACATCCGGATCGTTCCCATTCTGCACAACCGGATGGAATTCGCCCTGGAGGTGAGGCGCCAGTTCGAGGAGTTCAAGCCGGATCACGTGGCGGTGGAGTACCCGGCCACCCTGGGCGATTTGATCCTGAAGGGGATCACAAGACTTCCGCTTCTTTCGGCGGTTTACTACCAGGAGACCGATGGGTCCCTTGTCTACCTTCTCCTTGAACCTACCGACGGTCAGGTGGAAGCCCTGAGACTGGCCGTCGAAAACCATCTGGAGACCCACTTCGTGGATCGGGACACAGAGGGATATCCCGTCGACCGCTCCCCCATGCCCGATTCCTATGCGGTTCGAAGACTAGGTCACCTCCTCTATTGCCATGCCTATCTTGAGACGACCAAGGAAGAGACGATTCCGCCCCAGGACATGCTCCGCGAGAAAACCATGGCCTATCACCTCCAGAAGCTCGGCGAGGCAGGGGGCAGGATTCTCTTTGTTTGCGGGTTGTACCACCTGCCCGGTCTCCTGCGCATGCTGGAGCGGCCGCAAACCGAGGTGATCGGCCGAAGGCACAGGGAGGGGGCAGGCCTTGCGCACCTTCATGAAGAATCGAGCCGGGAAGTGCTGGAAGAAATGCCTTTTCTGATCGCCGGCTATGAACGCTTCAGGGCCGAGGGAGGCAGGGAGGACCTGGATCGGATGAGGATTCATAATCAACTCATCGAGGCGGCCCGCCGGAGTCACTGGAAGAACAGCAAAGAAGAGTTGGCCCCCAGCCAGGTCAAGGTGCTCCACAAGTTTGCAAGAAACTACGCTTTCGTCACGGGAGCCCTTGTCCCCAACTTCTACCAGCTCGTGGTCGCCGGCCGTGGAGCCGCGGATGACAACTTTTCCTACGAGCTCTGGGATAAGGGAAGCGAGTACCCCTGGCAGACCGAGAAACCAGAGCTGCCGGTAATCCGGCTGAGCGGAGAAGAACTCTTTCTTGACCAGAAGAGAATACGCTTTCACAGGAGGCTCAAAACCTTTCGGAGACGCCTGGTTTCCGTACCGGTGAAGAAGAAGATCCGTGAGAAAGTGCCCGGAGAATGGGAGAAGACTTTTGACAAATTTTTCATCTGCTCCTACCCGCCGGAGGATGTCGTGATTGAAGGCTGCGGCCGCACGCTTCAAGAGAAGGCTCTGAGAATCAAGGCTGAAGAGAATTCGCGGGTTGTTCCTTTTGTGAGTTCCATGATGGAGGGCATTGACATCCGGGAGACCATCCGGAACTGGCTCAAAGGAGAGGTCTATGTCAAAGAGGGAACTCCTTTCCGCGGCAAGGTTGGCTCAGTGGTCGTGATCTTCGATCCGGATTCGCCGGACAAAGAGGGCAAGGAAAATTACCCGTGGAAAGTCACATGGCTTGGCGAGCACGAACAGGAATCGGATATGGCCTTTTACAGCACGCCTGCAGGAGAGGTGATGGATGGGCCCGGGATTTCCAGGTGCCAGCACGGCGGGTTCATGCTCACCTATCCACCCTTGCGGGTCTATGACATCTGGAAGGATTCCTTTTTCGATATGGCGAGGAACAAGCCGGAGAGGCTTCTTATGTCAGCGATTGACTACAGCGTCGAGAAGCATGTCGTCTATGTCGCCGCGGCACCGCCCTCGGGACGGTGCCAAAGCCTCGCCGCCCGGCAGGGGAAGAAGATCATTTACATGCCCATCGGCAGCTTTTCTCCAGTCACGCTTAAGAAGATCCGGCAATTCCACGTTCTCGACGGCCACTCCGTGCGCAAGTATGCAAAGCAGTACATTAAATGAAGGAGATCCCTGTGTCCGATAGGCCAACACCCACCGGCCTACATGGGTTCATAGAAGAACTCAAAAAGGAGGGACACTCTTAAATAAATGGGTTGCGCTGTGCAAAACTAGGAAATTCTTGATCAAGAAAGTTTTTTTAAGAAATTGCTTGATTTTCTCATCCCACAATGCCATAAACCATCATCCTCAGCGTAGTAATACTTCCCTGTGAAGTTCTAGTATACCGTTTCGCCTATTCCCTCAGGCGACTCTAACTGCGAATCTATTTCGGAGACAAGGCCTCCGCCCGATTTCATCTCGGCCTGGAGTGTGTAAACTCTTACCAAGAGGTGGCACTAAAATTCTCACTTTTTGGCGAAGTTTACACAGACCGTCTTTGAGGGGTTGTCGCAGGCGTGAGTAACTGACTGAAATGTAATACGATCTGAATGGTTCATGCGGTGTGGCAGACATCTTGCTGTTAAAGGATATTAGAAAAGCCGCATTGAGAATGGTATCGAGTTTTTCGCTGTCTCGCAGGCGCTCAGAGGCAGCCCTAGGAAAGGACACAAGAGAACGTCCGGTGATGTCAAGAAAACTGCAAATCATTCTGATGCCCAGCGGAACAGGGGCCATGAAAAGGATGGCTATTGCAAAGCCGCTCATGGTCCTTGGGATCTGCTGTGTCGTTTTGTGGATCGGAATCGTATCCTACGTTGTGGCAGATTACCGGACGGTGAGGGGGCCGTGGCGTGAGCTCGTGCTTCTTGAGAAGGAAAATGCGGAACAGAAAGAGAAAATCCGTTGGATGACGGAAGAAATCATTCAGGTGGCTCAGCAACTCGGGGAGATGCCGGAATATGAGGGGAGAGGGGAATTTGGGGAGAAACTTCTGGTCGCCTACGAGGACATCCGGGCGCGAATTTCCTCCGCATCAAACCGGGAAGGAGCTCCATCCCTCCGGCCGGTACGGGAAAGTTATCGTTCCCTGGTCCGTGAAATGCATGCGAGCCTGGAGTCCCTTGACCGCGAGCTGGACAGCCTTGCAGCGCTGTACAATCCGAGAACCCTTTACGCGTTGGGCGGTTCTTCATCCGACGGGCGGAGTTCCAGCGAAGCCTTGCAGGATCTGGAAGCGGCGAACCGGGCGATGATGGAAAGACGGCTCCGAAAGATCGCTCGCGAGGTCGGTATCGCTCCCCGGCTTGCACTCAGCATGGCCAAAGTGGAATCGAAATTTGATCACAAGGCCGTTTCGCCAAAAGGAGCCATCGGAGTGCTTCAGGTGATGCCGCACGTGGCGTGGGGAGAATATGAAGTGTCGGCGGAAGAACTGTTCAATCCGGACGTGAACATTCGAATCGGCCTGACGTTCATGAAGTCCCTTCTACGGCGCTTTGATCAGAACCTGGACCTTTCGCTTGCGGCGTATAATGCGGGAGCCACAAGAGTCGTGGAGGCAGGATATCAAGTCCCTCCGATCAGACAAACCCAGGAATACGTCAAACGCGTCAAGCAGGCCATGAACGAATACGGCCCTCTGCACTGGTACGATTAACCGCCACGGCAGTCCCTCGCCTTGAAAGGTTCTGAGAGCAAGGTGTCAGGACTTCGTGAGCCGATCCAGTTCTTCGAGGAGTCGATCCACTTCTTGAATTATGTTGTAATGCACCAAGCCCACACGGACCATGCCGCCCTTGTCTTCCACATCCAGCCGTTGCGTAACGGCGAGAGCGTAGTAATTGCCGTCCCAGACAAAGATCCCGCGATCGCCCAGGGTCTCCGCGATCCGGCGCGGGGAAAAGCCTTCAATACGAAAAGCCACAGTGGGCACGCGCTGGTCAAAGCGATCCGGCTCCGTGATACCGTAGATTCGGAGCCCCTTGATGCGCTGGAGTCCGTTGATCAGATGCGTCATAAGACCACGTTCATAGTCCTGGATACGCTTCATGCTGGAGAGCAGCCGCTGTCGCCGGTTTCCTTTGCCTCCGGAAAGGGATGCAAGGTATTCCACAGCGGCAAGAGTTCCCGCAATGCCTTCGTGGTTCTGAGTGCCTGTCTCGAATTTGTGGGGCGGGCGATTGTCGGCGGGGCGCACTTTGTATGCCGGCAAACGGTCGAGAAGATCATACTTGCCGTAGAGCACACCCTCGTGAGGACCGAAGAACTTGTAGGCGGAACAGACCAGAAAGTCACAATCAAGGGCTTGCACATCCATCGGTCCATGGGGCGCGTACTGAACGGCGTCGACAAAGACAAGAGCGCCAACCGCATGGGCCATTTTTGAAATCATCTCCACGTCATTGATCGTTCCCACGGCATTGGAGGCCAGGCCGCAGGCGACGATCTTTGTCTTTTTCGAAAGCTGTCGCTCCAGGTCGTCCATGTTGAGAGAGCAGTCCTCGGGATGGAAATCCACCCAGCACAACGTGGCGCCCGCATCACGGGCAAGAAGCATCCATGGGCTGATGTTGGCGTCATGATCAAGGCGAGTGACGATCACGTCGTCCCCCGGCTTCACCCACTGAGCCAGGGCGCGGCTCAGGCCCATGGTCAGCGTCGTCATGTTAGGGCCGAAGACGATCTCATTGGAAGATGCGGCTCCGAGCATATCGGCCATGGACTGATGGGCTTCCTCCAGCATAGCGTCGCTGCGGCGACTCGTGGGGAAAGCGCCGCCGTGGTTCGCGTTGTCGCGCAGGAGGTAATGGACCATGGCGTCGATGACGGTCTGCGGCACCTGCGTGCCGCCCGGGTTGTCAAAGTAGACTACCGGTTTCCCATTTTGAAGTTGCGATAATGATGGGAACTGTTTCCGAATCGCTGCAACATCTAACATATTTCAGGTCCTCACAATTGAATCCCATGTCGAACGATCAGACTGCTGTTCAGAGAATTTGCGAATAACGATTGTCGGATAACGAATAACGGATAACCAATAACTATTCATTCTCCTTGCTTCTTTATCTTCTCGATCATTGCCGTCGTGGCGTATCCCGGCACGAAGGGAAGACTCTTTGCCACTCCGCCGGCCGTTTTGACAACCTCTGCGCCGATCATTTTGTCTTCAGTCCAATCTCCGCCTTTGACAAGAACATCCGGGACCAAGTGCTGGATGACCTTCAGGGGATTGTCCTCGTCAAAGAGAATAACCGCATCGACAAAGCTCAGAGCGGCAAGGAGTTCAGTCCTTTCATCCTGGGACTGGATGGGCCTGTGCTCGCCCTTGATGGCTTTTACGGATCGGTCGGTGTTCACCGCGACGACGAGATAGTCCCCCAGTTGCCGGGCGGCATAGAGGTAGCGAGTGTGCCCGGGATGGAGGAGATCAAAGCAGCCGTTTGTGAAAACGATTTGCTTTCCCTGAGCCTTGAGCTCTTCGATCTCTTTCTTGAGGTCGGAGAGGTCTTTGATCTTCTTTCTGTATTCTTCCATGGTTCCCACCTGGGTGAATAAGCTTTCACCGCAAAAGCCAAAAATATTTGCTACAGACCCGCCAGAGGGACGGCGGGCAAGCCCACACCGACAAAACCAGACATTTTTATTTGTCCCGCTGCCGGGACAAATAAAAATACCGGTATGTTATGACAAAGAAAACGACAAGAGTCTATGCTGAATTTGCCCACAAGCTCACACTGGTCAGCTACAGTCAGTCATTGCCGCTTGAAATGCGAGCGAAGCGAATTGGGAGGGAAACACGCTTGCCTGTTTCCCCGACCAAGAGCGCACCGCCAATGGGATTTCAAGCGGCTGTCCGCAGTCGCCTGTGTGTGCCTGTGGCCAATACTCTCAGTTTTCTTTGCAGGGATCAAGCGGTTGATGTTCGGGCCAGGACCAGGCACAGCACCCCGTCCGCGCCGGCCCTCTTCAGCGCTTTGGCGCACTCGTTCAGCGTGCTTCCCGTCGTCGCCACATCATCCACCAGCAGAATCGTTCTCCTTTTTACAGCCTCCGGCTTGACCACCTCAAAGGCTTTTCGCACGTTCTTTTTTCTCTCTTCACTGCTCAGCTCGGTTTGAGGCTTTGTAAACCTTGTTCTTCTGAGCGACAGGAAGTCCAGTTCGGCGCCGGTTTTCGATGCCACGCACCTTGCAAGAAGGAGGCTCTGGTTAAAGCCCCTAGACCGCAAGCGTCTCGGATGAAGGGGAACGGGCATGACCAGGGGTCCCTTCAACTCTCCGATCCACGTTTCTGCAAACGAGGCAAGGAGAGACCCCAAAGAATCAGCAAGGTGACTCCTCTGAGAGTATTTCAACTCGTGGATCGCCGTCATCAAAGCCCCGTCATAAAGGTAGGGGGCGCGCGCGATGTCATAGGAGGGCCTCTTCCTGAGGCAATCCTCACAGACGCGATCCTGCTCAATCCCGGCAGAAAAGGGCCTTCCGCACAGGGAGCAAATCGGGGACTTTATCTCCGTGAAGTCCTTGAAACAGGCTTCACAAAAGGGGAGCTCCCGGCCGCTGTGGCGGGCAGCCTTGTCCTGCAGGAACGCCTGGCATATGTGACATCGCGGCGGGTAGATAAGATCAATAAGACTGTTCAGGGCCTTCATTCTTTGGATGCCTTAACAAAGTCTTCAAAAGAAGCATCAGGATGGATGCCGGGACACGCCTCTTTGGCATGATTCCAGTTGGCTCTGTCTTTTACAAGGGCAGGGTAAAAGGGCCAGAGCGAGCACGGTGCCGGTTTGACCGGGTGGATGAGACACTGCTTGTCACGATCGAAAAAGGTGCAGTATCCGCTCGAAGCGCTCCCGATATAGAGCCGGTTATGCCTTTCTTCACAGGACAGAGCGATAAAGGACTCGACGGTCAAGCCGAGAAAATCGGCAATCTTCTCGATTTCCTCAGACCCAAGAAGAATGCCGCCTTCGCCGTAGCAGCACTCTCCGCATTTCTTGCACTCAAAAACCTTCATTAGCCACAGACCCACACAGACAACACCAGACATTTTTATTTGTCCCTCCTCCGGGACAAATAAAAATGTCAGTATGTTATGATCAAGAAAACCACAAGAAGTCTATCTTGTTCTGCCCATCAGTTTTATTAATCGTCTCGAAATAGTATCGACGGATGGCTCCCCCTCACCCCCGTATCAAGTACGGGGCAGGCTCTGCCCTCTCCCCCAGGAATGGGGGAGAGGGTTGGGGTGAGGGGGTTTAGGCGTGTCAAGACAATTATGAGACGTTTAATAACTGCTCGGTGATGCTCTGTCATGGTGATTTCAAGCGGGTGTCTGCATTTGTCCGTGTGGGCCTGTGGCTAACTCTTCTTCAGCATACTGTCCAGGTTCCAGTCGACGCGCAGGCGGACCCGTTGGTCGGCCTGCTTGGTCCGGTAAATGAGATGCCCGTTCTTGAGACCGTACTCAAACAGATCCCTTGTGATTTCCACATCGTGACGGCAGTACTCGGTCAGTTTCTCCATCTCACCCTTCTTAAACCATTCAAGAGCCTGCAACCCGTCGCCGGATTTCTTCTGGTTCAATGTCTCGGCAGCAAGGTGATCCAGGCCAAGTCGAAAACCGAGCCGCCGATGGAGGTCCTCCAGAATGTCAAAGGTGGCCAGTGCTTTCAGATCCTTTCCCGTGTACGCTCTGAGCACGGAATAGTCAAAGCGCTTGATGTTGAAGCCGACGACGAGATCCGCTTTTTCAAGGTGCTTGAGGAGTGCATCCACCTGCTCTTCCGTGTAGGAGAAGAAACGGTTTTCGGCGCTGTCGAAGATCACCGCAACAGAGACTCTCATGAGATGGCTGTTCTGCCATCCGCCTACGTCTGACGCCGATTTCTGTGTTTCCAGGTCAAAGTAAAGGACCCTCGGCCCGGCGGGAGGCTTCGCCGGTTCCTCACTCTCTTCCAGGATCGGTCCGGGCTCCATCGCCTCGTCGCTTTCGTCGAGGGACTTAAGGGGAACATGCCCCAGAAGGAATTCCAGGGTCATGATCGCCGCTTTCTTATCCAGAGGTTTATTCCCTGAACCACACTTGGGGGAGTGGATGCAGGAGGGGCAGCCCTCCTCACATTCACAATCCTTGAGATGCTGCAGGGTCTTTTCGAGGAGTTCGAACACCACTTCGAAGCCGTGCTGCGCAAGCCCGACCCCGCCGGGATAACCGTCGTAGATGAAGATTGCGCTTTTCCCGACCTGGGGATGATGGGTGTGGGAGATGCCTCCGATGTCGTTTCGGTCGCACAGGGCAAAAAGAGGAAAGATGCCGATCGCCGCGTGCTCAATGGCGTGGATGCCTCCCATGAAATGAAGTCTCTCCGTTTCGATCCTGCTGTAAATGGCATCCTCGATTTCGATCCAGAAGCTCACCGTCTCGAAGGTCTGCGGAGGGAGTTCCAAGGGATGGACGCCGAGAAGTTCTTGCCCGGGCAAAGCCCGTTTCTCGTAACCGGTGATCCGTTCCGTGACCTTGACCCTTCCCTCTCTCACAATGAATTGGCCTTTGGGTCTGCTTCGAGTGATCTCGATGATCTCCGTTTCTTTTTCTGAAAGGGCTCTTGTAAAATACTGAAGCTCGGTCGGATGGGCGATGATGTCCTTTTTTTCAAGATCCAGGTGATGGACGAGATACTGCCTGGCCCGGTGAAGATAGACCGCTCCGGGGTGGCATTCCTTCAGGGCCCGGATTCCGTCCACCGTTCCGATGGCCTGGCCCGTTTCCTTTTCGAAAATCGTAAAGGTCTCGCCGATGGAGCGGATGTTCACTGACTGATGGGGATTGCGCTTGGCAGCGTACCAGAGGGCCCTGCCTTCCGCAGACCGGGTCAAAGCGCCTTCCTGTTCAAGCGCTTCAAGATGCTTGGGGAGATCCTGAGGCCAGTATCTCGAATCCTCCAGAGACAGAGGGCTCTCTGAGGCGGCGCAGGGAAGATGCGCCTTGACCACGTAAGGATTGTGAGGATCAAGGATCGCTGGTTCAAAGGGTCTACCGAAGAAATCGTCTGCGTGTTTCATGAAATACTGATCCAGGGCATCCGGTTTTGCCACAAGGAGGATCATGGATTCTCTTCCGGAGCGGCCGACTCTCCCCCCTCGTTGCCAGGTGTTGATCATGGTGCCCGGGTAGCCGACGAGGAGGCAAATGTCGAGATAGCCGATATCAATTCCCATCTCCAGGGCGCTCGTGGACACCACACCAAGAAGATCACCGGTGGCAAGCTTTTTCTCGATCTCCCGTCTTTCCTCAGGCATGAATCCTGCGCGGTAGGAGCTTATTTTTTCCCGTAGCCTCGGCGACAGCTGGGAAACCCAGATGTGGATGAGTTCCGTGATCTTCCGGGACTGGGTGAAAGCGATGGTGCGAAAACCCGCCTGGATGCATCGGATGAAGAGTCTTGCAGCGGAGAAATTCGGACTGGCAGTGGGATTCATGAAGACCACATGCTGGCCGGCTCTCGGCGCTCCGCTCCTGTTCACCACGTCGACTGTCTCTTCGATGAGAGACTGACCGAAAATTTCCGGATTGCTGATGGTTGCCGAAAGCATGGCGAACTGAGGCTTCGAGCCGTAGAGGGTGCAAACCCTCTTGAGCCTCCTCATGACCTGGTTCGTGTGGGAGCCGAAGATGCCCCGGTAGGTGTGGACTTCATCCAGGACGACCATAGAGAGATTTTCGAAGAGCTGCTCCCAGGTTTCATGGTAAGCCAGAATCGCGCTGTGGAGCATATCCGGATTGGTCACCAGGATTTGAGGAATGTTTGCCCTGATCTGCTTGCGCCGATATGGCGACGTGTCTCCGTCGTAGATGTCGGCAGAGATCTTTTTCCCTTTGAGACCCTTGATCAGGAAATGAAGGTTCTTCAGTTGGTCCTGCTCGAGCGCCTTCAGGGGGAAGACGTAGAGAGCCTTTGCGGTCGGTTTCCTGAGCAACATCTCGAGAAAGGAAAGGTTGTATATCAGGCTTTTGCCGCTCGCCGTCGGTGTGGCCACCAGGACGTTTGCTCCTTGCCTGATGCTCTTAATGGCGTCGACTTGATGCTTGAAGAGTCTCCGAATGCCGAGGTGGGGAAGGATCCCGGTGATTTCAGCCGGAAGATCCCGGTCTTCCTCGTAAGCGGCGTCCTGAGGGGGGATGTAGCGATGATGGACCAGGGCTTGTCCGAAATCGAGATCATTCTTGATGACATGAACAAAATCGGTCAGTTCCACTATGAACCCTGCTTCCCGAACTTTACCTTGATGGAATGGGCGATCTCCTCCTGCGTGGGCTTAGGGCTTAGCTTCTCCCTGCGTTCCGCTTCCGCCTTCGCTTCGTGAAGGATCTCGGAGGTAAAGGGGGCCTGTTCAGCGCTCCATGAGCTCCAGCCGTCCACGTCGATGTATTCTGTGTAAGAAGTGTGATAGTAGGGGTCGTAGATGCGAACTCCTTTCCTCTCCTCGAACTCGTAGGACACGGTCTTCCCGTCGAACAGTCTGAAATCCTCCTCTCTAATTCCCAAAGCGATCAACGCCTTCTTGTGGCCCTCTTTAATTTCCATGAATCACACCTGTCTTCTGGGCGCATCTTGCTAATACAAAGGCAGTTGTTCTTTTGACATGTATGAGCCCCCCCTCACCCTTCCCCTCTCCCCCAGTTTGGGGGAGAGGGCAGGGTGAGGGGGCTGAATGGCAAACAATTAAATGCGTCTGTATTAGTTTCCTACCGCAGGTGGCAGGTCGCGTGTTGCTTGTTGCTCGTTGTCTGTAGTCCGTTGTCGGTTGTCCGTTGCTCATAGCTTGTTACTCGTTACTTGTCACTGGTCACTGGTTTTACGCTGTCTTCTTTTTTGCCGTGCACCTTGTACCGGGTGCCGTGCACCGTTCTTCTTATGACTGATCACTGCTCACTGATGACTGCTCACTGATGACTGATGACTGATCACTGGTCACTGATTCGTCATTCCCAGCTCTTTCTTGGCTGTCTCCAACTGCCTTTGATGATACTCCCATCTCCCCATGAGTTCGTCTAGCTTTTTCCTTATCTCGCCGTATTCATTGAGAAGAGGAATACTCTTGCTCTTGTCTTTAAAAAAGTCAGGATCGGCAAGGAGCCGTTCCAGTTCAGCCTTTCGGTTTTCCATTTCGTCGATTCTCTCTTCAAGCTGTCTGAGCCTATGTTGGATGGGCTTGAGGGTGGCGGCAATGAGACTGCGTTTTTCCGCCTTTTCTTTTCTCAGGATCTTTCTCTTTTGTCGGGAAGGCGCCTCGTCCCCTTGACTCTCTCTCCGGATGTCCTGCTCAGCCTCCATCCCTGTTTCTTTTCGTGCAAGATGGTCGAAATACTCATGGAGTGTACCTGGATACTCGACAACCGCACCATCTCTGATGTCCCAGATCTTTGTGGCGAGCCGATTCACAAAAGACTGGTTGTGGGAGACAAAGAGAATCGTCCCATTGAAATCGTCCAGGGCATCAATGAGGATTTCCGAGGAAATGATGTCCAGGTGGTTGGTGGGCTCATCCATGACGATCAGGTTGCCCGGGTTTACAAGGATTTTTGCAAGGGAAATCCGCGCCCTCTCCCCTCCGGAAAGGATTCCCACCGCTTTGTCCACGTCATCCCCTGAAAAGAGAAAGGCGCCGCACACTCCCCTCACGTAGCTCACGGTTTGATGGGGTACCGCCTGATAGACTTCCTCGAGGATCGTTTTGTTCGGATCGAGCATTTCTGAATGATGCTGGGCGTAGTAACTCATGGTGACGCCGTGGCCCAGGATAATCCGACCTTCATCCGGAAAGGTCTCGCCTGCCAGCATCCTGAGAAGGGTCGTCTTTCCTGCGCCGTTGGGCCCGACGATGGCGACCCTCTCTCCTCTCATGACCCTGAGATGAAGATCCTCGTAAAGAGTCAGCGGCCCAAAGGCCTTAGTCACCCCCTCTAGGGTCACCACGTCTCTGCCGCTCCGCGGCACTTCCGGGAAAGAGAAACGGATGCTTTTGCGTCTCTTAAAGGTTTCAATAAGCTCTATTTTCTTAACCAGCTTTATCTTACTCTGAGCCTGCCTCGCCTTGGAGGCCTTGGCCTTGAATCTTTCAATGAACCGTGTCGCTTCCTTGACTTTCTGCTCCTGATTTTTGGCTCTCGCATCAAGGACCCTTGCCTCTTCCTCCCGTGCCTTGAGGTAGTGATCATAGTTGCCGCTGTAAAATCTCATCCCTTCCTGCTCAAAACTGACGGTACGCTCTGTTTGCCGGTTCAGGAATTCCCTGTCATGGCAAATCAGAATAATGGCTCCTTTGTAACTCTGGAGGAACTGCTCCAGCCAGTGGACCGAAGGGACATCCAGATGGTTGGTGGGCTCATCGAGCAGAAGAAGATCAGGGTTCTGATAGAGGAGGCTTGCGAGAGCGGTTCTCGTTTTCCAGCCGCCGCTCAGGGAGCTTATGGGCCGTTCGAATTCCTTTTCTTTAAACCCCAGGCCGACAAGAATCTTCTCCGCCAGGTGGACCGGGTACTGAGTGTCAAGATCGATCATCGCATGATGGATCTCAGCCAGTTTGGCTGCCAGTTTCCCCTGGGTTCCAGGGTCAGGATGGTCTCCGAGGGAGCCCTCGGTGATCTTTAGCTCCTCCTCCAAGCGCACGCGGGAAGGGATAGAGCCTACCATAGACTGAAGGAGATGGCCGGACAGGGCTTCGTAAACATCCTGCGGCAGATAGCCCACGCGGGCACCTCTTGCGATTCGGATTTCTCCCTTGTCAGGAGAAAGCTCTCCTACAATCATCCTCAGGAGGGAGGTCTTTCCAGACCCGTTGGGACCGACCAGGCCGATTCTCTGCCCCGGCTCAACCTGAAAATTGACTTCCTTCAGGAGTTCCCTTCCCCCAAAGCCCAACGATAAGTTGAGAAGTGTAACCAAGCTCATGCGAAATGACTCATCCCTTCAGCACCATCAGATGTCCTTGATTTCTTCAAGGATTCCCCATAATCTAGCACAAATGAGAGTCTTAGTCTGTAACTTCTATTCAAACTGCAAACAAGTTCTTAGTGGGGCGTTGGCGTCTTTTCTGGAGTGACTGAGCGGGCCGTGAGCCTTTGGAACGAAAGAAAAGATACCAATGACCCACCTATACAGTTTGCTTGCGGCCAAAGGCCTGCATTAGAGCCTTAGTCTGTGAATTCTCCGCAAAGGTGGGGAGAAGTAAAAGAGGATTTATGAAAAACCCATTTGACTGCCTTTTCGTCCGCGAACGGCACGTGTGCCCCTGGTGGTTGTGTTTTACCTTCGACAATCTCATAAGAAAGCTCCTTCACAATCCGGAAAATATCCTTGGCCCCTATGTTCATGAAGGGAACACGGTCCTGGATATCGGACCAGGGATGGGTTATTTCTCCATTCCTCTTGCGCGGATGGTCGGAGACGGGGGCAGGGTCATTGCTGCAGACGTCCAGGCCCCGATGCTGGCAGCACTCCGAAAAAGGGCGAGAAAAGCGGGCGTAGAAGGACGTATCGTCCCCCATCTCTGCGAAGCGGAGTCGATCGGCGTCAGTGAACCCATCGACCTTGCGCTTGCCTTCTGGATGGTGCACGAAGTTCCGAACCAGACTAAGCTCTTCCATGAGATAAGATCCCTTCTTAAACCTGAAGGGAAATTCTTGCTGGCGGAGCCTACGATTCACGTCACTCGCGCGAGGTTTGAAGAGACCCTGAAAAGAGCCGGGGAGGCCGGCTTTGCCGTCACGGGCCACCCCAAAATATTTATGAGCAGGACAGCTCTCTTATCTTTGCGTGAGGGAAGCGCCGGGTGAAATGCCGGGTTGCTTTGCGAAGGAGTTTTTCATAATATAGAATTCTGGTTTGCCTCCTCCAGGGAGCAGGCCAGGCGCAGCTTGAGTCTTTCCACGAAAAAGCACACCTACCATGCCTGAAACGCACTCGGCTCATCCCCGCTGCGCACCGTTTGGCTGTGAGGATGAGGGGATTCCCGCTCTCAGTGGGAGAGGAGTTGGGCTTATGAAGATCGTGCGCAAAACCATCGGCCGGATGCTCAACGAGATCGCCGAGAAGGTCCCGAACAGGGAAGCTCTGATTCACACGGATGTCAACGTCCGTTACAACTATTTTCTTCTCCTCTGGGAAGTGGACAGAGCGGCCAGGGGGCTGATCAAAATGGGCATTGAAGCAGGGGACAGAGTGGCCCTGTGGGCTCCAAATATTCCCGAGTGGATTGTGGCCCAACTCGCCCTCAACAAGATTGGCGCGATCTTCGTGCCTGTGGACCCGGGAGCAGGGCTGAAGGACCTTCAGTTTCTTCTGGAGCAATCAGAATCCAAGGCCGTCATCATGGCCAGAGGGCTGGAGGAAGACGAATACATCGATCTGATCCTTGAGGTCAGGGATCATGTGCGTTCCCTTGAACACCTCATCGTGATGGCGAGGGAGTCGCAACCGGAGATGGTGCTCTGGACAGAGCTTTTGGGCATGGGAGATGATCCTGATTCTCAAAGCCTGGAAGAAAGGGAGAAGCTTGTAAGCCCGGAGGACCCTGTTGCCATCATGTACACGTCAGGGACAACGGGTGTGCCCAAAGGGGTGATGCTGGATCATCTCGGATTGATCAACAAATCACTGGCCGCCGCAAAGCGCCAGGGACTGACAGAGGAGGACCGGTTGTGCCTTTTCTTCCCTCTCTACCACATGTTCGGCAACACCTGCATCGCCCTTACAGGACTTCTGGCAGGGGCTACGGTGGTCATGCCGTGCCTGGCGTTTGATCCCTCTAAGGTCCTGAAGGCTATCTACAAGGAGAAGGCCACCGCCGTCTACGGTTCGCCCAGCATGATCATTGCGCTTCTGGATCATCCTGAATTCAAGAAGAAACGGTGGGCCTCTGTGAAGAGAGGAATCATCGGAGGAGCACCCTGCCCCATGGAATTGATGAAAAGAATTGTCCAGGACGTGGGCGTTTCGAGCCTTGCTGTTGCCTATGGCATTTCGGAAGCCAGTTCCTGGATCACGATGACCCATCCGGATGATTCGCTGGAATTAAGAGCTTCTACCATCGGCACGCCCCTGGAGTGCAACCAGGTGAAGATTATTAACCCCGCGACAGGCGAGACGGTTCAGCCGAACATCCAGGGAGAGCTCTGCATCAAAGGTCTCCTCATGAAAGGGTATTACAGGATGTCGGCTGCCACCGCTTCCGCTCTGGACAAACAAGGATGGTTTCATTCAGGAGACCTGGGAGAGATCGATGAGAAGGGATATGTGAAAATCACCGGCCGTCTCAAGGACGTGATTGTCAGGGGCGGAGTGGAGATCCATCCGTCCGAAGTGGAGGAGATTCTGTATGGTTTACCCGAGATTTCAGAGGTCCAGGTCTTTGGTTTTCCCCATGCAAAACTCGGCCAGGAAGTCGCAGCCTGGATCAAGTTAAGAAAGGGCGCAAAGCTCACCCTTGATGATCTGGCCCGTTATGCGAAAAGAAAAATGGACAAGACCAAAGCTCCGCACCACTTCAAGTTTGTCAAAGAGTTCCCCATGACCCGTTCGGGAAAAATTCAGAAATTCAAGCTGGCAGAAATGGCCAAGAAAGAATACGGGAAGAATACAGGAGTATTGGAGTAATGGGGTGATGGAGTGATGGTAAGGGCCACCGGAGGCCAATGGCTTTCTGCGAGTTTTTCCATGAAGCCACCAAAATCGCGCCTTGAGCCTTGGTTCCAATACTCCAGTACTCCAATACTCCAATACTCCAACACTTAACTTCGATCTACTTCGGGTTTTCTGATTTGTAATCACTCACAAGACGGACGATAACCGCATTGAGTCTCTGCTTGACGAAGGAGAAGTCATCCATCGTCCCGTAATCCGTGATATCCCAGGTTCCCCCGAGGAACTTGAGGGTAGGCATTCGCGCAATATAAGCGAGTTGTCGAAGCTTTACGCTGAGGTTGTATACCTTCAGATCCATGTCCTTTACCTTGGCGATCCTCACCTCCACATCGAGGAGGGCGATCGGATAACCGCGCGAGGCGATCAAACGATCAAACTCGCTTGACGAGACTATTTTTAGGCCCGCTTCACTCAACTGACGTTCTGTATCCGAGACCAATTGGCTTGACTCCGCGCCGGTCGCTTTCATGCCTGAGTCGTCGGAGTATTGAACCCGCAGGTATACCGTGGTCAGCCCAGCCAGAAGTTGATCACCCATCTTCTGCGCATGGGCGTCGAAAACCGGACTTACGAGTAAGCTAAGGATAACGAAGAAGAACAGCTTTTTTTTCCCCATGGGATGCCTCCTTAACGTGTTCCTTTCTGCATCAGGATTTCATGAGCTCCTTGATTTTGTCGACCTTGTCTTTTACATCCATGGCCTGTTTAACGCCGGGAACCTGGTTGACCACCTTTTGCGCAAGCTTGCTCTCCATGGAGGCTTCTTGCTTCGGTTCCTCTTTTTTCCCCTGTTTGTCGCTGTCGCTCGAGATCTCTTTCCTTGCGTCCCTGAATTCCCTGATCGCCCCACCAAGACCCTTGCCGATATCAGGAATTCTCTTGGCACCGAACAGGATCAACACAATGACTCCAATGACAATCAGTTCAGGGGTTCCAAGACCAAACATAGAACAGACTCCTTTGAAAACCGGGTGCGGGAAAAGCAATCAGCCCGCAAACTCGATAGGTTCTTCCTTGTGATCCCTGGGTTCAATCCTTCCTATATGATAGGCGGTCTCTCCGATCGCCTTGAGCCTGGACAGCATCTCGTCGACGTTTTCCGGGCTGATCACCATCACCATCCCAAGGCCATTGTTGAAAGTGCGCATCATGTCTCTGAAGGGAATCTTTCCGGCCTTCTGAAGATATTGAAAAATGGGTTGAGGTGTCCAGCTTGAGGCGTCAATGACGGCTTTACAGGGCTTGGGAAAGATGCGCGGCAAATTGTCGATGAGCCCCCCTCCGGTGATATGAGCGATTCCGGAAACAGGGAAGTCCCGGATCATGTTTTTCACCGTCTTGGCGTAAATCCTGGTCGGTTCAAGGAGTTCTTCCCCAAGGGTCCGGCCGAATTCCTCCACATAGTCGTGGACCGACATCTTGAGCTCGTTGAAGAAGACCCTTCGCGCAAGGGAGTAGCCGTTGCTGTGAAGTCCGCTCGAGGCTATACCGATGAGCTGATGGCCCACAGCGATACTTGAGCCGTCGATGAGGTGATATTTGTCCGCCAGGCCCACAACAAAGCCGGCAAGGTCGTACTCCCCCTCTTCGTAGAAGTCGGGCATTTCCGCTGTCTCGCCTCCAATGAGCGAACACTCGGCTTCCACACACCCGGCAGCGATGCCTTTGACGATTTGAACGGTTTTCTCAACCTCCAGTTTGCCTGTAGCAATGTAATCCAGCATGAACAGGGGGGTTGCGCCCTGGACCAGGATGTCGTTCACATTCATGGCGACAAGGTCGATCCCCACGGTATCGTGCTTGTCCACCATAAAAGCAATCTTGAGTTTTGTGCCTACGCCGTCCGTGGAAGCGACCAGGACAGGATTCTTGATGTCCTGGAGATTGAGGGAGAAGACGCCGGAGAACCCGCCGATGCTTGTCATGACCCCTGGTTTAAAAGTTTTGCTCACCAGCGGCTTGATCAGTTTTACAAACCGGTTTCCCGCGTCAATGTCAACGCCTGCCTCGGCGTAGATATCTTTTTTCTTTTTGCCGGCCATCGAGTGTCCTCAGAGAAGAGAGAGAAGTCCAGAAGATAGATAAGGATATAGCTTTGCCGGGCTTGATCTGTCAATGGTTTTATAGGCGGACGGTCAAGCCATCATAGGCGACCGTGCATTTGAAGGCCAGGTTGTAATCCGAAAGAATCTTGTTCACCAAGATCTGCCACTCTTCCTGGTTTTTTGGGATGGGGTACGGATGGGAACTGCCCGGAGGCGCGAGCGGGTTGGCGGGCTCTCTTTTCTTTGCCATCGTGTTTGCCGGATCTCCCGGCACCTGATCTCCGTCCCCGATATGGACCAAGAAGATTTCCCTGGTCGGACTCAGGAGCTTCATGAATTCCATGGCCCTCTGAAAGCTCATGAGTTGGGGTGTGTTCTTGACCGGTTCATTCAGGCGTGAACACTGGAGGACCAAATACTCGGGATGGACAATCTCTTCAGGAATCTCGGGAAGGCTCATGAAATCCGACGTGTAGATCAGCCGGAAAGGGGAGCCCTCCGTGTTCTTGATCAGGTATCCCACGGATCCCTTGGCAAACGATCCATGGTCTGTCTTGAAAGGGAAGACGTCGAATCCTGCCAGGGGTGAGAACCTCTTCGGGATGACTTCTTGAACCTTGATGACCTCCATCTGTTCAAGGTATCCGAAGCGCAACTTGACGACTTCCCAGGCGGCAGAGGACATGTACACCGGTATCGGGTTGAACCCCTCTCGAGGCGAGGTCCTCTTGTAGGCGAAAAGCTCGTCCAGGCCGATGTAATGATCCCCGTGCTCGTGGGTGATGAGGACCCCGTCCAGATGGCGGACGTGGTGTCTTGAAAGCTGAGTGGCGATGTCAGGCCCACAGTCTATGAGAAGCGTGGCCCGGCCTGAAAGAAGAAGGGCTGCGCGTTCTCTCTTCTCATGTCTTTGTCGCATGTCGCGGCAGATCATGCAGTCGCAATTGAGCTCCGGCAAGCCCCATGTTCCGCCTGTACCGAGGAAAGTCAGATTCATCGTCTCATCCCTCCTGGATCATCACCCTGAGAAGCAAATCCCCCTTTTCTCCGTTAGGCATCAGCTTACCCAAACCAGCTAGGCGAAGCACGATCCCCTCCACCACGCCGGGCGGCACCGAGACACGAAGGACCCGGCTTCGAAATCCCCATTTGACGCTGATCAGTTTTCGAGTACCCAAGAGAGCTTCCCTGGGAGCAACGGCAATGGTTCCGTAAAGATGCGGGTCCTCCGGAGAATCAAAGGCATTGGTCACCTGGAGGCGCGGAGTCCCTGTTTTTTGAGTCGCCTCACGCATTCTGCCGGTCACCCAGGTTTGCGGAACTCGCTCCAAAACTTTGACCAGGATGATTCCGGCAACGAAACCACCCACATGAGCCCACCACGCAATGCCCCCGCCCTGGGCTCCGGACCCTGCTGCACCAAGGAACTGAAGAAGAAACCAGATCCCGAGAAAAAAGAAAGCGGGAATCTCGATGAAATAGGGGATGAACAATATGGGAATGAGCGTAAGAATTCTGGAGCGAGGAAAAAGGATCAGATAAGCGCCCATCACCCCGGCGATCGCTCCGCTTGCGCCGATCGTGGGAACGGGAGATTGCCAGTTGAGAAACAGGTGAAAAAGGCCTGACGCCCAGCCGGAGAGGAGATAGAACAAAAGATAGCGGAAGGGCCCCAGGCGGTCTTCCACGTTGTCCCCGAAAATATAGAGGGACCACATGTTTCCGAGAAGGTGCCAGAACCCGCCGTGCAGGAACATGAAGGAGATGAGAGCGAGGACCTGCTGAAAGGAGGTGAAGTAGGCGCCGATTTCCGGCACGGAATAACGGGCGGGAACAAGGCCGTAGATAAAGATGAACTCATCCTGCCTTGGGCCCTGCATCATTTGGACGAAGAACAGGAGAACATTCGTGGCAATGAGCAGGGTGTTGACCACCGGATAGTTTCGCGATTGTGTTGTGTCACGAAGAGGAATCATGGGACTCGAACCGCAGAATGTCGATAAACGAATAATGAATGTCGAAGGAATACCGGGGGCAATTCAACTTCGAACTTCGAAATTCGGTGTTCGACATTCGATATTCTCTTTATTAGGGCTTGATAACATTGGAATCCGATTGCGGCAAGACTTTCAGCATCACGGTTGATGCTCTTTTCTGAGCAGGTCATTCAGCGTCTTGACAGGTCTGAAGGTGGCCAGAGGCACTTCAACAAAGACCGTGGTCCAGTTGGCCATGGCCCCGTTCCAGAGCCCGGGATGCTCAAGAGCCTTGAGATCTTTTCCCTCCTTTGACTTGATGGAGGTAAACCCGGTCTCCGGATCGACGAAAATCCGCAGGTCAAAAGGCTTTCCCTTGTGATCCCGGATACCGCAAACAAGATCCACCGGATTGAAATGGGTCGAAGATCCCAGGATCTTCTTTTGCTGAGACGATCCCACGTCCACTTGAGAGGATTCCACAATCTGAAGCGAACAGGTTCCGTCCGGGTGTTCCGCCCAGAAGGGCCCGCCTCCCGGCTCGCCCTCATTCTTGACCATGCCGCAAACTCGCAACGGCCTGTTGAGCCTGGAAATAAGGAAACGGGCTTGCTCGTCCCGTGGCTGTCGCTCCAGGCGATCCGGCATCATGACGAAGAGGCGGTCTTTCATGAACCCGATCATTTCATGGAGGAGCCTCTGGTCGACTTCTGAGGCCATGAGCTTTTCGGCATAGGCGAAAATCTTTTTCTGAAGATCGGTGAGAAGGCCGCCCAGCGCCTTTTTGTAGGTGAATGTTTCTTCCTTGAGCCTGTCAGGGACCACGTTGTCTATGTTCTTGATGAAGAGAATGTCCCCTGAAAGATCGCACAGGTTTTCCAGCAGGGACCCGTGCCCGCCCGGTCTGAAGACAAGCGCCCCGTCCCTGTCTCGGAAAGGCTTGTTGCCCATGTCCACGGCGATGGTGTCTGTTGACGGCTTCTGGCTTGAAAACTCCACGTTAAAGGTGACACCGCCCTTTTCATAGAGAGCTCTGGTGCCTTCGATATGGCTTCGTAGAGAGGTCTCGTGTTCTGGGGAAACGGTAAAGTGAATGCGAACACCGCCGTCCCTGTCCTTCGTGTAGGCGGCCCCTTCCACCAGGTGCTCCTCAGAGGGAGTCCGGGCATGACCAGGATAGGAATGGAACTTGATAAGAGCTTTGAGGACATTGGCCAGGTTCAGGCCTTTCGGGGTCAGCATGTAATCAAGGAGGTGCTTGTACTCCCCTTTTGAGAGAAGGGACTCCACGTCCATGCCGTCCCGGGCGAGAGCCATCCGGAGATCTTCATAAAAGGCCAGATTTTTCAGGCCCCTGACGAATGCCTGGACGCTCCGGTGATCAGAGTCCTTTTCGCGGAAAAGTTCCTTATCCGTAATTCTCTCATAAAGACTGTTGACGGCCAGAAAAGCCTTGAACATTCGGCTGGCGGCTCCTGAGGCAGGCACGAATTTCATGGCCCTTCCTGAGAGGGCGGCTTCCGAATAAAGTTCAGCATATCTTTTGAGATCAGCCCCGCTCAAGACGTGAATGCCGTCCCCGACGGTGCAGGGCCGGTTGAGCCTTGCATAAGGAAAGCCCTTCTTCAAAGAATCGATCTGACGGAGGACCTTCTCGGGAGTGAGGCCCATCTCCTCAATCTGCTTCAGATCTCGATCATTAAAAGAAAAGGTTCCCATGATCATCGTCTCCTGTGCGCCGAGAGCGCGGCCGCGAAATTCATCTGGAGAATAGGGAAGAAAGGGTTTCATGTCAATCCATGAAAAGGACTTGTGAATTGTTGTATAATGGTCTAAAGACTGAAACTTTCATCAATAGACCTCTAAGGGTTGGATGCGAAGGATAACCGGGTGGACGAGTTAGTCGAAAGCGACAAGACAAGGATTTACACCGTCAGCACCCTGAGCGAGGAGATCAAGAATCTCCTTGAGGCCAAGTTTGATTTTGTCTGGGTCGAAGGGGAGATTTCCAACTTCAGGGCTCCGACATCCGGGCACTTCTACATGGTGCTCAAGGATGAAAAGGCCCAGATCAAGGCGGTCATGTTCAGGCCCCAGACGCGGTATCTCAAATTCATGCCCCAGGACGGAATGAAAGTGATCGTCCGGGGGAGAGTGGCGATCTATGAGCCCAGAGGAGAGTACCAGGTCATCCTGGATTACATGGAACCCCTGGGCGTCGGGGCTCTGGCCCTTGCCTTTGAACAGCTTAAGAAAAAGCTGGCAGCCCAAGGCATCTTTGATCAGGGAATCAAGAAGCCTCTCCCCTTTCTGCCCCAACGGGTGGCGGTGATTACCTCTCCCACAGGGGCTGCGATCCATGACTTCCTGAAGATCATCAGACGACGCTTCGCCAATCTGGAAATCATTGTGGTGCCGGTGAAAGTCCAGGGTGAGGGAGCGGCTGCTGAAATGGTGGAAGCTCTGGAGCTGGTGAATCGAGAACTGGACGTGGACGTCATCGTGCTGACCAGGGGCGGAGGATCCCTGGAAGACCTCTGGGCTTTCAACCAGGAGGAGCTGGCTCTGGCGATCAGGGCCTCCCTTGTACCTGTGGTGTCTGCCGTCGGTCACGAGATTGATGTCACCATCTCCGATCTTGCTGCGGATCTCAGGGCACCTACTCCTTCAGGGGCGGCTGAACTCCTGGTGGTGGAGAAAGAAACCCTCAAGCAGCAGATCATGCAACTGCAGGCCCGGTTGCAGTCGGGGTTGAAGACAGACTTTGCGAGTCTTCAGGAGAAGCTCCGCTTTCTGTCCAAAGGGCTTCGCGACCCGAGAAAGAGGCTTGCGGATTCGTGGCTTCACCTTGATGAAATGGAAAGCCGGCTCAGCCGGATGATGGCCTTCACGATCATGGACAGGAAAAGGAGCCTGGCCGCAGGTGAACGGGCGCTGATCCTCCATTCCCCCGTGAAAAACATGGCCGGCCTCAAACAGAACATCGAGTTCCAGAACCGCTCCATGGCCATGATGGTGACGAGAAAACTCAAAGACTGCCGCATGGGGATGTCCATGCTCCAGGAGAAGCTCAAGGACATGAGTCCTCTTTCGGTGCTCGGGAGAGGGTATTCGATTTCCCGAAAACTGCCCGAAAGGCAGCTTCTCAGATCCTCTTCCCAGGTCCATATGGGAGACCGGGTGAGCGTGAAGCTTGCCGAGGGAGAGCTGGAGTGCCTTGTGGAAAAAATCGTATCGAGTTAACATAGATAGCTCATTATGGGAAAGAGAGAAGATTTGAGTCTCGTGAGAAAGTGCTGCCCCTTCGGTTGGCTGATCGTTCTTCTTGTGGCCTTCGGGCTCTTGATTGGAACAAGCACAGGAGTGGCGCTCCCTAAGCCGGAAATCACTTATTCATCCGATTCGATATCCCAGGGCGACGTGGGCTTTCTCAGAATTCAGACGACGGACGACGAATCCCCGCACGTCCAGTGGATGAACCAGGAACTCTTCATGGCCCCTTACAAGAACGGGAAGACCTGGTTCGGATTTTTCGGGGCAGACTTGAAATTGAAGCCGGGGTCTTACCCCATGGTGGTGAAGACCGCTTCTGCAGGGTTCAGGAAGCAAATCGACATCGCGGTGCTCAGCAAGGATTATGGCGTGCGGCAATTGACGCTTCCGAAGGAGATGGTGGACCTCGATGCGAGGACTCTGGAGAGAGTGAAAAGAGAAGCGGTGATCATGAAAGAAGTGCTGGAGGCTCCGCCAACCGCTCCGGAGTGGAAAGGGCCTTTTGTGAAACCTCTTAGCGGGGAGGTCGTTGGAACGTTTGGCCAGACGAGCATCATCAACGGGATGCCGAGAGCTCCTCACTCAGGAGTTGACTTGAAAGCGGAGAGAGGCACTCCGGTGGCCGCGATCAACAACGGCAGGGTCGTGCTCACAGGGGAACACTTTTTTAACGGTCTTTTTGCGGTCGTTGACCATGGGGGGGCCATCCAGAGCGTGTATTTTCATCTGGACAAGATCCTGGTGCAGCAGGGCGATAAGGTCGCAAAAGGCCGGGCCGTAGGGCTTGTGGGCGCCACGGGACGGGCTACAGGCCCTCATCTCCACTTCGGGATCAGGATCAACGGAGCCCGCATCGATCCGGTGCAGTTCATGAAGTTAAATGAAGCAATGGAGCGGCTATGAGCGAAAAGAAATTTGAAGAGGCCATGAAAAGGCTGGAGAACATCGTAGAGAGCTTAGAGAGGGGCGATCTTTCCTTGGAAGACTCGCTCAAGATTTTCGAAGAGGGAATGAAACTGCTCCATTTCTGCTCCAAGAAGCTGGAGGAAGCAGAAGAGAAGGTGACTCTCCTGATCAAAGAAAGCGGCGGCAAGTTCACCCAGCAGCCCTTTGAAGTGGAGGAAAAAGAGGACGCATGAGCATAGACCTGAAGGCCTATCTTCATGACAAAAGAGCTCTGGTGGACGAAGCCCTAAAGGCCGTGTTTCCGGCACCTCAGGGGCCTTCGGCAGATGTGGTCCGGGCCATGACCTACAGCCTTTTTGCGGGAGGGAAGAGACTGAGACCCATTCTCTGTATGGCAGGCGCAGAGGCGGTCGGGAAAGAGGGAAGAGCGGTTCTGCCTTTGGCCTGCAGCCTCGAACTCATTCACACTTACTCTCTCATCCACGACGATCTTCCCGTGATGGACAACGACGACCTCAGGAGGGGCAAGCCCACCAACCACAAGGTCTTTGGTGAGGCTGTGGCTCTCCTTGCCGGGGATGGACTTCTGACCGAAGCGTTCCGGCTCATGGGAGGCATGAGCGGAGTGGAGCCTCGGTCTCTCCTGAGGGTCATCCAGTTGGTGGGTTCGGCAGCGGGCTACCAGGGGATGGTGGGCGGGCAGGTGGTGGACATCCAGTCTGAAGGAAAGCCGGTCGATTTGTCCCTGGTGGAGTTCATTCATTCTCACAAAACCGGAGCCCTGATCCAGGCATCGGTCACCTCGGGCGCCATCCTGGGCGAAGGAACCGATGAGCAGGTGAAAGCCCTCTTCTCCTATGGAGAAAAAATAGGGCTCGCTTTCCAGATCGCGGATGATATCCTGGATATCGAGGGCGACAGTCAGACCCTGGGCAAGGGCGTTGGAGGCGATGCGCAGAAAAAGAAAATCACCTTTCCTGCTGCAGTGGGTCTCCAAAAGGCCAAAGACATGCAGAAAGAGATGGTGGATCAGGCGGTGACTGCTTTGAAGATCTTTGATGAGAAAGCAGAGCCTTTGAGGCATATTGCTATGTATATCATTGAAAGAAAAAAATGACGACAGAACCCAAAAAATATCCTCTCCTGGATACCGTGAACAGCCCGGAGGACCTCAAGAAGCTCACTCTTGAGGAAATGGGCCGTCTTGCCGGCGAGGTGCGCAGCAGGATCATTGAAACCGTGGCAAGAACAGGAGGGCACCTTGCCCCGAACCTGGGGGTGGTGGAGCTCACCATCGCTCTCCACTACGTGTTCAATGCGCCGAAAGACAAGATCATCTGGGATGTGGGCCACCAGTCCTACACCCACAAGCTGCTTACAGGCCGAAGAGATCGCTTCCACACCCTTCGCACGTATGAGGGAATCAGCGGGTTTCCGAAAAGGAGCGAAAGCCGATACGACACCTTTGACACGGGGCACAGCAGCACCTCTATCTCTGCGGGCCTCGGGATCAGCACGGCGAAAGCCCTCAAGGGAGAGAAAAGTCACGTGATCGCCGTGATCGGCGATGGATCCACCACAGGCGGCATGGCTTTCGAAGCGCTCAACCAGGCAGGCCACACGGGGAAGAATCTCATCGTGGTTCTCAATGACAACGCCATGTCCATCGGTCCGAACGTGGGAGCGTTTTCCTCTTTTCTAAGCCGAAAGATGACGGGCCGGCGTTTTGTCTATTTCAGGAAAGAGTTTGAGAATTTTCTAAAATCGATTCCCGGTGTGGGAGAAAACATTATGAGCCTTGTGCGAAAGAGCGAAGACTCGTTCATCACCTTCTTCACTCCGGGTATGCTCTTTGAGGCGTTCCGATTCAAGTATGTCGGCCCGATTCAAGGGCACCGGCTGGGTCTCCTCATCGAGACGTTCAGGAACGTGAAAAACCTGGAAGGCCCGGTCCTTGTTCATGCGCTCACCGTCAAAGGGAAAGGATATGCACCCGCTGAAACCGATCCTGCCCACTTCCACGGTGTCGGGAGCTTCGAAATCTCCACAGGATCGCCCAGAAAGCCTTCTCCAAGACTGCCTCCCACCTTTACCGAGGTTTTCGGTGAAACCATGGTGGATCTGGGCCGAAAGGAGAAAAAGCTTTTTGCGATTACAGCCGCCATGCCGGAGGGCACCGGGCTCAACCGGTTCGGGGAGATCTTTCCGGAGCGCTTCCTGGACGTTGGAATCGCGGAACAGCATGCGGTGACCTTTGCTGCAGGACTTGCCACAGAAGGGTTCAGGCCGGTTGTGGCGATCTACTCCACCTTTTTGCAGAGAGCCTTTGATCAAATTATCCACGACGTGTGTCTTCCCAATTTGCCGGTGATCTTCTGCATTGACAGGGGAGGGCTTGTGGGTGAGGACGGACAAACCCATCACGGTCATTTCGATGTCACCTATCTCCGAAGCCTTCCCAACATGACCCTCATGGCCCCCAAAGACGAAAACGAGCTGAGGCACATGCTTTTCACCGCGCTAAACCACACGGGGCCTGTGGCCATCCGGTATCCAAGAGGCCGTGGCTTGGGTGTGTCCCTGGATTCTGAATACAGGATCATTCCCATCGGTGAATCGGAGCTGTTAAAAGAGGGCAAGGATCTAACCATCATCGCGCTGGGGAGCATGGTTCACCCCTCCCTGGAGGCCGCCGCAGAAATGGAAAAAGAGGGCCTTTCAGCAGCCGTTGTCAATTGCCGATTTGTCAAACCCCTGGACAAGAGGCTTGCGGAGTATTCCAGGAAGACCGGCAAGGCCCTCGTGGTGGAGGAGAACATTCAACAGGGGGGGCTTGGCAGCGCAGTGCTCGAGCTCTTCAGTGATACGGGATTGAGAGAGGTGACCGTAAGGCGTCTGGGACTTCCGGATAGCTTTGTCGAACACGGCCCTGTGGGAGTACTCAGAGAAAAGTGCGGGCTCGACAA